>Ga0247782_1000188_pt1 | contig 75554 bp, 47 predicted proteins | sample UWRJL019104C5_FD_179928 | JGI IMG/M metagenome (GOLD analysis project Ga0247782, IMG submission 179928) | Plant litter microbial communities from Arlington Agricultural Research Station in Wisconsin, United States - UWRJ-L019-104C-5 | ecosystem: Environmental > Terrestrial > Plant litter >... | reverse complement strand
AAAAAAAAAAAAAAAAAAAAAAAAAAAATTAATGAGGGATCACGTATCCTCATCCATAAGGGATGAACCGAGAAGGAAAAAATTAAGTGCGAAGACACTTTTATTGGACCGGTAGGGATTTGAACCCTAGGCCTCTCGCAAACACATTTTCCTAGCGGAAGCTAGACTGGGAATTTCCCGTGTTCTAGACTATGCAAAGCGAGCGCTCTACCCCTGAGCTACAGGCCCAGTTGATTGATGATGGCTGTGTTCATAGTTAAACCTATAGCTAGCTCACAGGTTGGTGGGAATGGAACACTCACAAGTTTAGCGCTAACAACAGGACGGTGCCCTATGAGCAAGGGGGATCCATAGTGTGTGCGAAGCTTTGTGGAGGACATGCCCAGCGCGCTTTGATGAACTGAAGAGAACTGATTTTATAGCTTACTACAGCCCCTTGGCTCTAGTTCTCTATACATAAACTACATATACATGTAGGTTGGTAAGTCAGAAGAGTATATAACCACAAAACTGTTCCTATATATCTGTATATTTTCAGATTCATGGTTCTGATAGTATTAATATAAAACGATATAACGACTGAGAAATATTATGCAAAGACTGTGCTGTGCGTCTTTCGGTCCCTTCGGCGCTAAAAATGTACTTCTTATGCCGGTTCCGGACCCGCGCTCATTCGGCCGGTAGCATCCTGCCCCTATAGGCAATACACTTCCGAGGCGTCATCAAGTCCATAACGTTTTAGCGAACTGCGCATTCATAAGCCGAACAGGGGTTCATGGGGAAACGCCGAAGTGGTTGACGATTAACAAGACTAGATAAGTATTTAAGAAGGTAGAGAGGTAGAAGTACGCGGAATTGACACACATGGACCTGTACAGCTATATTTACCATATCTATGTAAACGCCGAACCCTACCGAACAGGCACCCAAGACGATGCTACTATCTAAAAGAACTAGTAGTCAGTCAGAGTCTGGGTAGTCCCAGCAATAAACTGCCGTGCGACTAGCTATCCACCATGGCTTCAGGTACGAAGCTATCAGCGTCGAGGGCCACGGCGCAACCGCCAGCGAGCCTTCTGACCGCACTGAGATTCCGCATCTTAGCCTACCTCTTCAACCGCATCATATACTGGGGTTTGCGGGCCGTCTACTGGTGGCAGGCCAAGTTCTGGGCGGCGCGCACGCCGACGACAGTCAAGCATTACGCAGTCCGTCCCGGTCTCGAGGTGCGCATCTTCCTGCCCCGATACAGAAACGCCAATGCCAAGCTCCCCGTCTTCTTCCTGCTGCACGGCGGCGGCTGGGTCATAGGCGACCCGCGCATGGACGACGAGCAGGCGCACCTCCTGGCGCACAAGTACGGCTTCTGCGTCGCGAGCCTGGAATACCGGCTTAGTCCCGGTAGTCGCTTTCCGGCTCCCATATACGATTGTCTCGCCCTCATCAAAGCCGTGCTAGCGGACAATTCGCTACCGATTGACCGCGAGAGGGTAGTTCTCGGCGGCTTCTCGGCCGGTGCGGCGATGACGCTCTCGCTGGCGCAACTCCCGGGTCTGAAAGATGTTCTGAAAGCCGTCGTCGCTTTCTACCCCGTCACGGACTTCACGATCCGCGACAGGGGGCCCGTCATCGTCGCGCCCTGGGGCAGGAAGGAGTTCGTGCAGGCGAGGATGCCGCTGTACGAGTGGGCGTACATACCCGCGGGCCACGACCTGCGCGACCCCTTGCTGAGCCCGCACTTCGCGCGCCGCGACGAGATCCCGCAGCCCCTGTTCATGATCACCGCAAGCGCCGACTGCCTGCACGTAGAGGCGCAGGAGATGGCGTGTCGTCTCGCTGGCGTCGAGAGGGGGTCGAAGATGGCCGAGTTGGACTCCTGGGAGAAGAACGGTGTGAGGTATCGACGCGTACCAGATATGCCGCACTGCTTTACGCATTTCTTTGAGGGTATCAAGGATCCTGTGTGGGAGGCTAGGAGGGTCAAGATTAACGAGGAGGTTTGGGAGGAGACAAATGGCTGGGTGAAGAAGGTCCTCGGTCAGGAGTGACTCCTGTCGATGGAGGCTGATGATTCTATGAAAGGGTCTTAAAATTCATATACCATCACATGCATATACAGTTGTTGTACGAAGATGAAAACGGGAGTCGGCGGCAAAATGGTTAGAATAGGTAGAAGATGGATATCCCTGGTCCTATGCATTAACAGAGTAAAGCCCCCAAAATGCCCATCGACCACACCAACACACCAGCTTCTGAGGCGCAATCACCAACCGTGCCTATTCAGCATATCGCGCGATCTGGCCGCAACGTTTAAAGTAGAGAGATAACGACCGCCGAGTCTCTATCATAAGCACGAGCGACCCCCAGATTCAAATCCCGTATTTAGGAAGTTTTAAGGGACACAAAAGGGGTTCAGAGTCAGTCACAGAGTCTGCGAAGAAATACAAATAAAATATTGGCAACAAGTGTAAGGTAATGTAAGGGATCCAGGTGCGAATTTATTATATCTAGATATGTGTAATTTCTGTTCATGAGACCCTGTAAGGCGCTATAAGATAAGCTCACTCGCTCGCCGTAGCGAAAGGTTATCAAGCCCCTTTTCTAGCTTCCCCCAGATATTCTTCGTATACTTCTTCGTCAAGCGAAACTCAACATGGATATAATCAATATGGCCCCTCGCACGCACAAGCCTGAGATGTTCCAGGGTAACGGCACAAGAATGCTCCGTTTTCGCCACCTCCCCCCTTTTCACATTACTATTACTATAATTTGCCATCTCAACAACCAGAGGGGCGGGCTCAGCCCATACAATCCTAGCACTCGACAAGAAAAGACTGTACTTCTTCTTATTGCCATTCTCCGCGCCGCCGCCGAACCCAGCGCGTTCGACCAGTTCGCGCGTGTAGTAGAGCAAGAAAGCGATGACCTCGTTAGCGTATACGAAAGCTCGCTCTTCGGGAATAGTTGTATTATTCGAACCCAGAAACTTTACGCGACGTGTTGTTTTCAGATCGTCATCGTCGTCATCATCTTCGTCGTTGTTGTTGAGGAGTGGCGATACCCCTTTCACTTCCGCCTCATGATCCCGAAATGGAAGCGGAAAACAGCAGCTAGGGGTATAATATCCTAACGCCAGGTCGTCGTTGATTTCTATCCAGGGTGCGCTGAGCAAGGTCTCCGGGGAAGGTGGAGAGGGCCAAATGGGTTCGGACACGTCGCAGGTGTGGTAGGATGATGGGAAGGTTCTCTCTTTGTCGTCCACGTCGACGTGGTGGAATGTCATACGGTAGCGATGCTTTTCCGGAGGAGTAACTTCAGGCATTGTGTCTCTAGCTGTACTTTATTCTGTGTAGTTTCATGCTATTTTAACGGAAGACCTTCCAATTCAAATAACCTAAAACGTTGACAGCCGTGAGCTTTGACAATAGCTTACAAGATTCGCCCAGAACCTAGCAGTGTCCTTCTACTTATACATTATTCTGCTTCACGTTTCGCGGGTATCGTGATTAATATTACAATAACAAGGTTTTATTTTCTACAGCTCACTAGGTGACTCACAACAACGAGGCTTTGTTCGTATTATTTACGACACGTCAGATAGCTATCTTAGAACAGATCATGATAATCACATTGTTGCGGACAAAGATGCCGTATGGTTGTACAAAGACCCCCTACGAGGACATTCACTAATCGTACAAGCCAGCGCCGCTGCCTGAGCCAAAAGGGGTTTCGAGATTGCCTTTTTATGAATCGCATCGAATTTTAAGATCGATAATATTTACAAGGGCAAGGGGATAGCACATTGGCATAGCAGGATCTGAGTAACCTCCCCTATCGAGGCTTGTTATGCGAATCCTAATGGCGAGATGTTCTGTGAAGGCCGTCATGCTCCATAAAGGCAGTATTAACGGTCGTCACCGTTCGGTGTGCGAAGCTTACGAAGGATACCAGACAGCTAACGTCTTAACTAGCAGCGGGTCTGTATCTCCTCTCCGGGAGTTGTCGGCATGACGCACCTATTCTGGTGCAGACAATACCTGTTGCACGTCTCAAGACTCAACCTTAGGGTTTTGATTTCATTCTGGAGGACTTGTCTCTTCTGGGCCTTCCTTGTTCATCTGAACCACCATCAACGGCGTCGTGATGTTGCAAAGTTTGGAGATGAGGCAATTCTCAACACTTGGGTTGATGAGATTCTGGGCAAAGACACCGAAGGATAGCTACAAAGCGTGAATTGGAGTTAGACTTGCACAGCTGTGTAGATATTAGTGGTCAAGGAAAGAGTCTTTCTCACCGAATAGTGTATATCGCAATGTTAATAACCTGCTCAACGCCAAATTGGCTTTTCCAAAGCATCTCCCCCCTTGTTGAATGCTTGTTGTACATGCTCGCGAGTGAATCTCTTGGCACCCTTATCTGTAAAGGCCGCTGGGGATCTTTCTTCAAAGAGGCACGTAGTGCGCATTGCCTCCCGCCTTCTCACCGTCGACGCAAGCGTATTATAGAATTGCAGGTCGATCGGCGCGCCATACCCATCTATGTATGGTCGAAGGATTTCTTGTAATCTCTTCGTCAGGATTTTTCGCCTGCCCTCAAAAGGGGGTCAGCATAGGCAGCGGAGATAGCCTCGAGAATAAGATAGGGGAAATTATGAAGAAGTTATTGTACGACATTGAATTTGTAGCGTCGGGAGCTTCAGTAGAATATAGCATGTATATTGATGGGAGGAAGCAGTAGACGCCCAGGATGGCTCTTGAAAAAGTTTCGCTCTACAGATCTGCATTTCCCTTTTCATTTATGTGCCTATGTAACTTCTATTCCACTTATACTCATTTTGTAAGACCACAAAGGTGCTTGCAACTTTGCTCTATGCCTTAGTTACTCACGATATATATTTCTTCCACATAGCAGTCCGATAATCAATTTACTCCTAGACACCTAGCATGGAGCTTCACGTACACGGGATTTGTCTAGGTTAGGGGGGGATATACTTTCAAGTGATTTTTGCTTTCGCAAAGAGTTAATTTACTTGTGGTCTGCTCGCTCAATTGTCAACAGCAACTTTAAGTCTAGCATAAATCGCGCAACCAAACTGGCTGAAGGAAAGCGAGAGAAGGAAAAGAAAAAAAAAAAAAAAAAAAAAAAAAAAAAAAAAAAAAAAAAAAAAAAAAAGACAAGAAACTTTTAATGAAGAAAAAACTAAAAGTAATGGACGAACGGGGAATTGAACCCCGGACCCCTCCCAAGCTAGCTCTCAACCTAGATTCGCAACTGACGCTGCTAAATCATTGGATAGATAAGAGATGCGAAGGGAGTATCATACCCCTAGACCATTCGCCCGGAAATTCTCGTTGTGGAGAACCGATACGAAAGTCGCGACCAAACACGTATCAATCCGCTGTGAACGGGAAGGAATATTCGAGCTTGCTGGATTTCAAGTCTTTGATTGTTGTTGTTGTTGTTGTTGTTGTTAATAAGGAGAAATGATAATTAAATGGACTGAAAGCACTATTTCAAAAGCAAAGAAATGTAACAAAATGAAAAAGCGACATTGCTTTGCCACTCTTCTTCAAGCAAGGTAGAGGACATCTTGAAGCTTATGCACAAAAACTCCTCGGCTTGCACCTGTATGTAGTGCTACTTGTACTGCGAACGTGGGTAAATTGCCTCGTGGGCATTTAAAACTAGGTACTATACAGATGGACAATATGCTAACTAGTAGTATTACTGGTGTCTAACGGATGATTCAAGTTTTGCTATGGCCTAAATTAGGCACCTATCAAATGTTATTTCTCCCCAAACAGCGCTTTAACTTCTTGCTCCATAGTCCTAAGTAATATAATACAATGCAAACACAACTCTAGATCTGTGGCACATGACGGATATCGCTTATACCAGATTTCATGCCTCTTCTCGAATATAGGCAGCCCAATCTACCGGCGTCGCCTTAGCGCCATCCAAACCGTCGCCCTCTTTCCAGCCGACCTCATCCCACGCACCTAGGCCGCAGAGATGGCGCATGGTGGGTCGTCCGTGCGGGCAGTTCCACGGCTTATCGAGTTCGCCCATGTGTCTGACCAGCTTCTCCATCTGCTTGACGGACAGGGGTTTCCCGATCATGACGCTGCTTCGACAAGCGCGCATTGCGAACATCTTGCGCACCTTAGAAGGACGCGGGATTATCATCGCGCCCGAGGAAGACCGTTCGCTGAGGAGTGAGATGAGCTCTTCCAGGTCGGCGAGGGAGAAGGTGGTTTCCCGGCTCAGCGGCAGACTAAGCAGCTGACACCGGGTTCCGACGGGCTGGTCGCCGCTGTCGTCGAAGCTGACGATGAACCCGTTAGCTTCCAGCGCGTCCATGTTCTCCTGCACAATGTCTTCTTCAAGCGCCGTGAGCTCAAGCGTCTTCGGGTGGACCAATCTCTGAGATTGCACAACGGTACTGGCTTGAAGCCGTTCAAAGTTGTATTTCTCGTCAGTTGCGTGTTGATCAATGATAAATAGTTCATCGTCTCTATCGCATCCGCTCGACGTCTCCGTCTGGTCCCCTTCCGCAGAGCGGGAGGCTAAGATGAATCCCAGATTAAACTGGCCAATAATCTTCATCCTTTCGAAATCCGATTTCGAGATGGTTAAAGACAGTTTCTCTTCGGCGTCTTCTGCATCGAGTCGGTCGGTTGCAATTATGGCTCTGGAACTCGAAGACCCCCGCGATATATGTTTTTGCTGTAATGTAAAGGCATTGCGAATGAGCTTTTGGTCCACTCGCAGAGTTTGTTGGAGGTGGTAGGTCGCATCCTTCTTCTTTGTACTACCCTTGACAAGACTCTTAGTGCGTCTCTCTGACTCTTCTGAGATCATTTCTCCACCACCTTGGGCACCTGCAACGGGTTCGTCAATATAGCCGTCATCATTTGCTGCTCCAGTCTCTTCTTCGCTGCTTTCCGAATCACTAGACTTTTCTGGCAATGCCAATGGCTGACCATCCGACTCTTGTTCAGAATTCTCTGCCGGCATGGGAGACTCTTGAGCAATATCTTGTTCATTCTCATCTAGTTTTGGCACGTCGGCCACACTCTGGTCTGCGCCTTCACTATCGGCATCATCGTCCACGAAAAGGCCTTCGCTTGAAGCATCGGAGTGTTGTGAGTCATCATCCCCTTCCGTAGTAATACCAATTCGGCTCTTGTCAGCCCCTGAACGACTGGCATGTGCGGCGAACATCTGCGTAAGTCGTCCATTGAACGAAGGCACGGGCATTGACCGTTGAGTGTCCTTCCGTGTAGGAACCTTTGGAGCCAATTTCTCCTCAAGCCGTTGCTTCTTGGATGGTCCACCAATAACGCTCGTAACTGTGTGATCCCCTATTGTAATCGTAGCAATTTCTGGCCCTGCGCGTTTGATTGACGGAGAAGAATAGTGTAGCTTAGATTTAGTGTCTGTCATACGAGCAGGAGTAGCAACAGAGGGCACAGGCGGTTCCGAGCCAGCATCACCAGGTAGTGTCAACTGATGCCCGCTGTCATTGTTCTTTCTGTTCTTCAACTCCTCGAGACGGGCTCGAAAATCCGCCGCACGATTGGGGCTCTCGATTGATTCTTCACACGCGGGAGTTCGTTCCCGGTTAAGGCAAGGAGAAGCGGAACGGGATGATCTCGCCTCGTGACGACTCTTGGTAGCATTTTCTACTGAAGCATCGTCCTCGTATTCGATATCCACACGTGCCTCGCGCTTCCGTTCAGTCCGGTGGCTGAGTAGGTTGCTATTATGGATGCTCTGTGCAGACTCGCTTGCGAATACCGGTGTACCATCTTCCATGCGCTGCTCATCGTCTTGGTCATTATGAATATTGGCATCTTCATTTCTAGGCACTAGTCCTGAGCTAGTTGCAGTTGATTCGGTATGAATTCCACTATTAATCAGCACTGGTTGTTTCGGGCTCGGTTCCTTTAACTGCGTGTCTTGTCTGGTTTGAGAGGCGAGTTTAAGGAGGGATTGTTTTGGTACTTGAAGCTGCGAGGTCGGCAATGCATAATCTTGTGATTCGAACAAGGCGCTCAGTGACTCCCTAAGATTATCGAGCATCCGTGTTTGATCATGAAGTAAAATAGTCCTCTTATCCGGACTAACGTTGACGTCGTATAGGTGCGTATCGAGCTGGATGTCAGCAAAGATGAAAGGCGACTGTGACGCATTATAGGATTTGTACACTTCGTTGAAGACTTTGGCGAACTGCGGTAAGCCGCATGGACGGCCGTTAACGAAAAACATTTGCCGATCGGGGGTCTGCCTTCCCTCGCCGTAAGCTGGGCGAGAAACATGACCTTTGATACGGATGACCTTGGCTTGGCTATCCCCGTGCGTCAGGCGCCGTGGGTTTGGCGCGTTCGTCGGTTCGAGTTCGAGTTCCAGATCCAGCGGAATCAGGACGGTCAAGGTCTTTGCACCAAAGACATTGACAATGTTTTCACGCGTGGTCTTGTTCCCTTTGGTCGAGAACAAAACTATGCGCCTTCCCTTATTCGGTTGCTGTGAGACAGAGAATTTGAGGCCGGTTTGGATGCATGCGTATTGGTTGAGAACCCCCAGAACCTTATTCCACTCCCGCTTGATGTTTCGCTCGAGTTCACGGCGACGGACAGGCAAATTATGGAAAAGGCCTTCAACTGATACAGTGGTTCCTCTCTGGGCGGCAACTATGCTCGTACTTCGCAGCTTTCCGGACGTCTCAAATTCCAGTCTCGAAGCCTTCGGCGCATCTGATGCTATACAAGTGGTGACGGTAAACTTGGACAGGGCACAGAGAGAAGAAAGTGCCTCTCCACGAAAGCCGAATGTCTCCAGAGACTCCAGATCTGAGTAGGTGGAAAGCTTGGAGGTGTAATGCTTCAGTGCCAAGGTCTCATAATTCTCTTTAGATATACCCGAGCCATTGTCCTGAACCTCGATGGCATCTAGTCCTTGATTTTTGAAACGAACCTCTAGAGGTACTTGTGTAAGCAAGCTTCAGATTGCAGCCGAGAGAAAATCTACCAAAACGTACCAATATTGGTTGCGTCCGCATCTATGCTGTTTTCCACCAGTTCCTTCACGACGGAACAAAGGTCCACAATGACCTGGCCAGATTGAATTTGGTGGATCTCGTGTCAAGTCAGCAACGGCCCTTAGCGATGAGGTTAAGGAGGCGCATACTGTTTTCGCCTCAATGGGCTTAATGGTCGCCATAGATGGCCGGCGCTAGTGAGCGCTTGGTTTCCTGGAAGCATAGGAATGCGAGATGTATGCCAGCACTTTGATTAGCGTTCCAGTTGGTGTATTGATTTGCCTCCCAATTGATTATCAGCGGCAGCCCCCGTTGACAAGGTCCCTAACCTAGCCTTAGGTATTTCCCATATAATAAACCGCAAGTAGGTACTGCAAAAGGTCGCGGTTGAAAGTAACCAATAGGGGACAAAACGAAATGAAAAAGAAAAAAAAAGTTAAGTTAATTCGTCATCAGCTGCTGCATCGCGCGTAGGCACCTGCTTCAAGGTTGAGCTCGCGACGCGCGTTAAGTGGTTAAGATCCCCTGCCACGGCAAGGCCTAACCTAGTATGCAATGCACCCGATTTTATACAGTGCGTAAACAAGTGTGAAATAAACAATTACTGGACCTATGCACTGTTGGCTTCACCTTCCATGGACTTATTGCTGTTGGAAGGAATAGACACAGGTTATGAATGGTAGGTAGACATGTCTATTTTGACGCCTTGGTTATTCACATGCACGATGGTATTCACCGGTTCGTATATTTCTTAGTTATGGTAGCGAATGGTGTGCCTCTTTGTCTCTATCATCGCCATGTGTTTGCCTGTAAATCCCGTGCAAGTCAATCAATCTTAAACTTTGGGTGAGTGCAAGCTGATAGCTGTATGACGTGACAAGTTGCAGCAAATCCCATGTGTTTTCTTCAGAGGCTCAGCATTCTTTTCGGAAGGCACACATTATCATACCTAACATAGGTATGTTACTACAATTGTCCACTACGAGCTCTGTAGACTCGATAACCGCTATGTATGGTGCTGGGCTCCAGAGCTGTCGCAAGCCTCACAACCTCCTATTCCTATGTTGGACATAAACTTCGAAACCCTAGGTCCTGTCTAAGCATTATGCTATAGCATCCAATTCGTATACCCCTTCTTGGCGTCGTTCGTGTTCTATCCCGATTCGGGTGAGTGACGAGGTGGTTGGGTCATGCGTATGAAGGGTTACATCGCATTCACAACGACAACCTAATCTACAGAGTTTGTGACCTTGAAAAAAGTAGAGACGAAAAGGTCAGGTCGACTTATGCAATGTGGCTGCATGATAACACGTCCACAGAGTTGTTTTTCTCCCCTTCTTGACCATGTTACCACAACTACGTACGTTCATATAAGTTTTATCTAGCACAGTCAAATGGTGAGAGGGGTCTCGGCTGGTTCGGATATTCTCGTCTCGATACAGTCGGTCCTATAATACCGTGAAACGCGTTGTGCCTTCTTTTCCGTCTTCATTCGATTTTTTCTCCGGGGCTCTCTGTTGTTTTAAGTAGTAGCACGAGTCAAGCAAGAGCACCTATGCAGCATTGATCATTTTGTTGTGGTACTGTAGTAGGTAGTGGTTTGAGCTGCATCATGTCGACCGCTTCTACTTAATGTTAGAAGCACATGCATAAAGTCTAGGTATGCGACAAAATTATCAGGGAGATCCAAGTTCAACGCCTTGCCCATCTGAGAGCCTACAAGAAGAGCAGCAGTAAAGTATGTATATACATGGAATGGCCTGGTCGTCCAGGTACTCTACGTACAATACATCTGTACCTGGTAGGAGAAAGTAAGGTTAGATAGACTTGCATTTGCCATGTATTGATAAGATTCTGCTTCGTCACCCGTGCTAGCGCGATGATCGTCGGATACAGGCTCAAGCTGTAGGTACAAATGCAACTTTATTTGACTCGGCCAAGATCAGTAGGGTATTGCCAAATTCGGTAAGTACGCCAATCAGTTCTGGTGGTTTACAGTAGCGCGCAGGTGCTGTGGATACTAATCCTTACGCAGGCCAAGGCCCGAGAGAAACTAAAAAACGAACATCAAATAACCCATCCCCCCCTCCCCAAACCTAAACAGAGCCACCCGGGCAGCATCACAATCGGAGATTACGCAAAACACCAAGCTTTTCCATTCTCACGTAGCTAAGCTCAACGCTACACCCGCTATATCTAAACTTCCTCTCGTTTCAACCCGGTATACCAGAACCGGAAACCACGCTCGTTTTACCTCAACTTTTTGTTTTCCCAAGATTCTTTCCTAAATTTCTAATTAGGACACAGTCGAGAGAGGGTGCACTCTGTGTTCGTCTCTTAGCTCCTGCCTGTCCTTTTCGCCTTCGATAGAACGGTTTTTCTTCAATATCTTGGTGGTCCGCATATGGAGCTCGCGAAGTTGTCATTGCGCAATCCTCTTCAAAGTGTCTCCAGGCTGTGACTGTCGGACAGGTTCTTCTATCCAACGGTTATAGTTCGACATTGAGCGACTTTCCAAGCCCACGCATGCCCTCGCTTTCCTATCCGCGCGGCTAAGAGAAATTCGCGATTGAATACGCTCATTAGAGCTTCCTCCTCCTCGATGCAAAGGCGCTCCTCTCGATCGTCCGAAGACAGCGCGGATATTCCTGTCAAGGCTTCACAAACTCGCCGACAACCAAGATCAACAAACAAGCAATCCAGCAATCGACGAGTTCAAACCCCTTCTCCGTCGCCATCGACCCCACGAAACCGCATTCCAAATGGACAGTTGAATTGGCAGCAGACCCAAGAACAAAATGGAAATGGGAACACATCGGTAGCATCATCCTCCAAAGTCTCTGGCGACATAAGTGCCGACAATGGCAAGGCACGGGCACTGAGACTCAGGGGGCGTCAATTTCAACCTAGGAGTCCATGGGGCATGTCTCTCCTGACTCTACTCACTAGCTTGGCCGGCATTTCGCTGTTAATATCTATAGTATACTCCTCTACCAACCTCCAAGCGGACCCGAAAGGCTGTCGCATGTCGTGGATGAGTCCTTCCTTTATCCCTTTCACGGACTTCGATACTGAGCACACAAGGTTCGCGAGCAAATATTCCTTATATTTATATCGTGAACAAGGAATAGACCATGGCCCCAAGGTATTAGCATATCTTTTTTTTTTCTTTCCCCATCCTTTGCCGCGGCTAACTCGGGCTGCTACTAGTTTCAAGGTATTCCGGTTCTGTTTATACCAGGCAACGCGGGCAGCTACAAGCAAGTCCGATCCATCGCATCGGAATCAGCTCGATACTTCCACGAGGCGATCCAACCGAACATGGCGGCTGCAGGGCCGGCTGTCAAGAATTTGGACTTTTTCACCGTGGATTTTAATGAAGACTTCACAGCCTTCCATGGCCAAACCCTGCTCGATCAGGCCGAGTATGTCAACGAAGCTATTAGATATATCCTCTCGCTCTATCTCGACCCCCAGAACTCAGATCGGGACCCCAACCTTCCTGATCCTTCGTCTGTCATCATAGTAGGCCATTCAATGGGTGGTATTGTCGCCCGTGCCGCGTTCGTCATGCCGAATTTTCAACCACATTCGATTAACACAATCGTCACCATGTCTGCTCCACATGCAAGGCCCCCGGTCACCTTCGATCCGCTCATAGTTAAGATCTATCAGGATATCAACGAGCATTGGCGACATGCTTATTCAAAGGAGCCTTCCGCAGAGAACTCTCTTTCTGGTGTGACTTTGGTGTCAATTGCCGGTGGAGGGCTGGATACTGTGGTGCCATCAGACTATGCCAGTTTAGAGTCGATCGTGCCCGAGACACACGGTTTCACCGTTTTCACATCAACAATCCCAACTGTGTGGACCAGTATGGACCACCTCGCGATTACTTGGTGTGATCAATTTCGCAAGGTCGTTGTGAGAGCTTTGTATGATATCATTGACTGTCGCGATAAGTCACAGACAAAATCGCGTGCCGAGCGTATCAAGTCTTTCAAAAAGATGTTTCTAACTGGGTTGGAACCGCGGGCCAACATAGCATCGACCGAAAGTTATCCGGATACTCTCCTAACCGTCGGCGACAATTCCGATACTATTGATACGCGAGAAAAGTTCACGCTTCGCAGTTTCGGCACGAGCAGGGAACCCAAAGTTTATTTGCTCCCTATTCAGCCCAATGAGCTCCCTGGAAGCAAAAGGTTCACTTTACTCTCCAATAGCGAGCTAGACTATCCAGGCGGCAATGGCAAGTTGGAAGTCCTCCTTTGCAGTCTTTATCCGGCGCAAACAGGCCAGATCAATGCACCATTTCCAGCAACCATAGATCTCTCCGGCAACAGTAGTACTTCTACTCGTCTGGCCTGTAGTAGTGCTGCGCAAGATGTCGTGGCGCTACCCGCGTCCACACGTGCCACGAAGACCCCGTTTTTCCTAGAAGACGAACAACAGATCCCACCGTTCTCGTATCTGCAATATGACGTTCGGAGCATGACAGATTATCAGTTTGTTGCGGTTGTGGATAAGGCAGGTGTACCAACCCCAGGGTGGGTGGTTGCCGAGTTTAGCGAGATGGCTGATTCACATATGACGCACTCGATCAGTATTAAGGGTCTAGTAACCACTGGCCTGCAGTTTGATCTTCCACGAGACCGTCCGATGGTCGTCGACATACGGGTACCTTCTATCCAAAGTAGCTTGTTGGCATATCGTATGGAAATCACGGACAGTGGAGATGAGCAACGGAGAGGGTTGTTTCGTCCATTGTTGCGACAGTACTTGGCCAGGCCATACGAATCAAAGTATTTCGTCGACGCTAGTAGTGTTGGCATTAGCCTCCATGGCTTGTCGCCGTTTGTGCCTCCACCACTTGACGGAAGTCAAAACCAGGATGGTCTCGGTCTCCAGGTATGGACCGATCCGACTCGAAAATCAACAATATCAATCAGGCTCACCGTAGATCCAGTCGGCAGCCTTGGGAAACTCTACATGCGCTACCGTACTGTTTTCGCCTCTTTCCCTCAGCTTGTCGTAGCATTGGTGCTGCGCAAACAATTCCGAATACATGACAACACAGGGACATTTATCTCTTTCTCTGAAAGTCTTGGAAAATGTTTGGAATGCTCCCTGCCATTACTTCTGTTATCAATGACTCTTCTATCATTATCGGTCGGCCAGTCGGGCTCTCCGGGCCATCAGATATTCCGGTCATGGCAGAACAGTACATCTGCGATCGATTTTGCACAGAACGACCTCCTGGTAGGGATGACAGACCCATTTTTCTGGTTCCTCATTCCAATGATAGGTGTAGTCTGTGTAGGAGTCTGTGTTATTTTGCATTACATGGCACTTGGGGTCATCTCGCTTCTGAGCATCTGCTACGGTTGGAGCTTCGGCCAGCAGACTCGAATCGAAGAGAAGAAAAGCACGTCCCAGTTTAAATCGGTACAGACGACGGTCTTTTCACCCACTTCTCCACGAAGACGACTGATCACTACTGGTATGCTACTACTTCTAGTCTCGACAGTGATCCCTTACCAATTTGCGTATCTGGTGGCGTGTGTAGTTCAGCTCAGCACTTGCGTCCGAGCGCACTACCTCGCACAAAATAAGCAATCTGCTGCGCACACGAACTTCAGAAATTACGTGCAGACCATATTCCTTTTGATGGTGTGGAACTTGCCTATCAATTTACCAACCTTGGTAGTCTGGGTGCGGAACCTGGCTTTACATTGGTTTACGCCTTTTTCTTCCCACCACAACGTACTGTGCATACTGCCTTTTATCCTTCTAGTCGAGAACCTCAGGGCTGGGAGAATGATTCCCCCGGTCACCAGCCCCCTCCGACACGTGACAAATATCTTGTTTTTTGCGACGGCCATATTTGCCGCCGTCTACGGCGTATCGTACGCTTATATGCTACACTATCTCGTTAATGTGATAGCAGCATGGCTTGTGGCTATCCATTCCACAGCCGACTCTTGGGCCATCACCGGAATCAAATCGCTTCTGATCGATGATACGCCTAGTAAGGGTCAATCCAAGCAAAGAAAGACTCCGTAGTCGCAAAGCTTTGGGGGTTTTTTTTTCTTGGAGTCGACAGGAGACTGTCGGCACCAACCTTTCTTGTGCAATTTCTGTTTGATTTGTTTTAAAAGCATTGCATCACACATGGACCGGCGTTCAACATGGTGGCGGGGCGAACTTGTTTGGCTAAAGATGGACTTGATGGGTTGATTTCTGTCGTTTTAATGTTAATCTTTTTAATACTATCCAGCACTGCTCGCAGGTCTTGAGACCGAGCAGTTGCTGTAGTACATTGTTTGGTTGAACAGCCCAGCGTTGACTTGCGGTGCCCTCAGCACCGACACATGTCGGACCCTTTTCGTCGATTTAGTTTAGCTGCATATACTGGCTCTTATTCGGGCCCAAGGATGGGATGATACAGATAACAGAAGAGGGTTGGCTTCTTTTCTCGCAAAAACGTACGGAAACCACACGTTTTTATCGCCATTCAATCAAGGTCCGATTGGAGCACCCGTAATTGGCTTGGATGGCTGTTTCTATACCCGCGGCTTTTTATAGTCGGCAGTTGAGAGGAAGGGCGTGTTCTCTAGGAAGATTGTACTACCATGTCAGGATAGTAATAGGTACCAAATTTGGTTCCAAATAAGAAGCCGATGTTGAAGAACACATTGGGCTGATATCTTGTTTCTTTTCCAAAAGCAATAGTGAGTGATTGGTGTTCAGCTCTGAATATCTCATTATTTATTCGCTGTGAACGGAAAAATACATAATTCCAATACCCTAAACTCCTACCGGTATTCAGAAGCGCTCGATATTTCCGCTGGGGACTAAACGATATCATGTATCCCAAGAACGCCGAATCTAAGCCATCTTCCCTTTCTATACCGGCTTTCGCTAGTTGCCAATTATATTCCAAGACCCGGTCCCCCCTCTCTCTAGTCTCAAGTGCTATACAGAATGATCCCGGTATAGAAAACGGTGAAAAAACGAACCAGAAAAGATGAAGATTGCAGAATCCAGAATCCAGAATCCAGAATGCTCCAAGGCCGCCGTCTCGCCAACATTGGACGAGTTTATATCGAGGCTCAGTCTCTCGCACGTGCCTGATGCATTTCAGCGAGACGAGCCCTCGCTTGATGCCAGATGACCCAGAGCGTGACGCAGAGACCCAGACCACAGGCTGCAAGCGTCACAATGTAAGCCGACCTGTAGCACTCGATGCCGTCCTCGCAACGTCTCTTCCCATCTTTCTCTATAATGGAGTGTGCGTCGAGGGCAAGGCCGTAGAACAAGTTGAAGATATTGCTGGATATGACGGGAGACAGAGTCATGAATCCCCAGTTTTGACTAAGGCCGTGGATGCCAAAAGACTCAGCCGTGATGGAAGGAAACACGCCAAACAAGAAGCCATAGCCCAGACCACTGAAGCCTGAGACGAAACCAAGTAGGTGCGGGTTGACGATATTGAGGGCACATATCTGAGCCAAGGAGAAAATCGCAGAGGCGACTACAAGACACCACACACGGCTTGCATGCAGCACCTTGACGAGGAAGTCTGATCCTACACCGCTGAGCAAGCGACCGGCGAAACTGCCAAGTGATAAGAGGGAAACATGAAGCTGTTGATGCAAAACAAGGGTCTTATCATCGATAGAGTCATCGTAGTGTTTCCAGAGGGCTGCTGCATCATTGCCGATGTTGCTAAGTTTTGTACAAGTTAGTAAGGGCGCGTCTTCCACGGACCAGAGGAAACATAAACAAGGGTTAGTTGGGCTTACTTGATAGTCATGAGCCCGATACCAGATAGGATGCCCATGATTGCGAATAATTGCCAGAACTCGAGATTTTTCAAAAGATTCCAGCCACGGATATCTACACGATGAGAACGATCCATATCAACACTGCTCTGCACTAAGACTTCGCCGGGGAGGGAAGAAGCTGAGGACTGAGACAGTAAGGAAGACGTCTCATCCGCCGCCTCCGGCGTATTTGTGGCGGAGTGCGCTGCGTCCTTAACCGCAACAGATTGACCAAGTTCGGGGTCGGGGCACTCCCCGTCAACCAATTCCTGATGGTTGAGGGTATCGCCTTGGTTGGGAGTGGAAGTGGTGATGGTAGCATCATCATCAGGCAACGTACCAGGTTCAGAGGAATCTCGCGATGCTTTAGATTGCTGAGATGCGGTTCGGTGTAGCTCCTGCGAATGCACCCCACGAGATTGGGCAGCTGGTACGGGTTGGTAGACTGAAGTAGAATGAGGAAGCACGCGTAGGAAAAAGAAACCAGTAAAAATCATGCCGAAGGTCCCTACGGAAAGGAGGAGTAGAAACTTTCCCGGGCTCCCGGGGAAAAAGATGGAGCTCACGACGGAAAAGAAGAAGGCGCTTAAGCCGAAGGCGGCGAGGGGGAATGCAGTCGCGGTGCCCCGATGATGCGGCCAGTTCAAAGCCGAAGTCTTGACGGATGCTGCGAAGCCCATGCAACCGCCCAGGCCAGTCAGGAAAGAAGCGAAGCTCAGCCAAGGAACGGAGCCTTGCCCGGCGTTGTAGGCTCGTTCTAACGGCAGATAGCCTACTCCAAGCAGTATGGAGCCGACAAATACCGCAGGACGAGGCCCACGCGTGTCGACAAACATGCCTACAGGGACGCCCATCGAGTACATGCCCAGGTTTCCTGCTAGGCCAATCAACTCGCTCTCAGTAGCCGACAAGTGCAGCTTGTCGGCGAACTGAGGTGCCCATGCTGAATAAACATACTATCAGATGACGGTTAGCATGATAGTTAGACGGTATATAGCCATATGTGTATATATATGAACAGAGAAGCCTTGTTTCAACTTACATTGGTACCGCACGCTAATGATATTATAGTAGCTGCAACACTAGACACGATGCGAGCCTTACGCATCCGGCTCTCGAGACTCATGTTGGACATAAAGATGGACGCCACGTGTCAGTCCAGGACGTCCTGTATATATAATGGCAGTGTGTGGTTTAGAGAACAGTATTTTATGGCTATCAAGAGTATGCACGTGAGTACGACGCTGCTATAATCAAAATCATCGAATAATGGGACTTGGTAACGACAGACTCGAGGGCCACTGAGCGAGCAGCTGTGAACTGCATAAAATGATGTGCAGGCGTAAATGCAAGGTACGAAATGGTTATGTCAAGTGTTTTCACATCATATACACTCTCTACTAGCAAGTGTATGCAGTATGTATGTAGTATGTGTGAAGCTGTTGTTGACAAAAGTTTGGATGAAACGACCACTTGCCCAGCTGCTAATAATACCAGGTGATAAAGGGCTGTACTATGTAGGTGCTGACGGGAATGGGACAAGCTTGAAGGACTGTCTGTTCAGGTGCTTATCTCAGGTGCTCATCTGTATAACAACTGTCTCTTTTCGGCTTGGCTCAGGTCGGGGTCTCGGCATTCAGGTACGCAATTGCCAATACATAGCCCGCTTACGACTGCTCCGATACGGAGGGACGAGGCAGGTCCACACTGAACACTGACCTTGAACCCTGCCTGTATCGGGTAAGTTTCCAAATACCTACCTAGGTACCTACTGGGCCTTGCAGCCACAGGTAGAAGAAGGCTTGTGTCTGTGGCTGGTGTAGCAAGTGAACACCTGCACCTGGAACCTAGAGTCCGTTGCAGGTGGGGCGAAAAACGACGTAATGCGATGTCAAATCATGCACCATAAGTGGCTCGTGCTAAGGCCATTCCCAACCGCCGACTGCGACCCCTTCGATGTCTCATCTGCCTGCCCGTTAGCCCATCAACCACCACCACGCATGTCCACTCTCATCCGACGGCGCGTTTATTCGCATCGCGTCGCATCATCCTAGCCGGCTAGTATTCGCCTTTAGCCTCCTGAACGATTTAAATTTGGGACGCTTTCTCGTCATCATATCAACAGAAGAGCAAACCATGGGTGCTCTTCTCTCATTGCCCATGCTGGCGCTGCCGGGCGCAGGCACCGTAAGTACCCACTCACCACATAGCTAGACGACTATACCGCTCAGGCGCATCGAGCCAGAGTATGGCATGCTGACATCTACTAGATTATGTCCGTAGTGGCAAGCTGCTGTGGTGCAGCAACCTGTTCCATGGTCTGCAGCGCCTGCGGCAAGTGTGGCAACAGGTAAATATGCCATCACCAACGTCTCCCTCATCGCCTATCCATACGCTTCTCGATTCCGACCAGGACAGTTACTAACATCAATCACACAGCGTCGCTACCCGTGTTGCCTATGCCCTCCTCCTGCTTGTCAACTCGGTGCTATCATGGATTATGCTTACACCATGGGCAATCGAGAAACTCCAACACCTGATGCTTGACTACGTCAAAATAAACTGTCCAAATGGAGAGTGTTACGGCTGGTTAGCCGTCCATCGGATCAACTTCGCTCTCGGCCTCTTCCACCTCATATTCGCCGGTTTACTGTTCGGAGTCGCGTCCACTAAGAACCCCCGCGCCGCCCTACAGAATGGCTACTGGGGCCCCAAGATCATTGCCTGGCTTGTCTTCATCGTGCTGTCTTTCCTCATCCCCGACCAGTTTTTCCAGTTCTGGGGCAATTATATATCCTTCCTGGGCGGCATGCTCTTCCTCGTGCTCGGCCTCATTCTACTGGTTGACCTGGCGCATTCGTGGGCGGAATATTGTCTCGAACAGATTGAAAATACGGATTCGGCAGTTTGGAGAGTTGTTCTGATTGGCTCGACTCTTGGAATGTATCTGGGCTCTCTGGCCATGACGATTATTCAGTATATCTTCTTTGCCCAAGGTGACTGCGCGATGAATCAGGCAGCCATCACTATCAATCTCTTGTTCTGGTTGGCTATCTCAGCCATTTCCGTACACCCATCAGTGCAGGAATACAACCCCAAGGCCGGTCTTGCCCAGGCTTCCATGGTTGCGGTCTACTGCACATACCTTACCATGTCTGCCGTGTCGATGGAACCCGATGACAAGAACTGCAACCCCCTGATTCGTGCCCAGGGCACCCGCACCACATCTGTCGTTATCGGTGCAATTGTGACGATGCTGACAGTCGCATACACCACTACCCGTGCGGCCACCCAAAGCCTCGGCCTCGGAAACAACAGGGGCGGAATCAGGCTACCCGAAGATGATGATGATGAGCATACCCTCGTAACGCAGCAACCGGGTCGTCGGGAGATGCGAGCCGAGGTGCTTCGCCGTGCCGTTGAGGAAGGCAGTCTTCCTGCCGACGCTCTCCTCTCAGACGACGAAGATGACGAAAGCAGCAGTCACACGCCACATGACGATGAGCGCGGTCGCACACAGTACGACTATTCAGTCTTCCATATCATCTTTTTCCTTGCCACTTGCTGGGTCGCGTCGCTGCTTACAAGCGCCTCGGAGCGTGACGGAAGCACAGACGGCGAATTTGCGACTGTAGGACGGACGTATTGGGCCAGTTGGGTCAAGATCGTCAGTGCTTGGTTCTGCTACTGTTTGTACATCTGGACGCTTGTGGCACCAGTTTTGTTACCAGAGCGGTTCGACTCTTCCTAAGTACTGCAGACTCAGCTTTGGGGAGTTGAGAGGGTGATTGTATTGTTTATCTACATTAGCGGCCTTCGTTGAATTTTTCCTCTAGCACTTCGAATTTCACCTGTGTACATATCAGGGCATAGCTTTCATTAGTGAGAAGGGCGAACTTCTATATCTAGGCAACAAAATACAAATAGCTACCTAACCAGCCTCAAGTATTGTGTGACTCATCCTGCTGCCGCTACGGGCGGTCATAGGCAAACCCGTAGAGTCGAATAAGTACGTCACATCCACTCTAAGATAGTATATGTTCCTAATCTTCTTCCAGTCGTCCCTGTGCTTCTTGTTTGGATAGATAGAAATTAGGAGTCGGAGTTTGCCTCTCTTCTTAAGCACTAACTGCCCAGTTGCCATGAAAAGAAGCATATATCCACAGTATGTGTACAATCTCCCTGCCGGATAGGTAAGCAAGTGATAGCAATTACTGAATAGCATATCCAACTCTACCCCAGATATTGATGTTCATATTATATTTTGCGCTCCTTTACTAACGCGAGTTTATCTTCTTGCTGGGGAGAGCGTAAGAGCTCCATCACATCTTTTGGTAATATTTCTGGTGCTGTAATGCGAGGAAATGGGAAAGAGAGAGATGAGAAGAACACACACATTCAGTTGTCTATGTCCGTCCGATAGATATCGTTATCTTAATACCGTATCTTCATTCAAGCAAGCAAAACAAGAGAATAAGACAAGCAAGTCTCCGGCCGAAAGCAGGGAAACATTTTCAGCAAGACAATCCAAGCCGCGTCTTTTCTCCTTATCTACACTTACTCACCTACCCACCTACCTCCCTACCTTCCGAAGGAGATTCGGGCCGAAGGGCAAGGGAAGAAAAACAAGTTTGAGTAGGTGAGAAGCGGCCGGACACCCCCGTTGCGTTGCCTCCCCTCCCCTTCCCCGGTCTCCCCAGAATATGCAGTGTAAGGTGAAGCAAGGTAGGTGTAACCGTAACTGTAACTGTAACTGTAATTGTGCAAGTGTACGATTGTGGATGTGTGTGAGAGTGTGGTTTAACAAAGATACGTCAGTCATGTAACGCGGCGGTAAGTGATAACAATAGCAATGCAAATGAAATGGCACCATGACACACTACTATGCTACCCTAGCACATGGGATTTGTTTGACGTTTTACAGCCTTTACTTTTGCACATGCACATGGGAAAGACGAGAGCGTTGCAGCAGCTACCTGTCAATAGGAAATCTGGCGAATAGGGAGGAGGGAGAGGGAGAGGGGGAGATAGATAAACAAGCACGCGTTCGGACAGTTGAGTAGCCGACATATTGATGATCCCCACGATTTACTAAGCTGGTGATACTCCAGTAAGAGAGCTTTTGTGTCTTCCCAATCAATCGATCAAGCTGGTTTACTTAACGTCCCTTTCCAAAGCCACGGGGCGCATAGACCCCTTGGAGTAGGTATCAGTCAGTCTTTGGCTTTTGCGCGTCACTCTTCCTCCTCCACCTTCGTCTCTTGGCTCTCTTGACCTGTTGAACACTACCCAACCTTAAGAAAAGGCCGGTCTCGAGAAAGGAGCAGGTGTCTGAGCCCCCTTCCCCTATCTTTCTACTTACCTATGTATGTATGCATTGTAGTATATATGTGTGTATCTTTGTGGCGCACTTGTGTGTATGTGTACATACATTAGGTGAGCACATCGGACCACAGTAATGGTGCCATGGTTCGATGATGGAGCGGGCAGTGCCTTTCCTTGTAACAGTTCGGGTAATGCCTGGCTCTAGTCCCAGTCCTACATCGTCCCAGGGACTTTGTGCGGCAAGGGAGAGATTAAAAAAGATATATAGCTAGACAGATATATAGGAGGTTAAGTTCTTTTTTTTTATAACTTAAAATAGGGGTTTCTGTTTTTTATTGTTTATATATGTACAGCTTCTCAATTTCCCGGATTAAGGAGCTTTCTCTTTTTCCAATAAAAATCGACCGTTCCCTTCCTTTCCCAAGTCACAAAGACCTGAGATCTTTCGATGTTCCTCCTACCTTCGAGATAATGGTATCTGCTCTAAAGGGGTTCGAGGCTAAGCCGTCCATATGACTAAAACGTTGCTGTTGTCGTCGATGACCCAATTATAAGCGCTCACATTCAGACTGAGAGATACCGGGTTTTGCCGGTGGTAAATCAAATGCATTCCCATCAAACAAGATGCATGATTTACTAAGGGGAAGCGGCATGAAGCTGTCCTTTACGGGCGAGTGAAAGCGAAGCGAAAGCGAGCTGTCAGGTCTAACCGCACTTGACGATCTTCTTCAGACCCCGGCATTTGTTTGCTTTCCTTTCTTTATGCATCGCATCGCGTCACAGACCTCCCTCAGCATGGGCTGGACTAGAGGCGGTTCGATATTAAAGGTGTACGCGGGGAGACGAGAGGGGATATCAGGAGCTACAGCTGGAGTAACGAAGCGAGAGGCAGTGCCCTGGTTGTGGCTGACCGCTACTTTGTCTTCTTTCTTCGAACCTTTTTGAACGGCTTATCCATCTAAAGAAAGCTCACGATGGTCACCGAGTCGGAGTTGCCTGCTTTCGTCCCCCCAGGAAAAGACAAACAGAGCAAGGGTATTGCGCCATTTACGCCCCAGTTCTTGAAACCACGGCGGCTTCCTGCGTCTTATCCGTGCCACTAAAGGTGTTCGAGCGAGGCCGTTGAACCAGTCCGCCAAGATCGAGCCAACGAAAAACGAGCACGCCATACACGTACAATTCGAAAAAGGCCCAATAGTTTACGGGGAAGCAGAAGAAATCCACCATTGCCGAGGTCTTTTCGAGCCCCGGGTGGTCCTTATCAGCGAACGATGGACTTACGAGGTCATATAGGCTCGGGTACCCGCATGCCCCATAGTCACCCAGGTTCGACATTCCTGTGTAACTCGGTGCAAAGATGGAGGGGGACTAGTTCAGAGTGGGAGGTCTGATCCACCAAACGAAGGGAATGATATGTGGCGGCCGCGTTTGCTTTGTTCAATACATACCCGGTGTCGATATCTCAGAAATTGAAATCTTCATTCACACTTACTCGGGCTTCACCGATTGGCCCGACTCTAAACCGGTCGAGGACTGCGAGCAGGGAAACACCACGTTCAGAGCATGCAGCGAAATGAGAAGACCGCTCAAGACCAGGAACCAAGCCGAAATTGCGGGGTGTCATCGAATCCACAAAGGTGTGAAGGACGAGCAACAGCATGGGATAAGGATGGAAGATAGATGGGAACGAGCGCGTCGATGGAATTCCGAACCGCATAGCTAGACTTCCCCCGCTTTCTAGTGAGCTTTGTCTTACCCCCCGCAGACGCTTGTTCGTTCTTCTTCGCCAACAAGCTGCTTGGCGAAGTATGGGATTTACTAGTTTGCTCCAGGTCGCGCTACGAGGATAGGATAGGATAATCCCAGAACACCAGTAATGCCTCGTGTGTGTGACAGGGCAAGTGGCAATGGACCTGGGGAGCAGGTTAGCAACGCGCACCGATAATCTCCCTCGCTTAGGGAAGCCTGTGCCTGTACCTGTGTCATCCATCGTACAGCATCGTGAGAATGAGTGAGTTCTGCAGCTGTGGATGGCACTTGGATATCACTCACCCAGCCCCGGCTGTGAAGGGCCAATGGAAAAGCACGCTGGACAACCCATCCTGATCTGACAAGCTGCGCAATGCCTTCTTGATTGCACAACCGACAGCTTTTCGAAAGGGCATCGTCCATGGAGCTCCTACATGGACGTCAGTGAGATGGTGTCAGTTGCGACTATAAAATGAAGGACGTTGGCATCCTCCCTGAGGTGAATACAACATAGCAGCGTTCACCCCATCAGTCATCTCAATAGGTCATCTAGGTGTGTTCTAAGTGTGTTTTGTTTTGCTTTTCATTTCCTTTTCTTACATAACCATTTTTCCGCCTCGCCTTCACGGCGAGAGTCAACCGAAGTTGTTAAGGCCCCAGGACGACAAAATGCCTCACAGCGTGTCTCAGAATAACCAGCCCGCTAAGAAGTAAGTTGTAAGCAGTAGCATGATTTCTAGCAGCTGTCTGACCCAACCTCCAGCAAGCCCAGGAAGAGCAAGAATGGATCAGTCGATTCTCCAGTCAATTCCAGAGAAATGTATTCACGGCCGTCGGTCATGCTAGATCGATGGGCAAAGGCAACCACATCAAACGAACTTCCTATCAGCGAACTGTTGTTACAGTCATCCTTTACGTGAGTAGAGACGTTTATGGTATCCCCAATGTTACCCAGTGCTAATCATGGTGAACAGAGGCTCCACGAAGCGATAGGATGCCCAAGCCGGCTTGGGTTCATGTATTCGGTTTTGTGTTAGCAGCAGATTGGTAGTCGGTATGGGTCGCGGGGTCCTTGGTTCCTGTGTTTTCTACGACACCACGCGGTGATATCTAAACAGATATCTGGGCACCAACGTGCAAAACGGGTATTGGTTCTTTAGTATGCAGAATATGCTTGGTGGAAAACACACAAGATCCTGCAGTATTTCTGGATAATGCAACTATACAGTATCATTACTCAACGGTGTAGTGCCAACTTGAGACGCCGTTCCTGTAGCATGAAACCCGTCCAAAGTAAGGGTTACAGCGCCGGCTTGTACGAGCTTGATGCAGCATATTAGTCACGGTTGGGCAATAGAGCTTGCCAGAATTGGTGTACTTACCGATCGTGAGAGATCGTCAACTAGATCGTGGGCGTCTTCAATGCCGATACAGAGTCTGATAATATCCTCGGGCATCTGCCGTTCTTTCCTCGTCTTCGCGTCGATGCTGGCATGACTCATGCGACATGGCATGCTGATTAAGCTATTGACGCATCCGAAGCTCACGCTGATTGCATATAACCTTGCGGCTTCCACGATGCGCTCCGACAATGACACATCACCAGTCTCAAAAGATAACACAGCGCCTGCACCCCGTGCCATGGACCAGTGAAGATCATACTGGGGATGCGACTTGAGGCCGGGGTAACGGACACGGAAGCCATGAGACTCAAGAAATTCAGCGATCATCTGGGCATTTGCTTGCTGCTTCTCCATACGAATGGCTAGCGTTTTGACACCCCTCATGAGGAGGAATGAGTCGTTGGGAGAGAGGCCGCAGCCGGTAGAATTAATTGTGAAGTACATCTTATCACCCAGGGCAGGGTCATTGCAAGCGATGATTCCGGCCATGATATCATGGTGTCCAGACAGATACTTGGTGCCCGACTCATAGACTATGTCGGCGCCCAGCTCGAGGGGGTTGCAGAGCATTGGTGACAACATAGTGTTATCTACCACGACAAGTGCATTGGAGTTGGCGTCACGAGTCGCCTTGGCAATGGAGGAAATGTCGACAATCTTGATCAATGGATTGGTGGGCGTTTCCAGTAGCACCATAGAGGTTTTCTCCGAAATAGCTTGCCGTACCTTCTCCACGTCGGTAGTGTCCACGTGATGCACGATAATGCCTTGGTTGGTTGATAGGTACGTGAGTAGCCGGTTGGTGCCGCCGTACAGATCATCACCCGTGATAACTTCGTCTCCAGGACGAAGGAGTCTGGTAATGACGTCCAATGCACCCATGCCGGAGCCTACCGCGAGAGCACGTGTAGCATTCATAATCTTAGCCATATGGCGTTCTAAGTGTGTCCGGGTTGGGTTGCCGGATCGTGTGTAATCGTACTCATCTCCACCCGAGGAAGAGGTCTGCTTGAATGTGGCCGACTGATAGATGGGGATGCTGGAAGCGCCATACTGGTCTTTGGAATCGGTGTAGACAAGCTCAGTGGCTAGGGCATATCGACGGCGTCCGTTAGAGGGGCTCGAAGGCGCGGGCGACGGAGGAAGGGCGTGACCGTCGAGGTCTACTTTTGCAAATGTTTTGTTTATGGGCTTCGTGGTGTCGTCGCCGCTCGACGATGATCGGTTGTCCGGGGATGAAGACGACATGGCGGGTGGTGGGAAAGCCGTTATATGGTGGCAAATAAAATGTCAAAGGTATTGCAGGTAGGTATTACCAAGCAAAGGTATCGTATAGCGCTTGGAACAGTCGATCAGAAGAGATGAAGTCAATCAATTGGCTTTTACTCTACTATATCCCGCCTGGTAAAGGAGAGCAATTCTCAAGCTGAGGGGAGTTGTAGTATAATTGAACAGTGGAGAGCCCAAGAGAAGTGAAGATCGAAAGAAAAAAGGAAAATGTTACAACTGTTTTCCCCTCTATTTTCCCCTGTACAACAGACCGGAGGCTATTGCTTCACCTAGGTTAAGTTAAAATCTGTCGATACCTTGAGGAGTCACCGCTTCTTCTCAGGCATGGACAGGGCAAGGTATAGGTATGTACTATATAATTATATGTCAGCTTATAGGTCCGGTTCGGGCTTGTAGTTGATTGCGATTGCTGCGAGTAGTACATCTGTATATAGTAGGTACTTTCGCCCGTCTTCACTGCAAGAGGCTCCAAAGGGCTCAAAGTGCTAACGTCTTTATTGTCATATTCCGGTTATCGGGGCCAAAAGTCTGGGGAATATATAAGGATTGTCCAGAGTGGATCTTAAAAAAATGACGTGATTTGGTGCTCCACTTGTACAAAGACGGCTAATTCAGTCAGACATGGGCCCCTTGGCCACGCCGATTGCCGTGTCTTGGCCAGCGAACACATTGATGCATCTCATATGGGTATGTAGATAATTCAAGTATGCTGTCCCATAATTTATAGAGATATATATACGTACCGAGCACCTATTAGTCTTACACAGCAGGTGTCGAAAATAGCCTCACACTGGTACAGTTCAGAAGTCGACGTCTACGTATATAAATGTGTGATGTCATAAAGTAGATGTCGCTCATGTAGGATGACTACGGAGATACTCAGCTGTGAACTCCCTGGCTGTATATAGATACAAGTTGCAAGAGAGGATTTACCTATTAGTTTGACTAGATAAAATAAGTTGCGCTAGAAATGTCTAGCAATACAGACGCTGTATAACATTTTCCTTCCAAAATGATACATCCCGATATCATATATACACTGCGCGTGATTTGTCTAATGTCCGCGGTTCTCATGATCCCAATAATCAAGTGAAGTAAGTATGTCTTGTCTCCACGATCAGATTCCCGTAACGCCAACATCCCGAGAAAAGTAGATAATGGGGATTTAGTACCCTTGCAATGGAGGCGAACAGTTTTATACAGACTGTTCCGCCACTCTTGCGCCGGATATCGACGTGTCCACCGTGACCTCTTCGTCTTCGACATCTTCATACTCCTCGCTCGACGATTTGGATTTGGCACGCGAGTGGTTCTTCATCAACATCTGTCCACCACCTTTTCGCCCAAAGAAATCCTCAGTCCGCATGCCTCGCACCCGTGATGGGTCGATGCTCGACATGGAGCTTCCAGTTGCCCGATGTTCCCGGATGTACTCGCGCACCGGCGCCATAGCAGCATCACGACAGGCTTCTTTGATATCGCTACCGGACATGCCAGCCGTGACCCTCGCAATGTAGTCGATATTAAAGTTATTGGGTTCCGTCTTTGTATCCTTCAGCAAGAGTTGTAGGATGCGAAGTCTTTGCTTCTTATCAGGTAATGAAACAGGGAATTTCTTCGGCATTCGACGCAAAATCGCCTCGTCGATATCGTGAATTCGGTTGGTAGCCCCGAGAACGACGATCCGCGCAGGGAGCCCACGGGTATTAGCCGAGGTGAGACCATCCCATAATGTCATGAACCTGGTTATTAATCAGTATAGGTCTTAACAATGGGCCAAGTTGAAACTTACTCGGCTTTGACCATGCCACTGGCTTCATGTTCACCACTTCTTCTAGTTCCCAAGACCGCGTCTATCTCGTCTATAAAGATAATTGTGGGCTGCAATTTGCGGGCAAGAGAGAAGACGGCGCGGACTAGTTTGTTCGAGTCACCATACCATTTCTCCGTTAGGGTTGAGATGTGCAGATTGATAAATGATGCACCGCTCTCGCGGGCAACGGCTTTGGCCAGCATTGTTTTGCCACAACCCGGGGGGCCGTATAGTAGGACACCGGATGGAGCCGACAAGAGAGGTGCGGCGTGCGAGTAAAGATGTGGCATGGTCAATGGATAGATGACCGATTCCTTCACCTCTTCTATTATGTCTTCTAAACCGCCAATGTCTTCTCAATATGTTAGCTATGCAACACGCTGGCACAGGACGCCTAGTGCGGCCTCACCATCGAACCCAACAGCTATATCTTCAGGCGCAACAACTTCTAGCGCGACCATGCTTTCGTACTCGTTTAAGACTAGGTCTTCGATCCGAGGGCCTTTGCTGTCGCCATTTGCCGAGTCCTCGCCATTAACTCCCTCATTTTGTCGTGATTTTCGAAGGCGGGAGAGATTTGCTTTCGCCTTGATACGGGCTTGTTCGTGTTTATCTTTTTCGGGATCGGCCAGCGTTCCTTGGAGACTTGATAAAGCGTTTTTCGTTAGAAACCACGCTGCGCCAGCCTAAGAAAACAGTTAGTGACATAAATTCTTATAGCACCGCTCCTGGGTTTAGCTATAAGAGTGCCTCACCGTTCCTAGTAGCAGAATAACGTCCCATACGTAATCAGCGCCGGTTCGTCTACGATCGACCATTGCGTAGAATTCACGTAGCCAGCTGAGAAGCATCGGTGACTTCTCATGAAGCAAGGGTCGGAAGCGAAGTGAAACAACTTCGGTACTGGGATATATGCGCAAATGTTCGGTAGTATACTGGTGATCCAATCTATTAGAGGCGAAGCTCACGCTTAAACATTGCCACACAATTCCACATGCTTTAACTTTATGTTGTTAACCTAGGCAGTCTAGGTATTGGTCAAGCACTTCCGATAGATAATATACAACGCCCCACTTGCCTATGTGGACCTATTCCGAGGATGGCAATCTTAGGGTTACCTGCATATTGTTGAAGCGTCGGGTAGAATAACAAGAGCATATGCAGACTCGCAGTATATATGTACTTAAGGTGGTACCACGTCAAAGCTTAGCCTAGCCGCCTAGCAGTTTCATGTGTAAGCTTAAATATTGTGGGGCAGTCTAAACCAGACCCCACCACCTTTTGTTTACTTACAACTTGCGTGACTAGAACGCGACCAGAGAGAGAGAGAGATTGTTATGTATCATACTCTCCCCTGCAGAATTATTGTCTACCCACAGACTACAGTACAACGGCCTTTTCTGTTAAAGCTGCATGCGATAACTTTCTAGGACTATTTGTGTTGAAATAAAATAACCCTATTCAACGCAGTATCAGCCATTATTAACCAATTGGTTTACGGTCGCACCCCCCCATTCAATGCTAAGGGCGAAAACTGCAACGCTTGTAGGATTGATTGACTTGGAGGACGACTTGGACATTTCCGCTGTAGAGGGTCCAACAGACGCGAAACCAATGCCGCCAGCGAAGAGACCCCGTGCTGCGGCGGCGGGACGAGCTGCAAAGTCGACTCAAGCAAAATCAGCTTCAGCCCGAACCGCTCTGACCGAGAAGACCTCAAACGTCCCCGATAAAACAGTCCAAGGCAAAGGAATAAAACGTCCAGCTAGTGAAGATATATCCGAGGTCCAGGATAGCACGGAAACGGCTCGAGCAGGGAGAGGTCGTCCTAGAGTCAATAAGGCCCCAAGGATAGCTGAAACAGAAGATGAGCTATCAGAGATACAGATAGAGACGACCGCACCTCCACGAGCAAAACGAGGACGGAAACCGAAGGCGAGCACAGAGACTGAAATACCAGAGACGCAACAACCGGAAACAGATGTTCTCGAAATTCCTGAAACCCAACCAGACGATAGAATGGATGCAAGCATAGGACAGGAGGAACCAGTTAAAATGCCACCAAAGATGAATATGCAACCAATTCCCAGTCCGCGACGTCAGCAATCCAGGTTATTGTCCAGTCCAATCCGAAAACTAGTCTCAGCTTCAGACTCGGAGCAGAGTGATCCAACTTTAAGAAGGCGCATTGGAGAGCTTACGCGAAAGTACGAGAGCCTAGAAGCAAAATATCGCGACCTTCGCGAAATTGGTGTACAGGAGGCAGAGCGCAATTTTGATCGGCTACAAAAGCAAAGCGAAGAGCGAGCCAACAGTAAGTTTTGTTTTCCATAAAGGAGAAGAAAAATACTTGGTCGAAAGAGCGCTGACATATATCAGCCGACAAACAATTCATCGCTACCCTCAAAGCGAAGTTGGCGGCCGAAACAGAGTTAGCAAAGGAAGCCGAGCGATTACGGAAACAGCTCGAGGACAGCCAAAGCAAGGTCGAAGAACTGCAACGGAAGCTCGAGGGGGCACAAGGCTCCCTGTCAGAAGCAAAAACCGAAATCAAAACGTTGTCGACTAAGCTTGCTGCTGCTCGATCAGCCGAAACATCGAACGTCAAAGTTCCTGGTAGTGCCATGAAGAATACACACGGGAATAATCGACTCCTCGCCAACGCAGCTGAAGCGGCCGCGCAACTGGCCCAGAAGAAAGAAAACCTGTACGGAGATCTGACAGGTTTGCTTGTTTGTGGTGTCAAACGTGAAAAGGATGACGAAGTGTTTGACTGTGTCCAAACTGGTAGAAACGGAAGTAAGTTCGAGGATTTCAGCATCATATAATAGCAAGTTTGTAACTGACAGTACCGCAGCTCTACATTTCAAATTAGCAGTCAGTGCCGATGGCTCGTCTGATAAATTCGACGATGCCCAGTTCATATACATACCTCAGCTCGGCTCTGCTCGAGACGAAGAACTGATTGACCTTCTGCCTGATTATCTCGTAGAAGAAATCACATTCCCACGGTTACACGCCGCCAAGTTTTACTCGAGGGTCGTTAAAGCACTGAGCGAGCGCCCAGAGTAGCAGGACTTCCCACTTAAGAAGGTCTATGGAACCGGAACGCGGCGAGAATGATTGGGCTACAGGGCGTTAATATCGCTTGACGGACAGGCAGTATGCTTGCAAATATAGTGTTTTGTGATACCCATCAACATGGCGTTGGGAGTATGTGTCTGACTTAAATATCCGGTTTGTGATAAACCAGAGACAAAAACTGAGTAGCAACAGCGTCTAGGGCATAACTTGACGTATTCATTCTGTTCTGACTCGCTCCCTAAAAGTGATACTCTGTCTCGAAATTATTGATGGCAATTTCGAGCATCCTGTAAGTCTGCAGATGATATTAATCCTGTGTAAGATCGGACGTTATAGCAACCAGGTTGTCTCGTTGATGGGATAACATCGCATAGGCTAGCGAGAGAGCCTCTATCAATTCTGTCTTGTTTGGATCCGAAAGCCCAACGTGCACTCTTATAATATACTTAGGCATTCACGACGTATTCTACAGTCTGAGTTATAGAATCTAACTTTCAACTCTAATGTAATTATCGATGAATTGTTTGCGGCATAAGTACGTTTATGAGGCTATCACCTAGCCACTCATACAATATTCCAGCTCTTTTGAATCATGCTGCTTCTACACTCTGCGCTGTACTGGTTTCCCTCAAGGTGCTACGGCTGGAGACAGGTAGGATACCAGCCTCTCCTGTACTCTCATAATACGCCTGGTCTAAGGGAAATAATGCTCCCAGCGTGCTCTCCTATGTTGCTCTCTGTTCTTCTGTAGATAACGGCCCGAATAACACCCCATGAGTCTTATTTATTAGAGCATGAATCATGGGATAGAAAGACGTCTAATTAATGTTAGCTATCGGTTTGGAGTAAAGCCTGCAAATGGGTATCGCTCTTCCATCTCTCAAGTGCATTCGCCTGCCATTCTTCCCATGTTATCTCTTCAACATCAAACGCGCAAAAGTTAGACCCGTTGTAGAACTTCGCAACGGGCTACATCATGCACAACGAGGAGAAAGCCTCCTTCTTGGAGACGGTCTGGCACCACTCCCGGTCTATACCTAATGTCTACGATGTCGTAGGCGTCGTTTACGAGTGTGTGGTCGCCCTTGTCGTCCGAGTGCTTGAGGTAGAACAAGCCCCCCTCACGTGAAGAGCTATCATTCTTTTTCCATATCTTGTCTATGAGATCTAGGCGAAAACTGTGTATGAGGTATACATCTATTGCGTGGGCTGGTCCGATTTTGCCGCTCGCTATTATCGAAAGGTATAGTTCGACCAGCTTACGAGCCGCATCCGACGATGATTGAAAGGGGCCTTAGGGCCCTTTATGAGGTCCTCCGTAATATGACGGTAGGCGAGCGAGACCTCCTGTCTGTGGCCTTCCTTGATGATCGCTCGATGGGAGCATCGAGCTAGGTAGATAGATAATCACATACCTCCAAACCGCGACATTTGTGCTCATCACGCTGCAAGTGAGCTCGACATAAATGGCATTACAGATACTGCAATCCTTATCTGTTAGACTGCTAGCCGTCTATGGCCGTCCTTACTATAGAACTAAAGAGGTAGCTTGTCGGATATTGCTGGCAGAAGTTGGTCTATACTGTAGAGTGGAACAGAGTACCTGGGGCATTAAGAAGTCAAACTTACAGATCTATTATGAACCAAGCGCTCACAGAACAAGCGTCTCAGGTTCATTGGTCCTATATGCCTGCACCGAACCCTATACGGGCCCATGTCGTGTACGTAAAAAGTGCATGTCAATCATGAGGCTTAGAGCCAACATATAAGAAGTTGGGCATGGGCCCAACCAATGAAGATGTAGTGACGGGGCAAGTCTAAAAAGAGTGCTGCATGCAATATCTCTGGATTTCCTCAAGAGGCACAACGTCAATCCTTGGCACCTCACGCGACGTTTATCTACCCACGGACAGTCCGATACGGAGTTGTTAATCCTGTTATACGGATTGAAATTCTACTTATAGGTGTGCAACAGAGAGACTTAAGGTATGGCTTTCGGACTAGGGGTTTAAATCTCAGCTTATATACTTATACACTTTGAAGTCTTGTCGCCGCCCTCATAAGGCCAGATGAGGTGGAATGTATATGCATGAAACGTGGTACAATAATGCACATTAGATTCGGTATTGCAACGTTGTTGAACCTTACTACCAAGGCTTCAATGGCGTACAATACCACAACCTGTCTAATATCATACTTCTGTTTGCTATCAAGATACGTACGTTAGGTAGATACTTACATAAGTGTGTATAGGGTTATAGTAAAACGTGGTGAAGATTGAAGATTCTCAATTGGGCGAGGTCTATTCCGCAATCTTACCTAGAATCAGGTGCAGGGTAAGTACCGCCAAGTCCCCAGTTTAGTACCAAATACTACCGAAAGGGGCACCCACTTTATTTCACAGTCCTTAAATAATTAACGGCCGGTAACACGTATGTACAAAGTCGCGTTGAGTACGAAATCTAGCACATTGCCTACGATCTTATACAATTCTCGACAAAAGCTCCAGCGCCTCGCCGCGGCGTCTTCCCATGGCTACTGCGACGGCTTGTCCCGGCTTTTACACTCTCTACTGCTTCGCGCCTTGACCGAATTGGTTCTTTTTCAGCCTGCGGATACTTACGCTTCGATCTTTTCCATACAAGTCGATGAGGCTTGACCGACTGTACATGCAACCGGACCTCCCTTATTCCGGATCGTAGCCATGGCTGGTGCTAGTCGCTTCAAGTTTCTGGCTATAGCCATGGTGTTTCATCTTGTTTATATTTACTCTATCTTTGACATCTACTTTGTTAGCCCGATCGTCAGTGGCATGCAATTGTTCCAATCAGATAGACCTTCTGGTCAAAAGGCACCGGCAGACCGCTTAGTTCTCTTTGTTGGTATGAATTGGTCCAATCCGACGTGCTTTGGAGGTGCAATGGTCGAATTAACCATAGAGGATTAGGAGACGGATTGCGCGCCGACAAAGCTTTCCAATCGTTTCCCGAGCCTTATCCAGAGACGGACGAGGATTTGACCCCACGGCCCCTCGCTCCCTTCCTGCGATCTCGCGTCTTAAAACACGGGACCTTTGGCGTATCTCACACAAGAGTACCGACTGAGTCTAGACCGGGACATGTAGCTCTGATAGCAGGTCTTTATGAAGATGTCTCGGCTGTTGCGACGGGTTGGAAGCTCAACCCGGTGAACTTCGACAGCGTTTTCAACCGGAGCCGGCACACGTGGAGTTGGGGGAGCCCGGACATCTTGCCCATGTTTGAGCAAGGCGCTACGCCGGGTAAAATAGATGCCTACTGCTATGATGCGGCCTTTGAAGATTTCTCGCAGGATGCGCTTCATCTCGACTACTGGGTATTCGATGGTGTGAAGGACCTTTTTGCGGCAGCAGAAAAGAACAAAACCTTGAACGACGCTCTTAGACAGGATAAGATAGTGTTTTTCCTCCACCTTCTCGGACTTGATACCACGGGGCATTCGTACAGACCCTATTCCAAAGAGTATCTGAATAACATCAAAGTAGTCGACCAAGGGGTAGAAGAAATCAGCGGCCTATTCCAGAAGTTCTATGCCGACGACAGAACTGCTTTTGTCTTCACTGCAGACCATGGCATGAACGATTTCGGCAGCCACGGAGACGGACACCCGGATAACACGCGAACACCGCTCATAGCTTGGGGGTCTGGCGTGGCAAAACCCGCGATATATCAAGAGTCATGGGCGCCTGGACATGACGAGTTGTCTGCGGATTGGAATCTCAATCAAGTAAAGAGAAACGATGTGCAACAGGCCGATGTCGCCGCCCTTATGGCCTACTTAGTTGGCCTTGAATTCCCAGCTAATTCTGTTGGTGAACTCCCCCTGTCATATCTGTCCGCAGATACCAAGGGCAAGGCCGAGGCATCATTCGTAAACGCCCAGGTGATACTGGAGATGTACCGGGTAAAGGAGGCGCACAAGAAAGCGAAACAGCTGCGATATGTACCCTATGAGCCTCTGAGTGAAGATCACGGCAAGCCTTCGGACGTACGGCTTTCATCGATTAGGGCTTTGATTGATACTGGAAGGTTTGAAGAGGCTATTGAAGAAAGTGCTGCTCTGATGAAGCTTGGCCTGGAGGGAATGCGCTATCTCCAGACATACGACTGGCTTTTCCTTCGAGCCTTGATTACCATTGGATATCTTGGCTGGATGGCATTTGCACTGACTACCGTAATCGACTTGCATGTCTTGCAAGGTACAACACAGCCGTCGCGAACGACTGGTGGCATCATTTTCTTTTCCTCTGTTCTAGTTGCACTTTATGCGACCTTCGTAGTTTCGCAGTCCCCTCCTACGTATTACGCCTACGCCTTTTTCCCGGTCCTGTTCTGGGAGGAGGTTTACGCGCGACGTGAAAGTTTGTCCAGAGGAAGGCAGGCTTTGTTTGGACATATCACGACGGGGCCCAAGTTCGCAGCTTACGCCTTGAATTTCGTTTCGTACGTGGGTATCATTGTGTCGCTGGTACGTTTTGCTCCCCATGAGAACCATCGTCAACCCGTGGTACTGACTGGTCGTAGGCCATTGGGTATATCCACCGCGAAATATTCACAGTGCTTTTCGTTGTTGCATCAGTCTTTCCCGCCGTGCTTGGCCCCTCGTTTCTACGGAAGCATTTTGCCCTCTCTATCACATGGTTCTTTTCATGCCTCTTGATGAGCACCTTCACTCTGCTTCCTGCAAACAAGGTAGAGGATCTGAATCTCATGTAAGTTAGAACTCTCAGTTACCTATATAACAGGGCATTAACAGCTCATCTACAGCATGTACGGCGGCTCGTTGATGGTGGCTATCGGCATCATCTACCTCATTTTCGAGGATAGGCTGTTGGCAGACTTCTCCGGTTCAGCCGGCTCTAAGTTACAGACAAAAGACAATATTTTGTCCAGGGCGCTTATAGGAGCTCAGGTAAGTCGACATCATTTTAATATCAGTTTCACCCTTCCTAACGTTATGACAGACGGGGCTTATTATCCTCGCCATGATTATCACTCGCTCTACTGTCTTATCATTGCAGGCGAAGCAGGGACTTCCTCCTGGCAATCAGATAGTTGGCTGGGTCGTTCTGGTCGTGTCACTTCTCATGCCTTTGGCTCACCGGCTTCAGCCCAATAATCATTATCTTCACAGGCTGTTGGTCATCTTCTTGACCTGTGCTCCGGCATTTGTCATCTTGGCCCTGTCATATGAGGGCCTCTTCTACGTCGCATTCTCGCTTACTCTAGTAACTTGGGTTCGGCTCGAGCACCACAGCTACGTGTTCTTACAATCCAAAGAAGAAAAGGAAGAGAAGAGAGGGGAGCCAAAATCGACGACGGAGAAAGCGGTTGAGACAGTTTCTTCCCAATTTCGGCCGCTATCTCTCTCGGATGCGCGTGTGGCACTCTTCTTCTTCGTGCTTCTTCAGTCAGGCTTCTTCAGTACAGGAAATGTGGCATCGATTTCAACCTTCAGTCTGGCTAGCGTGTCTCGACTCATTCCGGTATTCGACCCTTTCTCACAGGGAGCGCTCCTTATCTTTCAGATGATGATCCCTTTCATGCTCATCTCGGCGAACTTGGGCATCTTGAATAAGCGCATAGGCGTAGCGCCCTCCGCCCTGTTTATGTTGGCCATGGCCATAAGTGATATCTTGACCCTCTATTTCTTCTGGGTTGTCAAAGATGAGGGTTCCTGGTTGGAGATAGGATCAACAATCAGCCACTTTGCCATAGCTAGTCTGTTATGTGTATTCGTGGCGGCATTAGAAGGTGTTAGCGCTGTCTTCACCTCTGGGGTCGAAGTAGGGAGTTCGCACAAAATATTATCTGAAGCGAATGGGTCACAGAAGGAAGAGCCAATACCGGTGACAAAAAGCAATGGGGAGGTCCCAAAAACATAGACATAGACAGATGCATTCTATAGAAAGGGTAACAATAAAGCTCTGACCTAGTTCATGACGAGTTCAAATTTGCATCACTCAAAGCCTGAAATACCTACAGCCTATCATGTTTAATAAGCATAACTCGCATGTATTAGAATTATTAGCCCTTTATGAGGGGTTCTCCTGAAGGTTGATCATATGACCTATTTAGGGAATTGCCTCGGTAAAGACGATGGGAGCTTTATATAGGGATCCTCGCGTTTTGCGCGTATCAGTGCGCACCTAACGGCGTGTACGCCGAAAGTGCCAAGCAATGATGACGACATAGCGGGAGCACATTTAACTTACGATTGTAATCCATCCCACAGGTGTGAGTAAGCTCCGCTCGGAATCTAAATGTCCGCCTTCGTATGTGCATTCATTGTATAGTATGTATTAGGATAAACCTAAGGAAAACTATGATGCTACTTCATTCGATACTTAAGGGACTTGCTGGGCAGGCTTTCCCCGGATTTTTCTCCAGATACAAGACAGACCTTCGCGGAGGTGGGCCGTAAAGAGTAAAGTATGCGAGCCAGAACGTTACCCACTATGCAAGTGTGTGTATGTGCGTGTGTGTGACACCAAGTTTTCTCGCTGGTTCCGTTTCATAAAACAGGGCAGAAGAATACATATCCATAGGTAAGTAGGAAGGGAAAGCTGGGGATGAATGCTGTCCCGGTAGGGGCTCGAGGGTGAGCGGACCATCGAATGCTACATACAGGACTACACGTACTGTCTCTAGATTCTTGCAGGTATGTAAATCCAAGCTTGAGGATCTAAAGCAGGGGTGGTGGGGTCACAGCGTTAAACCAAAATAGTAGGTGTACAGATGTATGTGTGCCTGGCTTACTCCAAAGCAGTTACCTTGTCACATGCTTTCAGTTTCCTGCTGAGCTACATGCAGGGAGGTGAGTACGTGTATTCTTCTACTCGCCAAGAATGCTAGGTTTGGGACGCTGGTCGGTCAAAGCAGAAGGTATATATACGGTAAAAAGCATCTGAACAGACAATACAGTACAGGATATTGCTTGGAGGCCTAGAACCCAAGAGCGTTGGGGAATACGAACCCGCGAGGCTTTGATCATAGGTACTGGGCAAAGGACGTATATAGCCACATTCCCTTTGACCCATAAATGGTTTAAACATGACCCGGTCATACATGTGTCCCTCTATGCTGTAAACTCAGCTTTCAACTCGAGACCCTTACCATATATATAGCCTGCATGCTTCAAGTCTACCTGCTTACCCGGGTAGGTACTTCAATAGTAGTATACGGATGCTGAGAATAAGCATAATAATAACCTGCAAGAAATACCAACATAACTTCAAGTTGAACTCATCAAGCCGCTTAAACTCAAGTTTATTAGGGGAGCTTGAAGCTAATAAGAACTGCTCTAAGCCTATAATAAGACACCCCATGATATCGCCCCCCGCTTTTAACGGGTTCGCAAGTCAGCTCAAACAGGCAAGCAGGACGTCGCTCTGCGACTAATAGACCCGAGCCTCTGCTGAGTCTAAAATGTACATACCGACACACTGTTGATCTCGACAGCACAGCTATTACACTTTACTGACACTGCTGTAGCCTGTATACACTATTAACAAGAATACCATCAACGTGCCCATGCATGGTATTACCAAATAGACGTGATAGTGGTCTATTCAACGTAAAATTACTGGCAAATAGACCTGCCAAGGGCGGGCACTATGACTAGAAGCAGATATGTTCTCTCTGGAAATAATGCTAGCAGCGTGGCTCTACTACGGTGGCCCATAAGAGGAACTGTTCAAAAACGATTTTTTTACTGGGTAGGCAGTAGGTGTATAGCTATAGCATACAGGCCTTACTATATTGGGCTTAGTACAAATAGAATTTGTGGGGCTGGCAGAATACTGGGTACATATTTTTTAGTAAACAAAAATTTTAATAAGCAAACATATTATACTTGTATAAGGTTGTATAACATTGTACTACTTAGTTAATGTTTATAAAATGTTTATAATCTTTTTTTATTTTTAAATAACCTAGTATAACTAAGTATAAATAATAATATTTTATATATTAAACTATATAACGTATCCCACAGGTCAATTGCACACCCGGGTCGATTGCACACTTTTTTTCTCATATAAAAAACGTCCGTGCGCAACATTATAACTTGGCCAATACTAATGCTATAACAATATAAATAGTACCAGTCGATTCCTAACTAAATAACGAGTTCAAATATGATTTTTTTATATTTATAGTATTTTTATTTGGAAGGTTATTAAGGTCGTAAATAAACAAGGATTATTAAAAAGATCTTGGCAAAAAGGGCCGTGCGTAAATTTATAACTTTATTAATTTTAGTCGTACAATAATAAAAATATAACCATTAGATTTCTACTAAAATAAGGAATCTAGTAGTATTTTTTTAGTTTAATTACTTATATATTAAACCAGTTATATAGTATTATAATATTTATACTATAATATAATCCTTGCTAAAAATTATATAATCCTTGCTTAGCGTATTGCTTAATAACTTGCTAAATAAAAATATTATAAATATAAAAAAATCATATTTAAACCTGTTATTTAGTTAGGAATTGACTGGTATTATTTATATTGTTATAGCATTAGTATTGGCCAAGTTATAATGTTGCGCACAAACGTTTTTTATATGAGAAAAAAAGTGTGCAATCGACCCGGGTGTGCAATTGACCTGTGGGATACGTTAACTAGTTTAAAATAAAATATTATAATTATTTAATTTATAATAAAATAAAAAGTTTATAAATAGTATTATATAATCTTTGCTTAATATATTATTAAATAACTTATTAAATAAAAATATAATAAATATAAAAAAAATATATTTAAACTTATTATTTAGTTATAAATTAATTAACGTATTCTACAGCTATATTTGCTACCTGGCTATATTTGCTACTTTTTTTTTATATAAAAAATGTTTGTGCGCAATATTATAACTTAGCTAATACTAATGCTATAATAATATAAATAGTATTAGTTAATTTTTAACTTAATAATAAGTTTAAATATAATTTCTTTATATTTATAGTATTTTTTTATAGTAGGTTATTAAGGTCGTAAATAAATAAGGATTATAAAAAAAAGCTTAGCAAAAAAGTCTGTGCGTAAATTTATAACTTTATTAATTTTAGTTATACAATAATAAAAATATAACTATTAAATTTTTATTAAAATAAAAAATTAAGTAGTATTTTTTTTATTTTAATTACTTAAATATTAAACTAATTATATAGTATTATAGTATTTGTACTATAATATAATCCTTGCTAAAAATTATATAATCCTTGCTTAGCGTATTGCTTAATAACTTGCTAAATAAAAATATTATAAATATAAAAAAATTATATTTAAATACGTTATTTAGTTAAAAATCAACTAGTACTATTTATATTATTATAGCATTAGTATTAGCTAAGTTATAATGTTGCGCACAAACGTTTTTTGTATAGAAAAAAAAGTAGCAAATATAGCTAGGTAGCAAATATAGCTGTAGAATATATTAATATTATTTATATTATTATATTATTAATATTAACTAACATATCCTACGGCTATATTTGCTACCCGGCCATATTTGCTATTTTTTCTTACCTTTGTACGCATAACTTTTGATCTGCTATATCTTTATTACCCACTATAGTAGGCCTTTAAAAAAAGTTTAATATTATTTTTGCGCTTTAAGCAATTTGTATAAACCTAAAACTAAGTATTTAACGCGCAGCTAAAATTTATAATATACTATATATAACCCTTTTTAACTAAAAACGTAGTTGTACAACAATATTTAATAGGTCTACTAATAATTAAAAACTTATTAAATTTAAAAAGCAAGCTATTATATAATATATACTTAACCTTATTGCGCAATTATTTTTACCTAAGCATAGTAGTATTAAAAATATAGCTAACTAATTGCTAAAGTTATGCAATAAAAAACGCGTTAGCAAAAACTAAACTTTTACTTTTATATAATAATAACTAGCCTTTATAATATGTTTTAATTGCTAAATTAATTATTAGTGCGTTTTATATAAAGATTTATTTAAATATTGCAAATAGTTTGCTTTTATATAAAATATAATAGTAAAATATAAAATTTAAGAAAAAAATATATATAACTTTAATAAAATTAAATTTATTATAAGCAAAATTTTATTTAAAATAGTTATAACTATATTTAATTATATAAAAAACCTAAAAGTAGTATAGTAAAGTAATTGTAAATAGGCTATAATTATTTAAGCTGTTTTATTATATAGCTATATTATCTTGCTATATATTATTATTATAAAAAAAAACTATTTGTTATTTTAATATAAAAGCACTTTATTATTTAATAGTTAAGTTATTATAATTATAAAAAATAGCTAAATAATAAACAAGCAAAATATTAATTAAGTTTAACATTTTAATTAATATATAAGTAGTTATATAAAAAGCATATACTAACTTTTAATTTTTAATAGCTATAAAAGCTATTATTTATATAATTTTAAAAAGTATTACAAAAATAACAATATTATTATATTTTATATGCTACCATATTTATTATATAAGCTTTAGCTTTTTAATATTAGCTATTTTAGCTTTTTAAAATAGTTATATAAAAAAAAAATTAAACACTTAATATAAGCACATATTATATATATATTAAAAAAAGATTTTTTATTTACGTTTTTTAATGCGTTTAATATGTTAATAATAAAAGCTAACGTATAAAAAAGTTTTTAAAAAGCAAGATTAGTGCTATATAACTTAAAATATATTATTGCTTAGCTAAATTTTTATTTAACTACTTTTATAATTAAAGCTTTATTTAATAGCTTGTTTTTACTTTAGCAATTTATTACTTTAAATAACATATAAAACATAATATTTTAGTTTATATTTGTTAAATATTTTATTATACAATATTAAAATAGCTTGCTAATATATATTATTAAAAGTATATAGCAAATTATATGTAGCGCAATAGCTATTATATATTATTTAACTTTGTTAAAAAAAAAGGTTGCAACTTTTTATATAGCAAATAACCAACTTAGTTAACGTTGCTATATAAAAAAAATAAGATTATAAAATAAAAAATTACTTTATATATAAAATATAAAAAAGTTATAAGCTGCTAGGGTAGCTGCTGCGTAAAAAATAGTAAAAAAGCGTGCAAGTAGTAGTTATATAAAAAAGTAAAAAACTTGCGCGCAACGCTATAAAATATGTAGTAAGCCTAGCTATAATATGCAAATATATTAAAATAAAATAAAAATATTTAGCAAATCTAATTTTAAATAGTTTAAATTAATTTTTTGTTATATGGTTGAGTTATGAGAGATTGTTTGTATAAAGGTGAGAAAAAGTGGCAAATATGGCCGGGTGGCAAATATAGCCATGAGATATATTAAGTTATAAAGTTGTACATAAACAATTTTTATATAAAAAAAAGTATATAATTAATCTTTAAAATTATTAAGGATAAGGTTATAGTGTTATAATAACAAGGGTAGTAGTAATAATAATAATAATAATTAAAAAGAAGGTAATACTATAAAGAAATATTAGCAGTATATATATATAGTAGTATAGTATATAAAGTGCGAGTATATAATTTACACTGTTAAATCCTAACAAAAATATATTATATTAAATTTTTTAACTAAATATAAGTTAAATATAATTAATATTTAAAAATATAATAACTAAGCTTAAATAAATAATTTAATAAACTATTTAAACTAGTTAGTTATATAATTAATATTTATTTTTAAAATATTTATTAAAATATAAAGGGTAAGGTTTAGTACGTTATAAAATAATATGCTAGATTTTAAAAGGTAGCTAGTTATAAAAGATTACTTTTATTTAGTGTGCTAATTATATATAGCTGCAAGGTTTTATTAAGCCTTTAGCTAATCCTTAAAAAGTAGTTGCTATAATATATACTAAGGTACGTACCTTATAGGTGCGTGCTATAAGTACGTACCTAGTGGCGGCTTTTTTATTATATAAAAATAATAACTAATTATTAAATATAAATATTTAATATTTTTTGCTATTATAATATATATATAATATTAAACTATATTAATATTTAATATAAATAGTTAATTATTTAAGTAATAAAATATTATAACTAACTTAACATATAATAAATATAATATTATATTAATAACAACAATAATATAAAACTTTATACAACCTTATACAAGGTTGATCAAGTATAATATATTTATTTTAAAAAATATTTTTAAAAAAAATTTAAACTGTGCTTATTCTATTTGGCAAATACTGTATACATGCCCTAATATCCACTTAGATGGCCTTAATACAACCCCTAAGTGTATACCTATAGCACCAAAAATCGTTTTTGAACAGTTCTCCTTATGGGCCACCGTACTCTACGACCCTCGAGTCCTTCAATGCACCGGTAATCGAGTGCTTATTACCAGCAGTCTACTAGGCACTTAGTGTCTACCTAGGTAGAAGTAGTGTTTTGCCACTATAGTACCCTTCACTTGACACTAAAAGATATTTGTCGGGGGCTACCTCCCTAATACATAGGAGGACTTGGGTTAGTAGAAGCCCCGCGAACCCCGGTGGCGCCTGAATAATGAACTGTCTTTCTGCAGGTTTATGAGCTCTGCGGCCTGGAGTGCCGTCCCGTCTGGACAGCACAGCGCATGCTTTAAGTACCTAACCTAACGAGTAAGAAAGATGGGTGCTACTATGTATATGTGTACGTAGGTCAGTAGGTAGTACGTAGTACGGTAGAGAGCTTGCTCCTGCTTCGTCGCATCAGCGCTCGACACAAGTCGCTGTTTCTCTGTGCCAAATTCTGCTTTTTCTGCTTCTGCTTGCTTTCGCTTGTCGCACCCGACCTATCACCCTTTAACTTACGATCGTTCTTCATGTACGAGGACGTTTGAGCCACTCATTTCCTCCGCCGGTCGCCTCGACTCTCATTACGATGCGAAGAAGTGGTGCACCTGTCGGTACCCCAAGATCATTCAACATTTTCCCAGTGTGACCTAAGTAAACCACTTTGCTCCTCCCCCTCCCTCATCGCCATGGCCGACGTCGATATGAAATCCGGCCACGGCGAGGCTGCAGGGCAGCAGCAGCAGCAGCAGCAGCAGCAGAGCCAAACTCAAAGCCAAACTCAAAGCCAAACCTTAAATCAAACCCAGAGCCAGAATCATAGCCAAGTCCAGAACCAAAACCAGCATCAGCAAGGCAATTCACCAGCTCAATCCAACTCCCCTGGCGGAAACGTTGGGGGTTCGTCGGGCACATTATCAGCTGCCCAAAATGCTCAACAGCAGCTCAGCTTTCGAAGGTGCGTCTGTTTAACTTGAGGGCGAACAATATGCATCACGATCTTCCAGCTGACCACAAGTTTGCCTCGTTCAGGCAACGTGCATCGAGAGCTTGCGAAGTGAGTATGCCCCTATAGTTTTTTGCCTGTGCCTTTTTGTATTGTAAACGTTTGGAACTATCCTTAAGGTTACTTGGCTGCTTTTATCTATGGTACCACGGCCCATAGTGGCTATTCGGGCTATCTGGGCTATCTGGGGCGCAAGTGGAATTTCTGTGCTTGTGCCGAGGCATCTTGAAAACAATACTATTTTGGGTCCAGCCCTCGACTAATCATCTCGTGATCCACAGACATGCCATGCTAGAAAGGTACGCAACCACTTCTCACGATAAACCACAGCAAGCGGCATATCTTGTATACATGCTGGGGTCGTCGACATATTATGCGAGATTTTTGTCATTTAACAGATATCTAGGTCCGATGCGATGCCGCCAGCCTCGGTGTCCCCTGCACCAATTGCGTCGCCTTTCAGATCGAATGCAAGATCCCCCAACCGAAAAGAAAGAAGACTCAGGCAAATGCGACGAAAGACTCTGACAGGTTCGCATGAAATTTCAATAATGGCGCTCTGGTTCTAAGGCTAAATCCTCTTCGCAGTGAACGTGGAGATGTCGGCGACAGTCAATCGCCGCAGCCCATGGCTGGCTCGTCGACCACATTCTCTGCGAGGCCGCCTACCGTGTACCATACATCCGAAGGCGTGCCCTCGACGACCTTGACCGAAGCTCAAGTAAGGAAGGAGGAAGCCGACAACGCTACTTATGTCAATCTCGTGATGAAGCCTAAATTCACAAGAGCTCCCATCACCGAAGCCGGCCGCGTTGCCTTTCTAGGAGAATCGTCAAATCTCACGTTGTTGGTACACGACCGTCAGGGTTCTACGGATGTGGTACACTATCCTTTACCGGAGAATGTACGTGGATCCCGGGCACGGCTGACTGAACTTGATAATATCGAAATCGACATCCTCCACCAGCGAGGCGCCTTCCTATTACCCCCTCGACAGCTGTGCGATGAACTCATTGATGCCTACTTCAAATGGGTGCATCCTATTGTGCCGGTCATTAATAGGACTCGCTTCATGAGGCAATACCGAGATCCCAAGAACCCCCCGTCTCTACTCTTGCTTCAAGCTGTCCTGCTCGCCGGGTCGCGAGTATGCCAAAACCAGCAGCTTATGGACGCTAACGGTTCAACCACACCAGCCGCACTAACTTTCTACAAGAGGGCAAAAGCACTGTACGACGCTAACTATGAGGACGACCGCGTGACTATTGTTCAGTCGCTGGTGCTAATGGGCTGGTATTGGGAGGGGCCGGAAGACGTGACCAAGAATGTTTTTTACTGGAGTCGCGTTGCCATTATTGTCGCTCAAGGGTCCGGCATGCACAGAAGTGTAGAAGGCTCGCAGCTTAGCAGCGCGGATAAGAGGCTCTGGAAGCGTATATGGTGGACTCTGTTCACCAGAGATCGGTCTGTTGCCGTCGCTCTCGGACGCCCATGCAACATCAACCTGGATGATTGCGATGTTGAAATGTTGACAGAGGATGATTTTATCGAGGACGAACCCGACAATGCGACGGGTTTCCAACCGGATCCCATCCACGTACATTTCTTTTTACAATATGTAAAGTTGTGCGAGATCATGGGTCTAGTGCTGTCGCAACAATACTCCGTGGCATCTCGTGGCCGCCGTCAGAACGCGATTGACCTCACTCACAGTGACATGGCTCTTGCCGATTGGTTACAAAACTGCCCAAAAATGGTGTATTGGGAAATGCCTCGGCATCACTTTTGGAGCGCACTTCTCCATTCCAACTACTATACAACACTATGTTTGCTGCATCGAGCGCATATGCCTCCGAATACAGGCCACCATAGCCAACCCAGGTTTCCAGACGAATCGTCATACCCTTCCCGCAATATTGCTTTCCAGGCTGCGGGGATGATTACGTCCATTATCGAAAACCTGTCGGCTCATGGCGAACTGCGCTACTGTCCTGCATTTGTGGTGTATAGCTTGTTCTCTGCCCTCATTATGCACGTATACCAAATGCGGTCGCCTGTGCCGTCTATTCAACGTGTCACCCACGACCGCATCCGAACATGCATGGACGCCTTGAAAGAAGTATCCAAAGTATGGCTTGTGGGCAAGATGGTGTACACCCTATTCGAATCCATCCTAGGTAACAAGGTCCTGGAAGAGAGGTTGCAGAAAGCAGCCGGAAAGCGCCATAAGAAGGCCCAACAAAGCTTTTCCCAGTTGGATCATCATCAACGCCAGCAAGAAGCGGCAAAGCGAAAATACGATGAGATGGCTATTGACTTCAGCGTGACCACACCTACACCCCAGGAATCTTACGAACGATCCCGTCCACAAACGCCGCGAAACGAACCCGCGCCTAATCAACCCGCCATGGGACCCCCGCTTACCTCTCCCAATACAAAGTCTGGAGACACCTTCATGGGAGGAACTAACAGCAGGCCGCACACCCGACCAGCGACACCGTTTAATCCGTCATTCTCGGTTCCCGGTACGCCGCCAGATCTGTACCTTGTCACGAGGAACTCACCAAACCTATCGCAGTCAATATGGGAAAACTTTCAGCCTGATCAGCTCTTCCCCGAAAGCACGGCTGGAATGCCGCAGATGTCTCCTCAGACTCATCAGAATCTAGACCCCAATGTCATGTCGCAGATGCAGGGTATGTCGTCTTCGATGCTGGGCCAGCCCAACTACTTCCAAGGATTAGGAACGCAAAGAACGACAAAGGGAAATCCGACGCAGGCTAACACTTTCTTGCAACCAGGACTCGGCGGATTCCAGGGCCAGGGATCGACTCTATGGCCAGGCGGTGATGTGAACGGGATACAGGAGGGCCACAGTCCCAGTGATAGTTGGAGTACCGGATCCGGACAAGGGCAGCCTGTGCCGGCTACGTTGAACGTGGAAGACTGGTAAGACAAAATCCTTGAGTTTGCGATTCTGCGCTGTGATTGACCCTGTCTGTATAGGTTCCAATTCTTCGGGATCAACGGTAACGACGTTAATCTGGCTGGAATTGATCTATCGATGAATTGATATAATTGGGTGTATAATGAAAATAAAGGCTTAAAACCGGGCGTATGGAAGCATGAATTTTACTTGTTTTTGGTTAGTGGTCTTACACAAGGTACATGTGAAGGCACATGTTACATATGGGAATCATCAACATCATCATATTAGCGCATCACTTTACGACCTCACCTTCTGTTTTGTGAGCAATGTGTTGGTAGCAGCCAGGCGGTAGGCTAGGTAGGCTAAGGGTTTAGGACGCCGAATCTTGCAAGGTTATAAGTCGGCACCGATATCCATACTCTGAATATCCTAGCCGCCTATTTAACGTTCTTGACGTCCTTCTCTTTCTTTTGACTATATTTCTGTCTTCTATTCCATCTTCATCCAATGACCCAGGCCTTTGAGATATGCTCCAGCATCGCGTTCTGCTTGTCATCTTGGCTCTCATCAGAGATACCATTGAGTTCACCATGGGCCGTCACTTGTGCGATATGACGATCTATTATATGGGGAACAAGACACCAGCGAGGGAACAGTCAATCGGATTAGCTGATGCCAAGTTTATGTGGTGATACCATATTTCAATAATCTGGGCTGTTCACGCTTTCGGAATAATAAGACCGCTGACGTTTTTCAAGCCCCTGTGCTCCCATGAAAAGCAAAACTTGAACGCAGGCACTAATAAGAGATTCCTATGCTGCCTTGATTATGCTTGAACTACAGATGTAACACCTATGCTGAAAGAGTTGCATATAAGGCAATACAAGGGGTTTATACATCTGTACCAAGGCTAATTAATGTTAAAGGTTTGAACATGTTTATAAATGATTATATTGACATGAGTAAATGCCTAGCGGCGACGGTATCGCAGTGCTTAGTTCTGTAAACGTGTATGTGTCCTTGATGTTTCAATTTGTTACTTTGCACCACCTATTAGAGGCCGCGTGAGCACCGGCTCTGCACCTACATAACCTAGAGGCTAGTACAGCAGTAGGTACCTGATAGGCACTTGAGCACGCTATAAGCTGTGCGATATATGCAGGTACCTCTATCTCTCACCTTGAGAAACAATCCCCCTATCCAGCACCTGCTTCCACCCCTTTGACCCGACTGGAAGATAACGCTAACCTTTATGCAACCATTTGCCATCAAATCCAACCCACTGGCAGTTTAGGGCGGCCCGCTACGCTCCTGCTGTAACGCCCCAACAACACATGCCAACGCCTGTTTAATCTCATCATTCTTAACAATTGAGAATAGAGGACACCCTTGCCCATTCCTACGCACGCCGATAAGCTCACCCAGTGCCAGATTTCGGGGTCCTGTGGCCGCTTCATCAACACGACGCTTCGTCCCTTGCCTCGTTTTACTTCAACGTCAGCACTACACGATTGGCCTGGGTTTGACTTCTTGCCTACCCGGCTCCGTTTACATGTTTAAATCGAAACCGATGTGATCTCTCTGGAAACCCGCCGCCCCTATCGTCGCCATCCTTCTTCTCTGCTTTGATGCGCCCTTAGTTCTTCGGCCCGCTTCGTGCGGATACCTACCTACCGTGTCTTTCCTTCACTAGACTATAGCCGACCCCATGTCGAACTCAAACCCTCCCTTCTCGAGGTCCTCGACCGCATTGACCCCCGCTGGCGTCGACGACCCTACAGGCGTGCGACCGAGAAACAGGAGAAACCCCTATAGTAGTAATAATGCATCCCAGACCGGAACAAACGCGGGCAGCCTGCAATCTACAGGTCATAGTCCCTCGCCGAGTCGAGGCGTAAGCCCAATGCCAGCCGCACGCCTTACCAACACCAAGACCCAGTCTGGTGGATTGACAAGCCCCCTCAACAGCGCTTTCTCTCGTGGTCTCCTGGAAGGCTCATGGGCACCAAATTGGGCCTCGGTTCAGGATTTTGCGACGTCGCTGATTGACGGTGGGTATAGTAGCGAGCCTTCACGCCCCAACAGCAGGAGCAGCTCCAAGTCGCGTCCTAAATCTTTCTGGAAAGGCTTCACAGGGGGTAGTAGGTTGACTCGCAAAGCGTCGGAAACATGGGGACCCACCCCTCGCTCCGATTCACGCCCTACTCATGGAGATATCGCTGCAGGCTCTCTCGCTGAGCGGGAAGCAGAGCTAATGGCAAGAAAGAAAGCAAGTGTGTTAGAAAGCCACGAACGGGTGAATGGGGGCTTAGATGTCATTGGGAACTATAAGAGGAGGAATTCAGACGAGAATCTACGAAGCGTGAGCCAACCGGTGATAGAAGAGTACCTAGTGTATCTGCACCATGTGCAGCCCACAGACACTTATGCTGGCATTGTCCTCCGCTACAGATGCATGGAGCACGCATTTCGCAAGGTCAATGGGTTGTGGTCGCGAGACAACATTCAAATACGGAAGCATCTCCTAATACCGGTCGATGCTTGCGAGATCAAAGGCCGGCCTTGCGACCCCCCTTCGCTGAATTCCCAAATGGTTGACCACTTGGCCATGACACCCCGCAGTCCCGTACCCAGCAGTCTTGGCCAATCTAACAATGCCGAACCAGAACAACAGCTGCACGATGATTATTTTGGCTCTTTGAAAGGAAAGGCAGCTGAGAACACAGAGCAAGGACCGGACGACCGTCCTTGGATTCATGTACGATGGGTGAAGCTGGATTCGCTACGAGAACCAGTAGAAATAGTCAGGGTCAAGCGGACGGCAGTAGGATATTTTCCCCCAAGGAGAAAGAAGAGCACCCATACCATATCAACGTTATCGACGCCACGCCAGTCTCTGGATCTGTCCAAACCTATCTCGAACACTTCCGGCGCTCCTGGGAGCCCTGGTGAGGTCTCATCTAGGCGGCAAAGCTCTGTCAGCGCAAGACCAACGCCGGCAAGTATTGGGTCGCCCGGATCATCCAGAAGCAGGGTCAACAGCTTGGGACAGTCGGAGAATGTTCCAGTATGGATGCGCAAACCAGGGGGCGTAGGGTCCATGGGAAGAAGTGTCAAGGCACCGGGCCCAGCTAAAGACGCAATCAATACGTGGGTCAACAAACGACTTCCCGGCTTCAACATTGACTCGTTACCCTCGATGTCCGTCATGGGCTCCGAAACAGCGCACTTCGGGTTCTCTAAGACGGCAGAGGAAAGCTCTGGGATCGTAGAGAGCCCCTTCGAAGATGGCCGCGAGGTAGCTCCCGCCTCCCAAAATGGCATGGGGCTGGAGAACGCAGCGGCATCGCTAGAGAACTGGCTGCGCGGGGCGTGGGCCAAGCGTCCTGGCACACCGATACTGGGCTCACTGCGAAAGCCTGCTGACGACCTTGACCTCATCGAGCTCGCCGATGCTCACAGTGACGATGGACGGACGATGAACGCATTTGGGCCATCCAGTGGCAGTCTCTTGGATCAGAGCTTCCTTGGCTCAAGCGGCCGAAGCATTGGGGAAGGCGCGTCGTCAATGCGTGGTAGGTCGATGGGTCCGGGCGGAGGAGATAAAAAGGGGAAGAAGGCAGATTGAAGACAGACGACTTCGACACTACACCCTATATAATTCTTTCTTCACGGCACCGGGTGGCTCTCCCGAATCAGTAGTAGTGACATGTGAAACACGGCCTTGTGCGTTTTGGTGTGCTGCGGTCTGCATCGTTCGAGGCGTTCTTACGGGTTGGGCAAGATGAGCGGGCCATTTCTTTCCTTTTTGTTTTTGTCTTGTATATACTTCTCACATTATCGCCTACATTTTCTTCACCCTACTTTGTCTACTGCATACCGCTACATGGCAACGGCTAGATCTAGATAACACTATGATTAACACTATGATATACCACGGTCAATTGCCTAGGGGCCTACAGTAAAGTAATAGCGAAGCTGGCGCTGCTTACTACTCTGCATTTGTTCCTTTAGTCTTTCCAGGGGTTCACACCCTGTGGATGGTGGTCTAGACCGCTTGTAACGTCATAGGGCTCTCTAAATATGGTCTGGAATGAACTACTACCGAGTCAACTTATTCTTCTTCTTCGGTAAGAGCTTTAATAGTAGCAAAGTTTGAAGTAGGCTGCCTACTAAATGCTATGAATATCGAAGATACGTGGTTGTCGTGATATTCTGTAGGTTAGGTATTCCCAAGTACCTAAGTTAAGTAGGGACTGACTGATAAGATAACGATTCGCGGATGACTTAATAATTGGAAGACATGAACCTCTGTTGGACTTTGGCTGAATTGATTGCATTATAACCTACCATAATCAGGAGATACGTCTCCGCGAATGCAGGCCTGAACCCGAGAAAGAAATACTATTTCCCCTTGTCGTCGTCCTCTCTTAGTCGAATCCCTGATCTTGTCCCGCAACAAATACGGCCCGGAATGGGTGTCTCTGTTCTAGATAATACGAGGGTGACATACATACATACATACCTATCTAGACAGGGAGCGCGCGAACGGCGGGACAGACGAAGACACGCATACTTCTCACGAATCGGCGGCTTGAACTCGAGGAAATAGCCTGGCCGACTAGCTGACTGGTTGGCTGGATAACACGATTGCGATCCATCTAAAGCTACAAGCGAGAGCGTGAGCGTTGGGGAGGAAGAGGAATAGGAAGAGGAGAGGGGCAGAGTAGGTTGATTACCTACTATTATATACGTCTCTCCTAGGCGCGAAGTTGCAGAAGCGTCACTGTCCACCTATTCTAAGGAGGGACTAGAAGAGCGAGCTACTCAGAAACACGACGGAGAAAGCGACGAGAAGCAATATTGAAGCTATAATTGCGCCGAGACGAGACTTGCGAATTGAAGTGAAGTGAAGTGAAGAGAGCGACGAGAGTAGCGCTCACTGCTCGTCCCATCCCATACATCCTGTGTACCTACACCTACTCGCACATTATCCATCTGCACACGACGCTTGCACGAAACGACGGCCCTCGACATAGAAAGCGTACAAGAAACGAATAATTTATAAAATAAACAAGCAATAATAATAGATAATAATGCCCATCTGCATCGAGTGCCGCCACCCCGTCCGGACGCTCTGGACGCAGTACTCGGGCGCGGGGGACGCGAGCTCGAATATCCGCCTGACGGTCTGTCGCAACTGCGGGCGCTTCTGCGACAAGTACGTCGAGCATGACTTCGTCGTGCTGTTTATCGACTTGGTGTTGATTAAGCCGCAGGTGGGCTTCTTCTTCCACTTTCCTTTGCCTTCTTTCTTTCGTACTTTCGTAATGTTTGTTGGGTTGTGGGGGCTCGGGGATGGAGGCAGGGGAAGGGAGATATCGAGAGTAGAGGAGAGGAGGAGGAGGAAGGGAGTATGAGTAGGGCGCAATAGCCAGGCATTAATTCTGTCTGCGCGCGCTTGAAGGCCACATGGCAATGGCTAACGAGAAATTATCTATAACAGGTGTATCGCCACCTCTTACACAACACGTTGATGCGTGACCGCGACAAATTCGATGTACGTCTCATCTCTCTTCACCTGTTCTCGCTATATCCCTCATCCTATCCTCCCCGAATCTCGGAAGTGGCCCCTATTCTTTCGTTACGCTAACTGAAAAGAACGGACAGCCGTCTATAATACGCCTCGGTACTCTCTTGCTCCTATTCGACGTCTACCTCACATGGGCACGGATCGAGAAACAGGCTATACCGGAATCCTCAGGAGCTGCCTCGTCTGGGGGCAGTAATCTAGGGGCCCTAGCGCAGCAGCCTATCGTGTTGCAATATGTATTCTTCCGTACGTCCTTTTCCGTCTTTCCCCTAACCCCCCCAGCCCAATTTAACTGCCTCAGCACTAACAAACACAAACACACACACCACACAGTAATCCTCTGCACCTTCTCGACCTTAGCCTTCCACCTAAGCATCCGATTCCTGACCTCGTCCCCAGCGTCTCCCCTTTCGCTCCTGGGCTTATTACCAACGTACACGCGTCCTAACTCCGTATCGACGGCCCTGCTCGTGTCCAGCAGCACCAAGCTCTTCCCCATATTGATGGTGATCTGGGACTACGACGTTCCCGCCGCGGCGCGTTCCCTGGGCTGGGCCGTCGTCGCCAACAATGTGGAGGCCCTCGAGATATTGCTCGACTGCGGCTACGGCGTCGCCGTCGTGCTGGCCGCCGCGGGAGCGGTCGCGCGCTGGCTCGTCGGCAGGGGTGTCCTCTGGTGCGTGGGCCTGCACGGTGTGGACTCCGTCGCAGAGAGCGATGTCGCTGTCGATGGGAGGGCTTTGTGGGCCCTGCTTGGTCGTGTTAGGGAATGGGGCGGTCGGTTGGCTGTTGGGTAGGGATCCTTAAGCTGTCTTTGCCCCCTTTTTCTTTCCTGTGCTCGTGTCTTGTCTATTTAGCGAAGCGAATCTGAAATCTCAAGAATTCTGACATCCAGCCTTTTTTTGGTGTGTCATGTAGTCGCCCTATCACTTGAACCTAACGTATCGTGAGGCTTTGTCCTAGTTTGAGGAATTGAAATTTGATACATCTAGTAAGGATCCCAGCAGGCTAATTAACAGTACAAATTGGACGTATGGGTAAGGACAATCCTCCCCAATTCATGCCCATGATCCAACTTCTTCCTATGAGTTTCCCCCAAACGCCCGGAAATAGTTGGTCGCCCTGGAAGACAAGCTAGGAGAACGGAAGACGGATGCTGATATTGGTGGGTAATTTGGTATAGTGTGTTGGCACAGTCCACGTCTCCCTCTAGCCCCATCGTCGGTCGGTCAATGATATATGCTTCATTATGAGTATCGGCCGTCCGGGGCTGCGTTCCTTGTATCCTCGTCTACATGGGCCGCTTATGTAAAGTCCCAGGAATCAGAACGTGTGCCCTATATCTTCATTATGTCTAACCCCGCAAGACCTCCCGGAGCCGGTTGAATTATTGTTGTGCAGTCCTAGCACGGTGGGAGCGGTTGAGATCTTTCTGGTTCGTACGACCGTACGAACGCTCGGATGTAGACGCGGGTGTTGATGGGAAGTCAAGGACATATAGTAGAAAAAAATCTCTCGTTGTATTATTTATCTTATTCGTGCTGAAACCCTTCTTTGATGTCTATCCGCCGCGGTGCGATCAGGGGGTGCAGCTGGGCCATGAATGTGATGAACCACATCAGGTAACAGCTAATAAATGCGATGATGAGCGATGAGCGCCAGGTCCTATATGTCCGGGTTTGAAATATGTTAGCTACCAGCTTCCTTCACCTGCATTCATTCGGCTCTCAATCTGCTCTCTATGAGCAGCGACACAGCTTGTGCTCTTGTCTTGTGTTCGTCCCTTCTTTCTGTATGCATCTTTCTTCCCCTCTCTCGTTTCTAACTCTCGTCTGGAGCGTATGGGTTGGGATGCGAAAGGTTGAGGGTCTGTGTCGGTGGAAAAAGCGATGCTTCTGGCCAGGTTGAAGAAATGAGGATAACTCACGTCTGGTTTTCTCCTTTCGGCGACAAGAACCACGCTGCTATGCACATAGCGGCCACAATCACCAGGCCAATGAAGATGCTATACCTATACAGTGTGAAGCATTCGTTAGTAATTAGGCCAGAATAAGATGATATATTTTTGCAGTTCTAGCTGTTAGGAAGGGGGACCGGCATATAGGCCATCATCTATAACGGCCGCCTAGAGTTGAGGTAGACTAGACAGCCGAGTGGTCGGAAACGTACCCTTGCGCCATTGTTGTGTCTTGCTATATCTACACAGCGGTTTTCGTTGCTTCGATCTGCAGACTCATATAGGGTTTCTTAGTGTCGGGGGCGGATCGAAATGACAGTCTGTTGCTGTTAAGCTCGTATGCTTCATCGAGCTGTTACTATTATGTAGTTGTAGGTATGCTGAATGATACTAGCCTAGCAGCTCGATCTGCCCTGAGCTAGGTATGCAGGTAAGTGACGGGATGCCAAGTCCCGATTAGTCATCAGCTACGCTTGCACTTACCCTGGACTGTTTCCAGGCATTGCTTACAGATCTGTACAAGTACAGCAATGTTCAACAGCCAAAACTTCCTATTAATTTAAACGGCAAAGTCACCTCTCACCCGTTTCTTCGCTTTAGCTGTAGTTTAATGACAGAGATTACTCAATTATGATACTGCCGAATCATTCTTAGGTTATAGCTAGTCTGCAATTAAACATCATTTTCAAATTTCAATCCACTCTGCTTTCTCACGGCACCATAAACACCGGCAATATCTCCCTTGGAGCCGCCGGCGTAGTCGGCAACGACCTTGAGATATTCATCGGCCTGCTTCGCGAGCTTGAGCTCCATGCCAGACGCTTTTGCTAAGTTCATGGCGTGGCCGGCATCCTTTCGGGCATTGTCAGCTGAGAAGAGCGGTTCCTCCATCTTCCAGTACACGCCCTTGGTCATGCGCTCGGCATAGGTGCTGTAGATGCCGCCGAAGAGGATGTCGACGAATTGCTTGACGGGCTCTGTGCCGATGCCTGACTTCTCTCCGAGAGTGAAGCCCTCGCCCAGGATTGTCACCATGTTTAGGATGAAGCTGTTGCCTAGCAGCTTCAGCTTCAGCGACGACTCGTACGGCTTGTCATCGAATGGAATCTCTCCCCGGCCCATCACACCTCTGATGTAGGGACGTAGTTTGTCGATTGCTGGCTTAGGGCCCGCTGGAACAAATCTAAAGATCGTGCGTTAGACCATACATTCGTAGCGAATAGCGTGTAGCCAAAGGGATATCGATCTCTGCCGCATTGGACATCTCAGGGAAATATTAGGCGAAATACTTACATAAGTGTACCGGCTTCAGCTGCTGCAGGTGGACCGAAGATCGGACAGGTTATATATTCGCCTCCCTTAGCTACCACATCTTCGGCAATCTGCTTCGTCGTGTCGGGGTGAATAGTCGAGCACTCTACGATCAGCTTGCCCTTGACGTCCGACTGGAGCACAGTCGCGACAGCTTCCTTTGCGGCTGCATCATTGCTGACGATAGTGAAGATGATGTCCGCCTTCTTCACACCTTCTGCGATGGTATCCACGACCTCCGTCTTGCCGGCTGGTAGAGCTGCAGCTAGATCAACGGCCCGCTTCTTGGTGCGGTTGTAGAGGATGAGCGGCTTGTCTAGATTGGCTTTCTCGACGAGGTTCTTGCACATTCCCTTTAATTTGAGATGTATTAGTCTTAATCTCATGTCTGTGTGACAGGCCTATTGTAACTCACCCTGCCCATATTTCCCAGCCCAATCCACATCAGTTGAGGCGCCATGGTGACTTATAGATGAGCTAGTAAGTGCGGATGGCTTTTTCGGAGAAAGTCTTGTCCTGAGAAGTCCAGAGCTATAGGTTTCAGACTTAGAGGTTGGTTTCCGTTTCACAGAAATACAGTTCGTTTAGCTGGGCCTATATAGTCAGCTCCGGGTCTCGGTCTCGGAGGGGCAGGCTTAGTATAGAAATCAAAGGGATCGAATCTTACCCTAGAGCTGTATAAGAAGCAGTATCTGGAAAGAAGATGAGTATAGATAGAAATTTTTCAAATCATGCCTACACCCGGCTGTGATGTTTTATATGGTTCTGGTTGGTGAGTTGCATATCAACGTCGAATCTGGATCGGGATTTATATAACCCTCGAGGGTGAAAGACAAACCCCGCAGAATCGCGATTCCACTCCCGAGCTTTTAGGAACTTCACCATTACCAAAACGCGGCAACTCAGAGCTTCATTCATCATGACTAATTACTAGTAACAACCGCCTGTACAATAATCTACAAACATCGTCGAAGTCATCGGAGCCTCATTTATCTCGGTGTATGATTACAAACCTCGGTGTTATCATTTCTATCACCGAATTATCAAGATATCGGGAATTCGTTTTCGGACTTATGAGAGCCAATCGAGACAACTAAGACGGAGCTCATCATTCTGGTTTCCAGAATAGCGCCGAATCGTGAATAAGGCTTAACAAATTCTTTCTAATTGACCAAAGTCTAATTCGCACAGAGAGAGCGTATAGCTCGTGGCGATACGCTGAGTTCGGCAATACGGAAGCTTCACTCGCATACGGTGCATGCACCCCCGAAGCTGTTCCTGTAATGGGCACAACCACAACCCCCACATATCACGATGTTGTCAAGTAGGATAGCACGGCCCCTCCATCTGTGGACAGCAGTAGCATCGCTCGGGTGGAAAGGCCGAGCAAAACCTTCTTCTTCGTTGCTGCTGTCCATCAGGCCTCGAAACAGCATACAACGTCGACTGCATCTCGCACCGCCTTTCTTACTGGACGATTATATCCCCTGTTATCAGCTCCTTTCCGAGGTTGAGGCTGCGAAAAAGCGGTCGCTGGCATATGCACACTTGCGGAATTGCAATCTGTGTCCCCGACTATGCGGTGTGAATCGCTATGAGACGACGGGGATGTGCCTCATTGGCGAGAATGTCAAGGTGAATGTCATTGCGCCGCATTTCGGCGAGGGTATGTCGCTTTGCCCCCTTTTCTTTTTATCACTTTCTTCCCACCTTTCTGCTCTGTTGTGTTCGCCCTTTTATACACATACTGTAAAGCCATCATCGCTAGAACAGCAACCCGATCCTTGGCAAGCATAAGACTAGCAAACTAACGAAATTCTATCTAGAGCCATGTATCCAGGGCCATAATGGCAGCGGCTCTGTTTTCTTCTCAGGTTGTAACCTCCGCTGCTCGTTCTGCCAGAACCATGATATAGCACACCAGCGCAACGGGTTCGACCTGACGCCCGAGCAGCTAGCGGAGTGGTACATGAAGCTTCAGGTGGTGGGCCATGTGCACAACATCAATCGTAAGTGACTTTAGGGTCTCTTTCATTATCCAATTCTATAAAACCTACTCTTGATTAGCAGACGACAGAACGCACTCCAGAACAGAGAACAAGCAAAAATACGAGACCATTAACATTAACACTAACACTAACATCAAACACCACAGTTGTCACCCCCGAGCACGTGGTCCCCCAAGTCGCGCTCTCCATCCTCCACGCGCGAACCCTGGGGTTAAAAGTCCCCATCGTGTACAACACCTCCGCCTTCGACTCTCTCGCATCGCTGGAGCTATTAGACGGGCTCGTAGACATCTACATGCCCGACTTCAAAGTATGGACGCAGAAATCCTCACGCAGGTTCCTCAAAGCCGACGACTACGCCGCCGCCGCCAGGGAGAGCGTGCGCGCCATGCACGCGCAGGTGGGCGATTTGTGTTTCACGCCCGACGGCATAGCTAAAAAGGGGCTATTGGTTCGCCATCTGGTGATGCCGGGCCAGGAGGATGAGGCTGCTGAGATTGTCAAGTTCATTGCGGAGAATGTGTCCAGGGATACGTTTGTTAATATCATGGAGCAATATCGGCCGGATGCGCATGTGGGTAAGCCGAGGCGGAGAACTGGGAGTAGTAGTGATAGGAGAGAAGACGGAAAAGGAGAAGGAGGAAAAGAACAGGTAGGGGAGGATCCTTCTGCAAATGTGAGATACGCTGAGATCAATCGTGCCGTCACCATGGATGAAGTCTCTGCTGTGAGGAAGGCTGCTGAGGCTGTTGGCCTCTGGCGTTTCAATGACCCGCCCAGACACGAGGGTTTTGCTATATAAGGCGGGTGGATCATGTGTATTAGATGGTTGTAATCCTTATGATTGATTCTATCCCTGTATATCACACCTCATACCATGTGCACAATCATATAAGAAAAGGCAACAAACTACGTCTACAATATTCTGTGTATTACACTATACACCTGCATTTTTGCTTTATTCGGGTGAACTTTCCTACGCACGGTCCTGGCCTAGGTACACTCCCTTACAGATGCATACTTATGCATAAATGGCAGTCGTGGGTACGTGTGAAGAAAATTCGCCGAAGGAAAAACCGCTTACTTACTGGCCCGGATGTCCTACGTGTATACTTCGGAGCTCAGGCTCATAGTATATAGACGCAGAGATAGGAGTTCCTGGGTGACGTCGGCTGGAATCAGTGGCTTGGGGGAAAGGGATTCGGGAAAGGGTAGTAGGGGTTTAACTGTATCTATGATTGGGATAAAACCTTTATGGAATCAGGGTGAAATGGGAAATTATCTTGATTCCTTGCTGCTCTCCTTGTCCTAAAGACAGTGCCAACTTCGAGAACTCGTAAGGTTGGTTGCCCATTGATGTTGCTCTATCACCGAAACCTTTTAAGCACCTTGAACTCTGAATGTTCTTCCGCTTGCCGTTTTCCTCTCCTTCTCCTCGTTCTCGGGCCTGGCGCGGCGCAGAACTATAACAAATCAGCAAGAGTTGTCCTGTCACGATGCAGGGATTATGGGACTCACCCTGCAAGAAGTCTGCCGTTCTCCTTCTCATACGCGAGTGAATGTAGGCCTACTACTAGTTAGTCATGAGCGAGATGCATAACAACCCAAGTTGCTTGTACCTTGGAAGCTTTGATATGGTAATGGAAGTAATCCCTGAAAGTCTGTATGTGGGAGATAACGTCGGGCATCCTTTGCGGCGTTAAATGCCGAGGGAACAAAACTACTTGGAGTCAGCATTAAGCCGCATGACACGGGTGTCGTGTACGGCATACCGAAAGTCACATATCCTATCTCCCCGCCAGATGTGGCCGTTACACCGGGGACTCCCTGCAGTTCTAGGGGAGGGTCGTTTCTGAACAGCACCTGCGGTGCATTTTGGATCGCTCTCCTCCGTGCATCTACGAATTCTTGAATGAAAACCTTGCCGAAGACCCTGTCTGTCTCCTCGCGAAAAATGGTGCTGAAGATGACGGTGACGCGGTCGTGGCTCGCCTTGACGTAGATGGCCTCTTCATCACGGTAGTGGATTGCCATGACGTCGCCGCCCTCTCGGACACCTTGAGGCGCCTCTTCGGTCGTATATTTAGAGGCAGCCTCCTTTAGTTTGTAGTGCTCAGCGTATGCGCGCTCGAAGGGGGCGGCCATGGCATTGCGCTTTAATAACGATATCTTCTGAATTAATTCATCTCGGGCATCTGACCGGCACATAGTTAGCACCACACAATACGTTGCCATATTTCTAACTGGCAGTAGGCGGGCTGCCATACCCTTTTCAGCCGGGAGGTTCTCCAGGTCTACCAAGACGGAGAAGTCATAGCCAGTCTCGGGGGGGACAACGTATTGGCCATATTCGCGTCGCAGGACCTCCTCGGCGCCGTACTGGACTAGCTCCTTGAAACATCTGATTTGGAGCGACACAAGTATTTGAGTCTTCGTTTCTGGGGTGGAGATGTGGAATGTAACGCCGTCGAAGTCGGATACGGTCTGGTCGATATGGGCAGGCGGTGCCCTGCATTGCGTTGCGTTGCGTTAGTATAATAAGTCCATGGTGACGGCCGAATAGTTACCGTGTTGCCTTGGCTTCGAGGCTTACCCAGAGAATCTTTCAGTCAAGACAGACTGTATCAAGACATTTTGATAGTCTAACAGCAGCATCGTGTCGGCGACGGTGGTGCGCGGTCCTTAATGTTGAATGTGTCGTGTTTATGGCTTGTGCCCTTCTAAGCGGCAACGAGGGAACGAGTGGTTGTGTACGTCGTTGATCGATAGACCTGTGAGGAGGTTCAATTGACAGCTCAACTACACTGGTATGTGCAACTACGTACCTAGGTAGTCTAGGTAGGTACTGCCCTACAGGCTGTACAGTGATGTGAGGTGCCTGGATGCTGCCTACCGAACCACTGAGGTAAGTACGAGGTAGGCTACGAGATGGAGGCTGCCCCATACGGGCCATACCTACTAACCGTCCTCCCTTGATAATCCCACAATGTTGGTTAGTGGGGGCTATGAAAGACGAACTGCCCGCTTACGTCGTTCGGCCCTCTTTTTCCCCTTTTGGGCACAGCTTGTTCCTTGCATAGCCCAGCATGTACGACTCTAATGGTGGCATGGATGGTCTGTGCATGTTTTGGTGGATCGATAAGGCTCCTTATCAGCTTGTCCCTCCAAAAAAAAGTTCCAGGACAATTTTTGGCGTACAGATGTAGACTGTCGTATATCCAGGTCGGTTGTGTCTCGCAATTATAAGGAAATACTGTCGCGACCATGGTCAAGTCATATTTGTAAGATATACCGCATACCCTAGTACTGTAGAAATTTCCTATCGAGAATTATTGCGACTAATAATTGATTATTTGGGTTAGAAAATATGAGCATGCGAATTCCTTCGGCCTCGTAACCTCCGGTACCTCGAACATTCTCTGGGCATCCAAAGATGGCTCCAACACGAGCGCGGGCCAGGCCATTGTGGCTGCAAACGAGGAGGTCATCAGCTGGGATATTAAGACGGGCGACATCTTGAACCGGTGGAGGGATTCAGCATGTTCTGCACAGGTGACTGTTATTGCGCAAAGCAAGATTGATAAGGACGTTTTCGCCATTGGATATGAGGACGGCAGCATCCGACTATGGGATAAGTACGGCACTGTCATCGTAAGCTTCAATGGTCACCGCTCCGCCATTACCGCCCTTGCTTTCGATCGGTCCGGTGTGCGCCTTGCCAGTGGCTCCAAAGACACCAATATAATCATCTGGGACTTGGTCGCCGAGGTTGGCCAATTTAAACTTCGAGGACATAAGGACCAAATCACGGGGCTTCATTTTGTAGAGCCCCAAGAGGAGCTGGCTGAGGAAGACGGTGCGCAAGCGATGGTTCTAGACGGCACTGGAGATGCCACTGAAGGGTTTCTCCTCACAACCGGCAAGGATTCATTAATAAAACTCTGGGATCTAGGTTCAAGGCATTGTATCGAAACACATATTGCGCAAACAAATGGCGAGTGCTGGGCTCTGGGTCTGTCTCCGGATTATAGCGGCTGTATCACGGCTGGCAACTCTGGCGAGCTTAAAGTTTGGGCCCTCGATGCGGCTTCTCTTGCTTCATCTCGACATCAGGTGGATATACCTGCAAATATGCAATACTTACACGATAGAGGAACCTTATTTCGACAAGGAAAGGACAAGGCAACCGAGGTCATCTTCCACCCTCGTTTGGACTACTTCGCCGTACACGGCTCAGAAAAAGCGGTAGAAATATGGAGGATACGGTCCGAGGCCGAAATAAAAAAGAGCATGGCACGGAAAAGGAGACGGAGGCGAGAAAAGCTAGCGCAAAAGAAGGCGGATTCGGCCGCCGCGGACAGGGCCGTAGATGAAGTGGAGGAACAGGATGAAAATGTCAGCAAAGCCGATCTAACTGATGCGTTTGCGCAGCATCTCATAATACGGACGGGTGGTAAGGCTCGGTCGGTAGACTGGGCTGATATCACCGGGAAAAAGCGGTTGCAACTACTCGTTGCTACGACTAACAACCAACTAGAGTTATACCACGTTCCTTTGAAACAGAAGAGCTCCAAATCAAAAGAGGAGGATGTTCCGGACTATGAAAGGGCGCTATCGGTGGAGATTCCTGGACATCGAGCAGATGTTCGATCCTTGGCTTTAAGCTCTGACGACAGGCTACTCGCTAGCGCATCGAACGGAACTCTCAAGATCTGGTCTATGCTGACTCAAAAGTGTGGAAAGACTATCGAATGTGGCTACGCATTGTGCTGTGCGTTCCTGCCTGGTGACAGGCTCGTTGTCATAGGGACAAAAAATGGCGACATTGAGCTGTTCGAGGTGTCGACTGGGACACTGCTCGATAGTGTAACTGGTCACGAAGGCGCAATCTGGTCTTTACAGGTCCACCCTGACGGCCGGTCTATTGTCTCGGGAAGTGCTGACAAATCGGCCAAATTTTGGAAAGTCCAGGTTGTCCAGGAGCCGGTCTTGGGGACAACTCGAACGACACAGCGCTTGAAGCTGTCCCACGCCAGGACGCTCAAGGTCTCAGATGACATTCTGAGTCTGAAGTTCTCCCCTGACGCCAAATATCTGGCCGTTGCCCTGTTGGACAGCACGGTTAAGGTGTTTTTCACAGACTCCTTAAAACTATATTTAAACCTTTACGGTCACAAATTGCCTGTTTTAGACATGGACATCTCATACGATGGAAAGTTAATCGTAACATGTTCAGCAGATAAAACGGTTAGGATTTGGGGTCTAGATTTCGGAGACTGTCACAAAGCGATAATAGCACACCAAGACAGTATCCTGCAAGTCAAGTTTGTACCGAACAACCGAGAAGGCAACGGTCACCACTTCTTTAGCGCTAGTAAAGATCGCACTGTGAAGTACTGGGATGGGGACAAGTTCGAGCAGATCCAGCGTCTGCACGGTCACCACGGCGAAATTTGGGCCCTAGCTATCAGCCGCAGTACCGAGCCCCCCTTTATCGTTAGCGCCAGTCACGACAAGAGCATCCGGGTCTGGCACGAGACAGATGAACAGATATTCCTGGAAGAAGAGAGGGAGAAGGAGATCGAAGAGCTGTACGAAAGTACCTTGACGGCATCACTCGAGCAAGATGGCGATGAGGAGGGCCAGGAGGGCGAGATTGCCTCAGCTTCCAAGCAAACATCCGAAACGTTGAACCACGGCGAGCGCATCCTAGAGGCTTTGGAACTTGGCATGGCCGATTTACATATAATGAAAGAGTGGGAAGAGGCAAAGGCAGCTAATCCACACGTCGGACCGCCCCAGCGTGACCCCATGTTTATGGCCCACGGTAATATCTCGGCCGAGGAATACGTTATGAAGGTGCTATCACGGCCGGCGCCATCAGCACTGAACGACGCGTTGCTCGTAATGCCGTTCGCCTCCATACCGATCCTCTTCACCTTCCTCAACATCTTTGCCATGAGATCCATGAACATCCCACTCACCTGCCGGATCCTCTTCTTCATGCTCAAAACCCACCACCGTCAGATCGTGGCCAGCCGGACGATGCGTGCCATGTTGGACGGCATAAGGGCGAACCTGCGCCAGGTGCTTAAGAGGAAAAAGGACGAGATGGGCTACAACATAGCGGCCCTGAAGATAGCCGGCATGCAGATCCAGGAGAACAGCGTCAAAGACTACGTGGACGAAAACTGGGACGATGGCACGGATGGCCAGAATGTTCGAAAGCGGGCTTTCGTCCACGTCTCTTAACATGCATACACCGCCATCGGCCCCGGAATCGCATGCGCGGCTTAGCTAGGTACTTATGTATACTGTCTCTGTATCTAACAACTTTAAAAACTTTCCTGGCGCGATCCCAATTCCCATCATGACCTGAGTGCATACTTGTGCAATTCACCCTTGAAGACCTATGCATACAGAAAACTGAGGGGTTGGATACTCCTTGTTAAGTTACGTGTTATCGGGGGTATCTCTATCTATCTCGTCAATTTTAACGCGTTCGATTGTCGGACATGCAAAAATCACGGGACAACGAGAACGACGAACGACAAACGACTGCTATTTTAAGATTATTCAACATGAAGACAAACCTAAAAGACATTCTATCACAAACAGCCGAGAAGCTCAAACATCTAGAATTCTATCTCTTCGGTTATAACCACGTATTATGTACCATACCTCAAATGTTACAGAATATACCACACGCACCCAGGAAGTAAGAAAGAAAGACAAAGGACCAGCAAGGCCATTTTTTCTACTCTTCACTTACATACCTCTAGAGTTACCTACTTAACGCATATGTTTAATAGGCATACGAAAAAATCATGGATGACGGTCGTGTTTTATACCGCGTCTTTGCTTGCTTTGCTGTCTTTGTTACGGTATTTGCTCGGCTTACTCACACCCGTGAACCTTAATCGCACGTCCTTACATCCCTACCTACCTTATTTTAAGCGCCTACATATATACCTCGTACTTAATTATGTATATTCTTGTCTTGGTCCTCTTCCTAATCTTCCTCCTCATCCAGCCGTATACATACACCGTGTATGCGGTCACTAATCTCCCCAATCCCTAAGTCTCAAGTACTCGCCTTACTCACCTGCCATCTTCACTGGCTGTAGTGCTTCCCAAGTAATTTATACTTAAATCTTTCACATGCTTCATGGAATTCAGTGACCGGATTAGTCCAGCACACACAATACGGCGCCTTTATGTCAATGATTACGGGGATAAGAGAGCAGCAAGCGGTCTACTAAAAGGGGGTGTACAGAAGGTTCTTAGATCCTGTAGCACATCCTTTCCCTTCTAACACATGCCTGCAGCTAGCTACATATGCCTTTGGTCTATAAAAGACCAGACAAGTCTCCTGTATTGAGAATAGGTAGTTAGTCACTCGAGTAAGTCACTTAGCAGAGTTTTATTCTACCCATTACATGTTGTACTATGATACGTGTTACAATACCTCACGAGTAAAATTATCGAGTGCTTGGGCGATTTGCTTTATTATGTATGATTCATTCGCTTCATTTCGTACGGAGGCCCTCGTGAAACGTGAAAAGAGAAAGGATATTGTGGGATAGGGCCCGCCCATTAAACCGCCGTCAACCGTCATCATCGCCGCCATCGCCACTATTTGTCATATAGGTCGCGGTCTGTTGCCGGTACCTGTCGCGCTGGATTACTGTTGCTCGATGTTTAACTCCTGTCTCATCGCCTCGTATTCACCATCTCCATAACATTAAACGCTGTATCAGCCGAGTGACATATCGAAAGAAACCCGCCAAAATCAACCATGCCATATGTGCCTATGAACTCTTTCGCCAGCCGAAACGCCCACAAATGATGAACTCCTCCCTGATGTGTAAACTGTAGAGCAGAGAACCCGACCTCCCCTCCAACCCATAAGAGATCGTTTCGAGTGCCGCTAAAAGAGATGTTGCAGCATGTCGGAGAAATCAGAGCGATGCTACCGGTCTATAAACATGAAAATCGAAAACCTGGGAGGCCATGAACGCAGAGTGAATGAGGAAATCGGAAAAGGCCACCCAAGCATTCCGCCGGTGGGTATGGGGCGGCCACGTAAGTGAGTTGAAGTCCGGACTCGTTGAAAGGAAAAGGCGATCGTCTCATGCCACCATATCAATCATCTACAAAACAAAAATTCGAGACTTCCGGCCAACGAAGCTTCCTATAACTGTTGATAGGAAGTAAATTGATTAGAAGCCACATGACCCGAGTCTGCCGCGTAAAGTGTCGACATTGCGCTTCTTGAGGACGGGAATCTGAACTGTTCCAAGCGTGTCTGCTGTGGTCCAGGCTGATTCTCGTTAGTCGCCTGCGCACCCGTGTTAGGTGAACTTAGTCTCTGTAGGAGATCTTCAGGGGGCATCGCTAGCTGAGACTGAAAATGGAAATTGGGGAAGTCGCGCAACGGCCCGCTCGAGGGGCTCGCCGTCACCCCGGGATTGGACTCGGGAGATGGGCTTCTATTCCACCGATACTGTTCGGTACTATCTGTCAGTGATCGCCGACTTCGTAAGCCGCCACTTGTTCCCGTGCGATCGAAAGGGGAGCGGGAGCGGGAATTTCTGGAAGGACGGACCGAAGTCTGTGACGTGCTGCTTGAAGTCGGGCCTCCAAAAAGGCTCGTCCCAGCAGACGGCGCTTGGCCAAATCGCAGACGAGGCCGAGGTCTTCGGGGAGGAGAGCGACGTCCCAGGCTCCCATGTAGCAGTGATGCATATCGCGCACTATGGGAAGGGCTCTGGTTCTGGTTCTCTATTCTCCTAATACCAGGCGCCATTCTGCTCTCGTTTTCCGCGCCTGCATCTGATGACATACTTCAGTCATTTATTAATCAGTAAATTGCCTATTGTATTCTTAAACTGCCGGTGTAGTTCATATTCCTTACCCGTAATAATCATCTAACGTGTGGTCTGTGAGATTGTGTTCCGACCGCATCCAGTCGAAGTCGACAGCTTCGTGATCGCGTGGCCGCTGGCCCTGGCCCTGACCCTGACCCTGGATCCGACTCTGAATTTGATTCCGGCTCTGGCTCTGGTTTCGGATCTGGCCAGCTCCTCGAAAATTCTGGGCATGTTGGGCAGATGCGTGGAAACGTGCCATAAACCGCAACGCAGCTGGGTACGGCCGTCGAGTTCCTCCTGTACATAGCAGCTCTGAATGGACCTTATCTCGGCAATACGGACACGTGTCTGACTCTTCAAACCATTTCTTGATGCAGTGATCACCAAACACATGCTTGCATTTAGGTAACCTAAGAGGTGCCTCATTGATTCCCTCAGGACTGGCCACACCAAAGTCATTGTAACATATGACACACGCTGTATACGTTAGCTTAGGAGAAAGGGTCTACAGTCAAACCACTTACTTCTCTCGCTGTCCGGTAGGGTAGCTATATCGACACTCTGTAGAGACTCTAGGGCTCTCTTGGAAGCCACCCGTTTCCTAACACTTTGCGGGATTCTCTGAATTTCCCAGTTCGATAGCACCCCTGGATGGGTTTCTGCAAATTCTATCAGGCTTAACTCTCCTTGCCGCAGCAACATCTCGTAATCGGAAGTTCGGTCAGCTGTAGTAGCTGCACGAGGAATGGATTGCCTAGGCCGCGAGGTATTGGCCATGTCAATTCGACGTATGTATACTGGGTTGAGGATGTGGGTAGCTTGTTCGCTTGTACGTTCCGGTACGGCCGAAGCCGGCATCGGAGGAGATCGGGATACTGTGGTTCCATTAGAATTAGACATTACTTTAACTTTTTAAAGCTGAGGTGCGCAGGTCACATACCTGACCGAGGACTGCCTTCATTACCCCTTGCACCGGCCTGCAAAGCGGGGTCTGCAGATTCCGAGGGTCCCCTAGCTTCCGGTGAGGACGAAAGAGAACTATTCTCGTCAAGGACATCACGACGTGGACTAGGATGAGCGCCCGGTCTGGTGTTCTCGTCGGTGAACAATCTCCTTGTTTGCCCCGTTGCCGTTGCTAAATACGGCGCAGTAGTCGAACCTTGCGAAGCAGGTGCAGGCCGTGACGGGTTCAGAGGGGGAAACCCAGCATTCGGTCCAGGCCAATGGTAGTCCGAGGGGTGGTGGCTGTTGGGCTGGCGTGACATCGCGTTCTCATAGCCCAGGTAAGGCTGCAATTGCTGGCCGAAAAGCCGCGGTGGCGGGTGCATCGTGGGCCGGGAATGTATGTAAGGGTAAAAGGGATCAGACTGCGGGAAAGCGGATTCCGGCGCCTCTACCACATCGCCAACAGACGTGGGGCATTGTAAGGCCTGCTGCGTTGACTGACTAGGTGGCATCTGATCTTGTAAATGACCCATATGTGGACGATCCCGCGAGAAAATTGGTGACGGCGCGGCGCCGCTCGGCGTAGGTCTTAGTAGCCAGCGATTCTCATCTGTCGTGTTGCTGTGAGACCTATCGTATTGCATAGAGCTTTGGGCCGGTGAAGGAACCGGGAGCTGATAATTATGCCGTGCAGATGCCGCACGCAGCGCAGGACACTGGCTTGCCGAAGACGAAGGCAAAACACTGTTTGCGTTATGAGGGTGATGAAGGTGAGGGTGGTGATGGTGGGGGTGGGGATGGTTTGCCGTAAAATCCATGGTAGAGGAGCCCACGAACACTGGCTAGGACTAGAGAGTGATGGACCTTTTCTCTACTTTTATTTTTTGAGCTTCCAGTAAATGAGAACGAAGAGAAACAGAAGAACCGGCCACTTCCAAACCGCCTCGAATCCGCTCGTACGAAGGTCGAATGTTGGCGGTCAATAGGAAGTAGATGAGGGGTCGGGTTGGGACTGGGACTGGAACTATTCACGGACAATGCCTTGGCGAGCACACACGAGGAATACCAGTTTGAGTCAGGATATGCAGTTTGTAGCAACTAACCCCCCAGGCGTTGCGAATCCAAGGCGTTGGCGTAGTAAGAGGGTGACCCGCGGTTGTTGCGGGATGCCAACGAGAAAGGAAGGAAAGAGAGGAAGAGAAGAAGAAACATCCGAGGAATTTGAAACGAGGAAAAGATGGACGGATAGGTAGGTTGTTGGCTGTAGTTGTTGGTTGTTGGTTGTTAGCTGGGGCCGTTTGGTTGGCAAGACCGGCCTAGCTGGTAAGGACCTAGGTAGTGGCAGTGGCAGTCCCAGTCCCAGTCGTACAAGTACAGATCCCAACAATAGTAGCGCTTTGATCCCGCTTCGGAATAATACTAAGACTGAAGTGAGTGGGCGGATGGGTGAATGGATGGATGGATGGATGGCTGAATCACGCTGTCAATAGTCACTGCGACCCTTGTGAATGAGAAATACTTGGCTTGTGCGGCATGCTTCGAAACACAGAACGAGCTGCACGCGGGACTCGGGGCAAACAGATTGTATTTAATATTTTAATGAATCGCTGGGAGGGTCCTAGTAGCTCCAAAGGTATGTAACAGCACTGTCCTAATAATAAAGTCCTAATAACTGATGTTGGAGATGTAGGTAAACAGTTAGGTATCACGGAAGAGAGGGACAATAGGTAGACTAGGTCAAGGTTGAGTTCGGCTCCATGCTATTTATTACTATTATCACTGGCTCGACGCCTGGGCAATGAGTGCGTATCAAACACGTCGATGTGATCCAGTCGTTTGTAAGAGGGCCAAGCTGCTACTACCTCTACTCATATGCACCTGGTTTCTCAATTAAACCGGTACCTGCCTGTCTAGATACGATACATGCTACTTCCTAGTAGGAGCAACCCGAAAACCGAAAAAGCGCTGGCGTCGCACATCTAGATAAAAGTCGAGATGCTATGTAAGTACCCACATATAGGAAGCTGAAAGCTAGGTACGTACACATGTAGGTAGGGTGTAAGTAAATCGCAGTTGAATGAATGGGAGGACCGGGGCATCTGCATTGATGTGCTTATACAGCATAAGTAGGTAAGTAATCAGGTGAGTGAGTGGACATCTATGAATTCTCATGATAGATATTAATGAGCTCACACTAAGGAATCAATTACGAGGCAAATATGTACCCAGCAGAGGTAATATAAGCTGTACTGCCATGCCAGTACAATTACAGACAGACAGACAAGCGGGCTGGCTAAACGCGACCTGTCTAGAGCAGGAGACAGAAAGCAGGCATTTAGGTTGAATCCTTCTACCTATCATACATCATTTCTGATTTCTGCTTGAGATGACGGGGATGTGACGGCGGGTTGAATACAGCAGTAAATGGGCAGCACGCTGGGTCCTATGTGACCAAACTAACCTACTACATAGAAAGAGGGCAAGAGACACATAAAAGTTAACCTACCTCACAGTAAGAAGAAAAAGATAGGTAAACTCCTACCTTACCCGGTATGTACATCTGTATCTATCCAATCCTAAGGGAGGTATCTTTGGGAAACAACACAAAAGGCAGGTAACCTACAGCAGAACCTCCTTGCCTAATGTGCACGGTGTATGGGCTCAAATTTATTCCCTACCTTATCTACAGATGTATACCAACGTAAAACATATCTTACTTGCGTACCGCAAACTTCGAAAACAAAAGGCCCGGGTAGGCAAGCTGGGTTCAAAACACATCTCAGGCTGGCTATCAATTTTAAGCTGATAGACTACCTACTAGTTAGAGGTTTGTTTCCGATATTGTAATAAATTGGAGGCAACCATAGTCTTTATCTAAGCCGAACAAATCTCATGTTGCTCTTCATCTTCTCTTACAGCCCATATGCCTAAGAGCACCGGCATCTCTTTCCCTTTCTCAGGAATCCTCACTTCCGCCCTAAACTACACGTAGGTAAGGTATGCTGTATACATATATCTATATCTATGCATGTATGCAAATATGTTTGGACGACACGAGAACTAGTATCGGTCGGGTTCGGAAACTTCATTCTTTATCAGGTCCGACATTTCTTCGAGCAGCACTAAAGTTACCATGGCTACAGCAGTATAAAGCCAGGACTGACAGGTTCCTTCACAGTAGGTGGCGGGGCACTTGGACTTCGCCAGGTAAGCAATTGCGGTCCTTGATGGCCTGGTCAGAAAGCCTGGTCAAACAGCCAACGCACGCATAGTCTTACCCCAGTTTTCCCACGACGTCGGCATGCAACAACCACCCAGGTTTTTGTGGGCACGCAGTACCAGATGACCATGAGAATCGACCGGGCTCGTCCACCGCCGAAGGCATTCCACAACTCTTAGATACCTACCTAACTAAGGCAGGCGACGGAGGAGAAGGGCGGCGGTTTTGGTGTCGCCCTAGACAACCTGTGCATTCTATAAGTCTGTAAGCTACCTATATATACTGTGTTGGCTGGGGCTTCGCCGGGTCCGTATCAGCTTGGCTTGACTTGGCTTGCGAAGTTCAAATCACGTTCATTTATGCTGCATGCCGTGGATGGGATGAGACGAGCTCCGCCAGTTCTGTACTGCATTTCTTAATGATTTTTCTGTCGGGCGATAATGCCCCTATCCTTGCTTGTTGTAGGTAATCGCCTGTATCCCCCGTCTTAAAGGAACTTGGCCGGGTCTTGCCTTGACAGGGGCTCTATCTTCAACACGGGGCCAAATTGTTAGGCGCTCGGAGTCAAGGGCATTTTTCCGTGGCATGAATCATGTAGGATTAGGTAGTTAAGCAGATAGAAATGTGTTGTGCCACGTTCTCTCGCTCTCTACCGTTTCAAGTCTGCCTGAAATTCATTTCTCTTTTCAACTGAGCCCCTAGCCCAGTGCCTTGTTCATTTGTCTGCCAATCATGATTCATACCTTTACCACTACTTAGATAGGAGTCCAAACACTCGTTTAATAAAAGATCCGGAGCTTCCAGAGGTTCCAGAACTGCCTCGGCAGTTCCACGCGCCGTACGTAGTTGTGATTGACTTAGAGGCTATCTGAATCATACAGTATGCAGTTCTTTCTGGTATCCTGCTGGCTATCCTAGGGTATTTCACTCATATGACCGAAGGGAGGTACGCAGGAAGTACGCAAGGAGCACGCTAAATAAGTAGCTTAGAATCTATATTGCTGCACCAGGCAGGGTAATTTAAGCGTGTATTGCGACTAGGCAAATAAGTAGCTGCCTCGAAGGTGTACATAGCGTGATCACAAGCGTGATCAGTCATTCTTCGGCCAGTCGCAGTAGAGGCTCCCATTCGTGTCGACCGAGCGCTCCTGATTGGCGCCGTAAGAAACCACAGAGTCAATATGACGAGATCAACGGCTGCAAGGCAACTAATACAGCAGCTCGGCTTTCTTTGCTGTGGCCTTTCGATGGGTACAGCAGAATGACAAGGTAGGAGGGATACAGTAAACTGGGCAGTTTACAGTAAACACCTTACAGTACCTACCTAAGTTAGGCATATAGCCACAGCAGACTGAGCAGGAGCTATAGGCCAAGGTAGGTATGCTGCAGTACGCTCTATCCAGTAAAACATACAGTGATAGGTACAGCATATAGTACTGGAAGCGACCTGTCTGCCCACGGCAAGCCGGCCCTTGTGTGAAAAAGTTCCGTACGTACTACTGTATTCCAGCAGGCAATCAGGTTTACCGATCTTCAGCCATAACCCTACTATGTACTACTTCTTCTCCTCCATTAGATCGCATTGCATATTTGCCAATTGCCGCCATTACAACCTACATGATAAGCATTGTACAATTCATCGTTGCATTACAGCATACACAGGTGCGGCGCTTTCCGCATCCAGGCATTGCTGTATCTACTAGGTATCTACCTACTGTACATGGTTTGAATGCGAAAACTGTCGGATTGCGGTCTGGAAACCCTCTCTTGTACAGCATACGCGCGTGTTTGTGGTCCGTTTATCCGGTCATTTGCTGTTTGCCAACATAGCAATATTGGCTCATAGCAGAATGTACTGCTATACAGGCGCAAGGAGTAAGCGAGGGCCGACCAGCATCAGGATGTCTCCGAAGCCTCGCCCTGTGTGTTGGTTATCCGGCTAGGTACAGAATACAGTAGGAGGTTTTGTGCATTTACAGCATATAGCAAGCAAGTAACACCGCCGACATCGGCAACGAACGCCGACACCAACACCGAACATTGACACCGTCTTATATTGGAAGTAGGTAGGTAGTTATTATCTTACGAAGTCTCTCGTCATTGTATCGTCTGTTGATGCGCAAATACGAAGTTGCCACGGCTGTCGCGCAACCCGCTTATCCCAGGGAGACAAGCCTAGAATGCTTTCTGAGACCTTCAGCTTTGCTGTGCCCTCGCTAATACGGTTGCTACTAAGGCTAGACCCTCATAATGGTTTGCTAAATGCGACATGCAACCTTCCAAGGCTATATTATCACTCGCTCACCGTCCTATCTAGGCAATTATTATTACATATAGGTACTTTGGGCGGCCGCCTCCACCCTCGGTTGGTCAGCAATCAACATCAGCAGCCAGCTGTCGGTATACCAAGGTTAGGTAGAAAGCGAGAATCGCAGGCCTAGCTGCTAGTAGGTATATATTGGCAAGGAAAGCTGGGTCTCGTCCCCAAGCTTGACCAAGCAACATCACACACGCATACGCCATCAATGGCGGTCACACGAACCCCTAGAGTAAAATAGTGCCAACTCTCTTCTCAGCAGGCCGCTGTGCAGACTCTCACACACCCGGATCAGCTTATTAGCAGCAGTCCATTGGCCTGTCGGGTCTCGGGCTATTCGGGTCACGAGGTCGAAAATCAAGCGTCTACCGTACCCGTGCCTGGATTCCGGCCGGGCCGGAATTGAAATTGGAATAAATCAGACACGCATTCGCATTCGCCCCCTAGCCTGTCTGTCGCATTTCTCGGCCGCTTCTCCTGCTGTATTATTCGATTAAATTTGCTTGTGCTCATGGGTTCACTGTAACGGCGGCAATTCGGAAACGCTCCATCGACCCCATGGTTTACCGTTGTTAGCGAAAGGAAGTCGATCCTCCCGGTCCACTAAGGCTTGCTAGGAACGTGCAAAAGATCCCCGACATGGCACCAAAGGGAAACAAACGAGTGGATGAGTGAATGAATGACTAAGTACGTTACGGAGCAGCAACTAGGAAATACGCGATTGCCTGCCTAGTCTTGCCAACTGGGTGGGCGCATTTCGCATTACAGTTTTCAAACCGGTGTAAGTAGGTACATAACCAACCTCTCGGATATTCATGTCTTAAGACAATGGTGAAGGTGAAAATGGAAGGTGGAAGCCGGATTTCTGATACCTGTGTCTTGTTCTGCCCAAAGAAAGCCCCAAGCGTTTACCCCAACTCCTTTCGACTGCACGCCCTTCTGCTTCTTCACACAACCATCAGCCAAGGTTACTTCAAGTTGTAGTCCATCTTCTACCAGCTCCGATTGGCCACATCAGTCAACCCTGGACGCAACAGGGCGAATCGGAATCTTCTGAGCGCATACTACTCAGTACCTGTCTGAGTAGTCTCAGGTCACTTTGAGAATCCAACGCCGTCCTAGTTGTCTATATGACGAGATGCCTCTCTTTTCGGTCACTTATCAATCATCATCACATTTCATCATGAGTGCAATTTAGCGCCAAAAAAAAAAAAAAGCTCTCCACCTGGCTTGCCATCGGCCACACTGGTAATATCGCTCTCGTGTATTTCCATGCACCGCCTCTGAGCGGCTCATCCGGTTATCAACAACGCAATCATGCTCCATCCGGATACAATTAAGTAGCGCGGGCTGCAGTATTACCGAACGTTCATCCATGGAACTTAGGAACTCATATTTACCGTATCATCCGAAGAAACTATAGGCACTGCCTTTCTCTCTAGCTCTTGCGCTCTTTTTTTTTTTTTTCCCTCCCTCACTACTAACCTGCGAGGTTT
>Ga0247782_1000187_pt1 | contig 75623 bp, 51 predicted proteins | sample UWRJL019104C5_FD_179928 | JGI IMG/M metagenome (GOLD analysis project Ga0247782, IMG submission 179928) | Plant litter microbial communities from Arlington Agricultural Research Station in Wisconsin, United States - UWRJ-L019-104C-5 | ecosystem: Environmental > Terrestrial > Plant litter >... | reverse complement strand
CTGTTGGCGCCGTTGACGCTGCTGCGCATCCCCCGACGCGCTAGGGGCAGGGGTGCGGATGGGGCCGAGGTAGGCGAGAACACAGTGCTTTGGCGGTTGGGACTTGTGGTACTGGAAGTGGACATTGCATGCCCGTGATTGTGGCTGTGATTGTGAGACTGGGAGTGGGAGTAAGAAGGAGCAAGACTGGGAGATTGTAGGTGATGGCCTCCTTCTAGAACTTGCGAGTAGCGGTTATTATTGTTGTTGTTTGATCCTTCGGAGGACTCGGCGGTGGATTCTTCTACTTTTTCGAAATGCTCTGGTCCGATATACGGCTGTTCCTGCTCGCCCTCCCCTTCACTCGTCGTTACCGTCTTCTGCTGTCCATACCGCGCAATCGACGGCGCGATCTGGAACGCGTTCCTGATCTGTCGCCCGTTCCACGGCGGATTGTTCACGCTTCCCTCGTTCCTGTGGTAGTGCGCCGCTGCGAAAGCGAGAATACCGTCGGATTTCACTTCCAGTGCCGGCTCGCCCGTGATCCGTGACCGCTCGAACTCGATGTCCATGAGTCGGTCCAGGTTCGTTTGGAATATGGCCAGTGTCTCGATCAAGCCTAGACGCGGGTATTGCAGGCTTACTTGTACCCGCGACTTCACCGCGTCGTCCATCACGTCCGCACGGTTGGTCGTCAGGAAGAGGATACCCGAGTAGTACTCCAGCGTCCGGAGGAAGACTATTGTTAATGTTAAAGTGGTTAGTTTCGGTGTATATCCCATGTATTCCCCAGCAAATACTTCACTTACCAGAAACAAGCGAGCTCTTCTGTAAATTGCTGTCCTTCTTCTCTCTCTGCGCCAGCAGCGTCTCCGCCTCGTCAAGCAAGAGTATGCAATCCCACAGATCAGCCAGTCGGAAAATCTCCGACAACTTAGCCTCGACATCCCAGGGATCCGTGCCTAGGTCCCCAGACGTGATAGGGAAAAGAGGTTTCTTGTAAAAATGCGCTACCGCCTCCGCCGTGGCCGTCTTTCCCACACCAGGAGGCCCATGCAATAATACAGCTAAACCGCGTCCCTTCCCGCGGATAATGTCCTGGTCGAGGAACTCGCTGTTCATGAGCGTTGCCCGACGACGCACTTTCTTCTTCTCGAGATGCCCGAACACGGCGGATTGGATCATCACTTTGTGTTTTTCGGGAAGCTGCAGACTAGCCAGCGGGTTTAGAGTATCGGGGACGGGCTTCAGGGAACGTATGTCGGCGTTGATGAAGCTGCGCGTGCGCAGCGCGTAGACGAACACTCTTGCGGGTAGCAAAGCGAGATCGTCGGGTGATAGCTCTTGCGATAGGTGTCCGAACAACAGCCCTGCAGCCGCGCCCACACCCAATTCACCGCTCTGAGCGAGGAAAGGGTCTTTCTCAAGCGTCTCCGCCCACTCGACATCGCGCACGCAGTCGTATTCCACTACCATCTCTTCGTGAGCAGCGTATTCCCTGTACCGCCCCCTGTCCGACCACTCGGTGATGAGGAACTCGTCGCGCACAGCGGTCGCGTAGAATGATTCCGCGGGCGGGAATTGGTTGTTGAACAGCGGCTTCCACCACGGATGCATTTGAAATGCTTCGTTGAAATCGACTATTACGTCGCTTTCCACGGATTCTGGCCAACTGCTTTGCGCTTGCGCTTGCCCGCCGTTCACTGCTGCTAATGATGATATATCGCGGCCTACGGGGTCTTTCGTTAACGTCAAGCCATTATGGGAAAATGTAGGGTTTCCTGAGGATACAATATCCCTGAACCTTTGACCTCTCTCCTGCAAGTCTTGAAGAAGTCTCTCGTGGTCTTTGTGGAAGCGCAAGGGATAGATGGGGAGTTTCGATATCTCCTTCTCGCCCTCGAAAAAGGGGATCGAGGAGTCGCCTCTGACGGGCGAGAAGCGCTGGCCGTCGAAGTCGAGGTAGTATAGACGCAGATGTGTCGCTTCTGCTTCTTCGTCTCCGTCTCTTCCTAAGCTATTTTGTTGTTGACCTTGGACGACGCCGCCAGTACCGGGCGCGTCGAGGTTTCGAACGGTCCAGTTCGGCGTGTCTTCTGAGATGGCGCATACACGCCACAGCTTCGGTTCCGTTGCCTGCTGCGCCTTAGAAGGAGTAGGGGCAGGAGCACGAGTATAAATGCGCGAGCTCCGCTTATCACTAACCCGACTCTCGGGCTGCTGCGAGACACCTGGCTCGATCACGAGATCACCTACGCGGAACAGCGACGCCAGGTCGCGGTAGCGGACCTTAGCTGGATGATTGTAGTCCGCGGCGGAAAACATGTCGCGTCGGGGGATGATGCGATTATTCACGAAGTCCACGTAGCACTTCATATCTTGGTACGCCTTGCGACTTCTCATCATGGACGCCAACTCGCTGTTATTATCACCGAGGAAATCGAGAGACTCGGTATCGGTAATATTAATGCCATTAACATCAGGTGTTTCTGTCCCTGTTCCTCTCCCGTTTTGCTTCAACTGAATCACGCCACTGAATTCGTCTGCCAGGGCGCGGAATTCTTCTTCCATCTTCGAATGGTAGTGGACGAAGAGGTTAAAAGGGGCCAGGAAATTATGTGGTTTATCGAGCCACGGGCCTTCGCCCGTCACCTTGCTGAGATAGCCGAGAACGATAGCAGAGTTGATGCGGACGCGATCCATAGGCGTGTCCACAGCTGCTACTCTCTTGCGGCCGCGAGGTTGACGTATGGAATTCCGCCGGGTCGGCTCGAAAGCCTTCCTCTGGTCTTCTTTCAGCCGTCGTAGCTGGTCGGCCTCAATCTGCTCAACCAGATCATCCTGGGCCAGGAGCACCTCGATGGCGAACGTCTCCGTCTCGTCCGGGTAGCGGTTCTTAAACTGCTCCCAGTTACAATCGCGTACCGACGGCCTGGTCCGCAACATCGGGTCCTCGGGGACTTCCGAGGGTGTCTCTGGCACTATCTCAGGCTCTTCATTGTGCTGGAGTCTCGAGTTTAATAGCATCTGCTCAAGCTTTCGTAGTCGATTGTGGGGGTCTACGAGGCTCAAATCGCCCAAACTCCCTATTTCATTGATATCTGTGGAATCGAATTAGTAAATCATACTGCCGGCTCTTACGTAAGGAGTTGTCTTACCTCCGGGGAGTTTCTTAGACGACAAATATCGATCTTCTTGTGTGCCATAGTAAGCACTGCTACGTCTGGGTGTCGTGCTCTCCCTCGACTTTGGCCTGCCGTTTGCAGCGCGGACAGATTGAAATCTCTGGGGCTTAGGCTTTGGAATGGGTGCTTGACCGAGTGTGACGGGCTCTCTTCCCGGCTCGAACGTGTGAACCCATGATTCATCCATTTTTGAGACGCACTTATAGCCTATTGGTATTAGACTGTAAAGTGAATAATAAGCCTGATTCGGGACTCAGAATATGAGTTGGCAAGATAGGTAAGCTATTCAGATTTGTTCTTTCTCAAGCTCTTTCGTTCTTGTCGCTCGTGGGAAGGCCTCGGAGAGTTGCCCGGTGACCAGTGCGAAGGAAGGTTGTCGTCACCAGGGTTTGTCGTTGGTGTTGTAACCTCTTTCGCGTTTCTCTCGGAGGGGCGAGTAACTCAACAATAAGCATCAATTCAATCGAAAAGCAAGTAAACGTAGCAGAGCCAGGTACTAGACTACATATAACAAGACACAAATACTCTTACATGTGACAGTCCTACACTTAGGTAATATAAATTGCTGACTTAAACCAAGAGACAACATCATGGAGTGCATGAATGATTACGTGTTGATAATGCATCGTGAGCAACTACACCAGAGTCTGTCTGTAGGTACATGCCAGAAAGCACAGCAAACAGCCTCTTTCGTATGCTAAACCGGTACAGACTCGAGTACATGGCAGAGGAAAAAGGAAGTATTTGAGAAGCCGTAGGGAGGGTCAGCTTCCTGCACCGCTTGCCTGGTCTGGCAAAGCGGCACTGCCGGCTTATTGTTCTTCTAGCGTGTTTAATGCACCAACAACACCAGCGAGCATCTCTCAGGGGAAAAGTAAAAATGTCGCGATGTGACTGGATGTTGGATGATGACCAAGTAGAGGGAGTATTGTACAACACCCACTGCATTACGTACATTACAGTAAAGAAACCCAAATCCCCTTCGTTTCTATATATAACTACTATGTAGTCTACGGTGGGGTCGTTTCAGATGCGCCGTGTAGGTAAGTAAGTAGGGCCGTGTTTCGCGTTGACGTCTTCTGGAATGAACAGACGAAGGAAAAAGGTTACATTGATCGGAGATTACCTAGGTCTTGCGTCCCGCTACATCTGTACTGGGGGGTTTCCCGATTTCAAATATTACTGTTGCTTTGTCTGCAGTTTGCCCCTGTTTACCCCAATCAGCTCAAAGCCCTCTACAGCACATGCACTGCCGAGATCGTAGGCTATGCCAAGACCTCAGCTCGTAAGCTGTAGGATGGGAAACTACCTTTTAATGCCTTTTAATACAGTCGGCATATGCAAACCAAGGCCTAACTTAGCTTAACTCGCCTTGAATTCAAACTTAAACTTGACCGGCTAATAACACCCATGTACTGCATGTGACGATGGTATTTGCGAAACTGACAAAGCAATGTTTTTACCGTGACAGCCGTTCTCAAGAAGAGTGAGAGCTGGGCCTTTCGAAATGGGATTTTGGATTTAGGGCTGATCCAAAGGGGCAATGATCGGTCAGAGAGGGACGGGTCACGCTTTCCGTCAGCTTACGCCTAGTAAGGTTAGGCTTATGGTATAGTTGCAATGTATGCTGTATGTACAGCATATTACCTAACCAGTCACTTCTGTAGCCTTCCGGCCTTCCAAGCTAGGATTCAAATTAGACTGTATCTCTTAGATAACGATGATGATAGTTGGCAGAAGCTGAACCGTGTGTGCCTAGGCGTTGGCTTAAAGCGTAAGCGATTGAGTTATCAGCGAGTATTCGTTGAGTAGCTGCCCCCAGTTGAGGCAGTATCGCCGCTCAACTGCTACAAATGGTCGATGGTATTCAGGCCAACTTGTTTTACACCTGATAATAATATAGTTATATCCCATCTGCTGAGTCGCCAGCAAATCGAACGAGGTGCAAGAAGCGCCACCTGTTCTGCACGTGTAGACAATGTGACAATGTGTATCTACCTACTACATATGGATGATATGGACACATGCACGGAGTCACATAGCTTTTCTGATATTCTACCCAGGACTAGTCCTACGGCGCCATGTTAAAGCAAGAGCTGCTACGGCCTTAGCTTTTATTGTGCCGAGCCCTATAGAAACGCCTATACGCCGCCGCGACGTCAATGCTTTATAAGTAGAGTTAGCATCTTTAACTACCACAAGCCCAACTAGTCCAATAGCGGAGCCTTCCCTTCCGAGTATGTTTGCTCCTATTCTAAGCCATCGTTAAGCACAGTACGTACGAGCTCTAGTTGGTCGATGATCCTGGCCTCCAGTCGGTTCTCTGAGCCTCGCTTCTTTTCTGCCTCCGAGGCTGGCATTGATTTCCACTCGGACTCTCTTGGCCCGAGAGCGACTAGCCTGTCCCTCAGTACTTTGCGGTGATCGATCCACCAATCAACATTCTCCAACAATGTAGTAGAATCCCATTCGACAGCAGGGATGTCTCTCGCATTATTACTGCGGAGAGCACGGAGTACCTGCGTGATGAGTGCCAAAGAGTGAATCTCGGTGGCAGACAAGGCCGTGATAAAAGCCCTGTCGCGATGGCCCCGCCTTTGACTGTCACCTGGCGCTTCGAACCGATCGACGCTAGACTGCATCAAGTTGGGGAACTGGTTAAGTACGTAGGCAACCTCCGGCGCGATTGTCGCACCAAGGGCAGACAGGATATTGAGGAGGATAGGGACGATGCCCTTGGCCCAAATGCTGTAACATCGTTGTAGACCCACAGAGTCTGCAAATGGCGATACGTTCGGCCGGCGGAGATACGTAGCTAGGTTGGCTGAGGTGATATGGTCGAGGAGACCGTCGCAAGCCAGTTGCTCAGCTACGAGTGGTAGCGTTGATAGCTCAAGAAGATAGAGCAATGCAAGCTCGCCATAAACGGGATCGCCCTGCTCGGCTAGCTTATCCGACCAAGAGTACAACGATACGGCCGCCTGTACCGAGTTATGGGCTGCTATGATGTTGAGTATTTGCGTCTGGCTCTGGTCCATCCCTGGAATGCATAGACATGCTTGTAAGATGGCATTTATCATCACTACATCACCTGGGGACACGGCAGCTTCCGAATCGTGTATGAGGGATACTATTGTACGGAACCCTCCCGATACCACGATATCTAAAATGCCTAAAACGGTTTGAGAAACTGTAGCTGGCGATATACTGTTCCCCTGGCTATCCCGCACGGATGCGCCGAAGTCATTCGAGCCCGGTGATCGAACCAAGGCTCGTAAAGTGACGTAGAGGAGCCTTAAAAGAGTTCGGTATATAGAGATGTTTTCCTGCAGATATGGTTCCTGGTAGCTGCTAACTGTGGCCCACACGGCATTCAGAAGTTGCGCAACGTCACCTAGTGACGGCGCACTATCGACCACTCGTTGAACTAACATCAGCGCCAAAGTTACTCGGGATTCGGCGAGTCGCTCGAAAACTTCATCATGGTTCTGGTTTTCTTCATTTGCCTCCAGGCATTGCTGAGCGACTTGTAGAGACTGCTTCTTTAAGGTATCGTTGCTGGGCAGACAAGTGCTAAGCTCAAGGAGTAGAAATTCCCAAGCGTGATACAGTGACTGCTTCAGCGTTAGCTCTGGATAACAGAGGGATTATGCGAGGTTCTCTATGGAGTTCTTACCACTTGGGCATCGACCAGGGATAGGTTTATGTTGGCCTTTTCCATCTCGCTCCTGAAACCTGTGTTGCGTGGCCCGATCCAGCTTGGGTCAAATTTTAATATCTTATCTGCAAAGCTAAGAGCATAATAAAACTCGCTGCCGAGTGATCTAGGCTCAAGCAATGTCCGCTTGAAGTTCTCGAGAGAGCAACACGGGTACTGCCGATTGAAATTTCGAGTGAAATTAGTGTGAAGGCCCCTGTTGTAACCATTAACGCTTACACCCTCTCGTAAATAGTAGTCTAGGTCTTGGGTGAGGTCTTTGGCGAAGGTGCTTGCCTGATCTAACTGGCGAAGGTGGAATAGCTGCATAGCAAAGATCTCTGCAACATAAGCCGCAATTCGAGCCTCGTGGCACGCCTGTAAGATGTCCGTTTTTGAGCTAATCGACGACTTCTTCAGATTGCGGACAAAGCTTCTCAGCTCTGTTAGGAAGCCCGTGTTCTTCTGCAGAGTGAAGATAGTCCAAGGCCAGTAGTTCTGGGCTGAGGTGATAAAGTCCAAGATTGAAAGAGCTTCTGACCGATCAAGTTTCGACAGAGATGCGAGCTTTGCCAACGCAGAGCTAAGGACCGAACTTGAAGAAGTCTCAGATGCTTTGCCTTTGTTATCCCGGGAGTCCCTCGGAGTCTTGCCAGTAAGGAGACAATTTGCCATCCACTGCTGTCGGTTTCGCACTATGGCAGAAAAGAAGCGCCAAATAGTGTTTCCTTCCTCAGCTTGGTTGAACGGTCTATCCAGGTTGCTGATGAGTTGAAGGAAAGCACGAGCCGACTGGGGACCAAGGTATCCGAGTAACGAGGGAGGTTCTCCGATCGTCTTCCCCGCACTAATAACAAGAGACTCTAGAAGTTCAATAGAAGGCCCTTTCAGGAACTCATCTCGCGCACAGAGTCGGGCGATATATGGCGTGATTTTGAAAATCTGGTCCTCTAGCACGCTCGAAGACTGGTCAGAGTAATTCGCGACTCGTACAAGACTTGTGACTAGCTTTATAACAGCTAACGTCTGGTCACGATATACTTGGAATCGCTTGGCGTATATAGTTGATTCTGAGCCTTGAGTCGCCGCGACGAGAGTCCCCAGAAGAGGCAGCACACGAAGGCTTCCAGTAGATGGGCCAAGAAAACTGTCAATGACAAATTTCGCGGCGGGCTGCAGCGCAGACATCAAAGCCCTCTTGTCTGATATGTTGTCCATGCTGAAAGTGAAATATATAATCTTGTCCATGATAGGCACCACGTCCCGAAGCAGGACCATGCGATCTAGATCGGTTGCAAACCTCCATGTAGACGAACTTTCGAGGAAATCGACGGTCGCTTGGGATATTGCTAATGTCACCTGGGCAATGATTTTGTCCGAGATGCCGAGCCATACGTTCTCGGTTGAGCGTTGCCTAGAATTCGTCTTGGGTTCCATCTTTCGCTGTACGGAGCTACTCATTGCACTCTCCACCAACTCGGAGAATAAGCGGATAGTGGAGATGAGCAGGCCGAATTGAACACCGGACAGGTCCAAGTTGCCGACCAGTCTAGCTAGTCGCCCGCCCTGTGACTGGCTTTCAAGTAGCGAGCATCTGGACATATATGACCAGACTCTGCCAGGGCAGATAGGTAAGATGGAGTGCAAGAATTGAACGCACGCATTCAATACTCCCAGGCCAGCACTGTTCCGATCATCGTCTAGCAGCACGTCTAGTGTATCGCACACGACTGATATGATGTCCTTGGTGCGAGACAGGGCCTGGCTGGTTTCAGCTAAGATGTTTCGCGCTCCTTCTGAAGAGCAATCTATTTTGCCATCTGGCTCGAGAGTCCTAAGCACTGCTGTTCGGACTAGGGTTGCGAATAAAGTGATAATTTCTGCAATCCCATCGAGCTCAAGTGTGCCGAGCGCGATGTCATATCTATTTGCAGCCAGGCTCGCTTCCAACTGTTTGCCTAATAGTGCCAAGGCGGAGTGCTCATATTCGACCCGGACTATCTTGCCCTCGTCCACAATAAAACGCCCGTACGTGCCGGAGGGTATAACAAACATCTGTTCATCTGCTGCAATCTTCTTACGACTCGAAGCTGGCGAGAATAGAGGGAAATCATCTGCAAACTGGAATGCGTTCGCGTTTTCTTCCTCGTTCGCAAGATAATATGCGGTATAATCGTCGGGCAGAGTAAAAGTAAGTGTCGGTGTTCGTTCCAGTAGTTTGAGGACGTGCTCATAGCCACTGCCATCCGACAAAGCAGGGGATGAGCAGAGGGTCCGACATAAATTTAGGAATGGAGCGAACTCGTACGGGAAACGGTCGAGGGCTTGCTGAACGTAGATCTCAAGTACGGCCTCATCGTTCAAGGCGTAAGAGACAATATCATTCTGTGAAGCTTCATGTGGAGTCGGGATATCCCAGTACCCCTGGGCACCCGAGAGCACCGATAGCAGCGCAGTGACCGGCTCCGCTTTGTAGCCCACGAAGGGATAGGTGGCTTTGAGCAGGTCTAAAAAGACGATCCTCATCCGAGATCCTACGGAAGAAGGAAATATGCAGCCATCTGTTGGACCAAGATAGGATGATAATACGGTGATGACATCAAAGACATGGGCTTCATCAGTTACAACTACTGCGAGCAGCTGTAGTCTTTGAAAGTCGCGATCTAGATTCTTGTTTATGAGGAAGTCGTCGTACCGTCTCTTGTCAATGGTAGTAATGCTGCCAGCCGAGTTTCTTCTAGCGAGCGTTGGTATCATCTGTGTATTGGAATCGTAATTCTCCACGGCCTTCTGGTTTTGGATAGCATCGCGCTTCTCGGCGCGGTCTTGGTAAGAGGAATACATGGCATGTACGATCGCCACCCACGCAAATAGAACGGGTGCCATGTAGAACGACCCTACTGCGATCGACCCTTCGAGAACATCATGTATTTGCTCGAGGATGCTGGAGGTGGCCAAAAACTCGTTATCTGTATCAAGATCTATCTCGCCCTCAAAAAATGCCATCATCCTCGGCAAATTAAGCAGCTTTAACGAGTTAACGCAAGCAAGGCATTGCAGTGGTATCATGAGATCAGCAATGCTTCTAGGGAACTAGTCAAATTGTTAGTGATCCCAAATTCGATATTTTAAGAAATGTAGTCCCAGGATACGTACCGCTTGTAGCTGATTTAGAAAGGCAAGATCCTCAACAAGTGAAAACCACTGCCGGGCAATGCTATCCGAGACGAAACAATCACCCGATCGGTCCAAGAGTTGAAACAAGATAGCCATACGGTGCAACATCTCAGTCAAATACGTTTGCATCCATTGCTCCTGCATATGCTCAGTCGCCAAAATCTTATCCTCGACTTGTTTCTCCAGAGTAGCACCGGCGCGCTCAATGCACTCGGGCAGAAGACCGATATATTGTGCGATGAGTGCGTGGCATGTTTTGGTAGGAATATCGGCAATTGCCCTCTGCGGTTGCTTGGCCGATATCCCGTATACTTCGAGAAGCGATCGTCGTATCGAGTTCGTAGCATCGTTGGCTGGCGACATTGGGAGCTTTTCATGTAGCATCAATGTAAATATGTAATCATTCGTAGCGGCATAGAAGCGGCGCTCGGACAAGTAAGTCTGGAAGATGCGCTGCTTTCTGCTATCGGATTTATCAAATTCGGCCTGAATATCGGAGGCATCGAGACTTGCGGTGAGGTTCAGACCAGGTATTATGTTGGAGGTCTGCGCGTTACCAGCACCGGCCGCGGCTCGAAGGCTGGCAACATCTTGATTCGAGATGGGCCCGAGAAGTTGGTTTGTAGAGCGTGACTGAAACTCTATTATAACAATTCGCAGGGCAGTAACCAAGTTGATGTCTGCGTTCTTGCTCAACCACAACGCGTCCTCCTTAATGACGTTAATGTCGTACTTATCGTTCGGGGTCGGGGTGACGTGGATCGCAGCCGTCTTCTTCTCAAAGATTGTTTTATAAGGAATCTTGTCGCTCCGAGATTCGAAAGCAGAGCCGGGGCTAGTGAAAAAGGACTGGACGAGAGGGTCGTTAAAGAAGTCAATAATGGCTTTGCTACTTTGGCGGTGCCCGGAAGGGTCCAGCAATGCGGACGCAACGAGCTTCCATGATCTAATAAAGGGAGGTCAACTTAGTTAGCAAGGACTGTGTCATTTGTGGTGTAGGTTGTATGAACAGAGAGTGATAACAACATACAAAATAATGGTCTCGCATTTCAAACATGGTTCCAACGGTGGAAGATAGACCTGGTCTGCGAGTGGCTCCGCCATTGCTGCAAGTATCAGCAGGCAATGCGCACTTGACTGTGCAGCAAATGCATGTGAAGCAGCAGGGTATTGCGACCTTTTTGTGGGCTTGTTTGTGTCTTTGTGTGTTGTTGTGACGCGACTTTGTCGAGGTTTATTGGTGATGCGCGATGTCGCAAAAGCTTCCACAAGGTCAACAACAGGTGGATAGAGCTTTGTACTATAAATTGATAAAGAGAAAATGCTACCTTGTTAAGGTTGGTGGATTAGTGTGGCCCAAGCTCCCAACCTACCCACTTCTCAATGCAGCAAGCGTCTACATAGCAAATAATGAGAAGGTACAGCGGTACCTATAGCAGTCCTGGCAATAATGGCCAGCAGATTGTCCAGACTTATAGCCAAATCTCGTACATACACAGTAGCATCTTCAGGGTTCTACTACTGCATAGGTACATAGTACCTATTCGAATTTCCGCTGAATCGTGCTTAGGAACGCTTGGCATCCAGGAGGTGTAGTTGGAGCAAGCATTATAGCACAGGTACAGCATAGTAAGGCTTCGATAGAGAATCTCCAAGTACCGGGTACCCACTTGAAATTTGCCCGAACCGGACACTGGCAGCTGAGTTCTTGTCATTGATTGTCACCACTCGACTGCAGGTACGGTATATCGCTCCGATCGGTGCTATTTCCGCAAGGTACAATAGAACAAGTCATCCAGCATTTTGTCACTGAGCAGAATCCCGGACAAGAGTGGTCACAGTTGCGTGGGTCAAACTGAGGCATCGGCTTTGCAATAGTATCTATCATAGCCCCGATCTCTTCATTGACACTTACGCTACAGTTCAGCTACCTAGCTAACTCTTAATCTTTTTTCTCACATTTTGGTTTTGTCCCGATTTCAGTCATGGCTGTGACAGAACCAGTCGTAGACTTCTCGCCACATCACCCAGACCCCTCCCCGCCTGTTGCAACCGCTTCAAACGTCATTTTGATCGATAACTATGATTCCTTTGTCTGGAATGTCTATCAATACCTCGTCCTAGAAGGCGCTACAGTCACCGTCTTTAGGAATGATCAAATTACCCTGGACGAACTCATCGCCAAGAAACCAACCCAACTGGTCGTGAGTCCCGGTCCTGGTCATCCTATTACCGACTCTGGCATCAGCCGTGATGCCATCAGACATTTCGCAGGCAAGATACCCATCTTCGGTGTTTGCATGGGACAGTAAGGAAGAACCCTAGCCATGAGACAGCGTCGTTGTCGCATTGACTTGTCATCTGACTCTGGACCTAGGCAATGTATCTTTGATGTGTATGGTGGCGACGTGAGCTCCGCTGGCGAAATATTGCATGGAAAAACATCGCCGCTATCTCATGATTCCAAGGGCGTCTATGCTGGTATGGCCCAAGGTCTTCCGGTTACTCGATATCACTCACTTGCCGGAACTCACGTCACCTTGCCCCAATGCCTTGAAGTGACGTCCTGGATACCCAAGGACGATGGCTCCAAGGGTATTATCATGGGAGTGCGTCATAAGGAGTTGACCGTCGAGGGTGTCCAGTTTCACCCTGAAAGCATTTTGTCGGCAGATGGGCGCGTCATGTTTAGGAACTTCCTGCGTCTACAGGGGGGTACCTGGGCCGAAAATGAACGCCTTCAAAAATCAACTGAGGCCAAGGAACAAAGCAGCGTCAGCGAGAAGTTCACCGTTCAGATTCCAAAGAAGAACAATATCCTTCAGCAGATTTACGCCCGGAGGAAGGAGTTAGTCACTGCTCAAAAAGAAATACCATCCCAGCGTCCTCAGGATCTACAGGCTGCTTACGATCTCAATGCGGCACCCGCCCAGATCCCTTTCGTCCAACGCTTGCGACAAAGCCCATTTGATGTATCTCTAATGGCCGAGATAAAGCGAGGCTCGCCATCAAAGGGCATTTTTGCCTTTGGCATCGATGCACCCTCGCAAGCGAAGAAATATGCTTTAGCTGGGGCCAGTGTTATCTCTGTCCTCACCGAGCCAGATTGGTTCAAGGGCAGCATCGAGGATCTACGAGCAGTCAGACAAGTACTTAACGGTATGCCTAACAGGCCAGCCATCCTGCGAAAGGAATTTATTTTCGAAGAATATCAGATTCTTGAAGCTCGACTGGCCGGCGCAGACACAGTCCTCCTCATTGTGAAGATGTTAGATGAGGAATTACTAACACGGCTCTACAAATATTCCGTTTCACTGGGTATGGAGCCCCTAGTCGAAGTTCAAAATGCGGAAGAAATGGCTAGGGCGGTAAAACTGGGTTCTAAAGTGATTGGCGTCAACAACCGCAACCTCGAGTCCTTCGAAGTAGATCTCAATACAACGAGCCGACTTCGAAAACTCGTGCCGGATGAGACAGTAATTTGCGCTCTCAGCGGCATCAATACACACGAAGACGTGGTTGCTAATCACAAAGATGGTGTTAATGCCATTTTAGTTGGCGAGGCTATAATGCGCGCACCAGATGCATCGCAGTTTATTCAACAACTCTGTGCAGGAAAGATAATAACGCAGATATCAGAGCCTGAGTCCCTGCTCGTTAAGATCTGCGGCACGCGCACCCCGGAAGCGGCATTGGCGGCTGCCGAGACAGGCGCGGATCTCATTGGCATGATATTGGTTCCGAATCGCAAGCGCACCGTTAGTGAAGAGACCGCGCTTGCTATCTCAGAGGCCGTGCATAATTTCTCACGCCCTTCTGCCTCTTCCGAGGTCGAACTTCCTACAGATCGAGCGGTAGATTTCTTCGCAACTGCATCGCAAAAGATAAAAGCCCCCGGTCGCAGACGCCCGTTGCTCGTGGGCGTCTTCCTCAACCAGCCTCTGGCGCAAATATTGGAACTAACGGCACGATACCGGCTAGATATCGTGCAGTTACACGGCACAGAACCACTCGAATGGACGCATCACATCCCAGTGCCCGTGATGCGACGATTCGCCCCTTCCGAGCCAGGGATCGGCGCGCGTGGGTACCACGCTATCCCGCTTTTCGACTCCGGCTCGGCAGGTGGCTCGGGCCAGCTCCTCGATGCTGTCGCTGTCAAAGCCGCACTTGAACGCGACCACGAGTTGAGGATTATGCTTGCGGGTGGTTTGGCGCCGGAAAATGTCGCTGACGTCATCAAGAACGTTGGCGAGGAGGCTGCACGCATTGTCGGTGTTGACGTTAGTAGTGGTGTGGAAGGGCCCGATGGGCAGCAGAACTTACAGCGGATACGCGACTTTGTCAAAGCGGCCAAGGCTATTAGATAGATATATAGAGGGCAAAGCTATAGTGTTTAACTAAAGCGTAAGAAGGGAAAAGAAAACAAAATAACGAAAGAGGAGCGGAAAGAAAATGGAGGGTGGGGAATGATCATCATGAGAACAGTGAAATGAAAGACACTTGAATAAAGAAGTTTAGAACTTTTCCAGACCGGGTCTGTGCAGTGCAGTACAGTTTGAAACGAAAGCATCGTTTTGATTTATTAGTTATTGCCTATCAAGGCAAGAGTGTTACGAAAGGAGACTTGGATCGTGGTCTCATCACATTCCCATACCTGACCAATATTTTTCCTTGCCTCACTATTCGGCGATCTCCTATCAACAACCCAACCCCGAGCCATTGAGAGGTCAACTGGCGCGAACATTGTCTCCACCATTCCGTCCGTCAGATAAGTGAAGCACGACGTCTTCCGAAATAGTAGCTGGATTAATTCCATACCAATTAGAAACCCGCAACGTAAATGCAATGACAGTGGCATGAAACTGCCTCTGTACTGGGAAAAGGAAAAAGAAAAAAGAATCAGTTCTTCTCCCTGTAATCCAGCACAGAACGATCGCGCCCATGCGATGACGCAGCCAACCAATTCCACAAAGCAAGTATTGGAAAGAGAAGAAAAAGCAGGGTATCAACCAATCGCCAACCCACTAACCTAACCTAGGCGGTCAACGACGACGTCCGACTCGGCCTAAAGTCGACTGCGAGCGCGCAGCCTCAAGCGTACGCTTAAAATCCCCATAAAGCGCACTAACGACGCCAGATCTCTGCCAGCCGTCGACAATCTCATTCGCGAGCTTACGTCGCTTCTTGGGCTTCATCTTCTCCCTCTCGCGCAGCTTCTGGGGCGTCATCCAGCCGTCCATCTCGAGACGATCCTCGACGTATTCCTTGAGCGCGTACTTCCAGTGCAGGAGGCTGTGGGCCGTGACCGCGTTGTCGCGGCACACGACACCAACGTACCATTCCTGGCTCGTGGGAGGCAGGGGCATGCCCTGGGTGTCTACGGATGCGGTATCTGACTCCTCATTCTTGTCGGAGTCAGAATCGGAGTCTGATGATTCGACTTCCTGAAGTGTATCTTTGTGATATGCGGAACCCAAGAACTGCAACCTCCACGTAGAGGGGTGGTTGGTTCGACCGCAGGCCTGACACGTGGTGCGCTCGAAGTCGAGGCTGACTCCGCCGAGCTCGTAAGCCTCGAGTTGCGGCCGGCCTCGCAGGGCGCGGTTGAACTCTGGTCGCCACACCGACGAGGTGAACTTGGAGCGCGCGAGGCCACTAACCTCGTCGTCCAGCTTGCGCCACGCGTTGACGTAGACGGGGTCTCTCCGCTCGAAAGCCGGATTCACGCGGTTGTGGACCAGCCACTCGATCACGTGCGGGAACTGGTGTTTCAGCGGTTTGTGGGCCTGGGACGTGAATTCTAGCGGGATATCGACGGGGGCGCCGAGGGGCCCGTCGTCGTCGTCTGTGACGAAGTCATCTAGATCATCGTCGTTTTCATCGTCATCCTGATCCGTCGACTTTTCTCGATTGGGCTTAGTTTTGCGCGGACGTGGTTTCTCCTCCACTCTCTTGTCTTCCTCTTCCTGTTCTTCATCGTTGAATTCCTTCAGAACTTCGAACTCATCCTGCGAGTCGGAGTCATAGATTCCACGCTTCTCATCATCCTCCGCAGATGACTCCGACGATGTGAGTTTATCGATTCTCTCACCAGCACGTCGACGCCGCAAAAGTTCCATTTTCTTCTGTTTTTCCGATCTGTGGCCCTTACGCGCGCTCTTAAGGGGCGAAGAGGCGGCTAAGATCGGTCTCCTCAGTCTGCCTGGGGTGCGATTCTTATTGGCTGTGCTAGGAGATGAATGATGAACCATCTTCCTCTTCTTAGATGGAGAGACTGGTTCCTCATCCGATTCATCGGGTTCGATAGGGATCGAATTTTTGCGCTTTCTCGCTGAGGGCAGGATAGGTGCATCATCCGAATCGTCAAGACTAATGACAGATGGGCGACGTCTTTTCAGTGGTGATCTTGGAGCTTCTACCACTTCATCGCTGTCGTCAAGAATGATAGTTCTCTGCAGCCTCGTAGAGACTGACTGAGACGATCGTGGATTTCTAAGGGCTAATTCCTCATCATCTTCATCATTCGAATTCGCAGCATCCGAGCTATGTGGTTTTGGAGCCTTCTGTGTAGGAGGTAGACCATCAACATCTTCTTCATCGTAGCCTCCATCACTAATTTCGGCTGCTGATTCATCTGAAGAGTCAACTACAGTGGTATTTCGGCCTCTGCCATGTAGTTTCGGCATGAAGCTTGCAGGGGGTGGTCCTGCGGCTCGTGTTAGCATAGATGGGGTATAGATAGAGCATGGAGAAATCATGTAAATTCAGCCCTTGCAACTACATTTGGTCGCATTCGAGAGAAAATGGCGCATAGTAAATGAAAAATATACTTACCGAGATTCAATCTGCTTTGTCTTGGTTTTCTCGCACTTGAGCTGGGTGGCGCTTGGGCTGACGAAGAAGGCAGCGCACTGGGTTTTTGATGCTGACTTGGGCTACTTCGTGTGGCTCTGGAGTATCGCACCACGGCAGGCGAGAACGTAGAAGCCGGAGAGCTGGAAGATGCTCCCACCGGCTCAAATGTGAGCTTTGCCTGAGCTTTCTTCTTTTTGGGTGCCATTTTTTTTCCGTCGGGGTAGGGGAGGATTTCGGTTATGCGACCTAGATATAATCTTAAGTTGCTTAAAGAAAAGCCTTATTGCAGTAGCACAGCGGTGCCGAGAGACGAAAGGCGCTAATGCGTTCCAATACGGCCAGCGACTTGAGGCACAACGTAGGTATGTACCTAGATTTGCCAAACCCGAAATGATTTTATTGCGGTTAGTGCAATACCACCAAGGCCCAATCTGGTTGCTTCGTTGTAGAAGTAAGCTTTTGAGATGGGGCCAACCAAAAAGGTAAAGACGTAGATTAGAAAAGCCGGGAAGGCACGGAAGACTTGCGATGGTAATGATGCGACTTAGGTATTTACTCAGGCCCTCGTAATTTAGGCAGAGCAGGGCTGAGGGGTGTTAACCTTCATGGAGGTAGGTTATTGGTCCTCAACACACAGATGGAAGTTGTTGCTGCAAGCGTGGCGACGCGTCGGATACGGAAGGTGACTCGCGATATCACGTGAACCACTTAAATATTCCCGATCAGGAAACCGGAATTCTTACGTAATATCCCAAGTAGTCAACGCAGCATACAGCATAATTGAACGGAGAAACAATTGGTACATTATTGGTACCTTACTAACGTTTACTTGTATGTAACTTGTATTGCCATATACAACTTAAACTGCATATAAGTATATCACTGTTTGAGCTTCAACTTGGACGAGTAGCAGGCCAAATGTACCTATTCTGCTGCCTGGAGACGTCGGAGTCCAAGAAGTCAAGACAACCTTCACACACTATGACAGGAGATGAGGAGCGATGAATATATTCACCAAACCCTACTGTTACCAAAAGCATTCGCCACCATTACAGTCTGACTCCCCAGTGCATTACGATTGACGTGACCTTAATAACTAACTACTAAAACTTCAACTTTCTATTGTACCTTTGGCAGGGAAATGGAAGGTCCAAAACGGTCCGACCTGGTTCGTGAGGGCTCTTTCGTCTTTCTACATCGTTGACAGAACGCCATACAGGTAGTTGAGACATACCTGCAGGTCATTCCTATAGATTGTGATTGTCCAATATCTTAGACAAATTCGTTGCATAGTTGTTGACCCGTAACCATGGCTAGTATTAGCTTGCCTTGTTCAGCGTCAGTGAAATAGGCAATACCAAGAGAATAAGACAAGATCTTGTAAAACGACCCAGTTCGCGATCAGGGCATTGACCACCTGCCACAACCGCTCCAGGATCGAGAGGTATGATCCGTGTCATCACTGTGTTCACCATCCCAACAGAAGAAGTTTGGAATCGTTTGAATCATCGGTGCTTCAGAGCATCAATAAATCACACAAAAGCTGACGTGGGAGATCTATGACCAGCCATTGCCCATAAATGCAAGACTTGAAAGGAGATTGATCCGTTGATCTCGCGGGTCGGTTGCCTCCGGACGGCTTAAGGGGATCTGTTGCCAGCAATACTCAATATCTTCGTGAGCTCTAACTGTGAGATTACCAATAAATAGGAGGAACTGCGTCGGGATGGGTTTTGAATTTGCGAGCGCCGCTTAAAGCTACGACGAAGCCAGTTGGTGACAATGACTTTTGAAGTCATCTGCCTAGGAGTCGTATGTCTCGCCTTTTAGATAGCACGCCGTCTCGTAGGAATTTCGCTATGAGGAACCGCTAGCAACTGCCTCAGTGCTCTAGTTTCTTTTTTTTTTTTCAGGATATTGGTTAACCTTTTGGAGTGGCCAGAACTTGTATGCATAACAGGTGTATCCAATCTGCCTTTGGTTTGCCACATCTGCTTCACTTCGTGATTGTCAGATCAATGTCCCTTAGCCAATCTTGGGGTTACATGTTAGCCAGTAGTAGGGATGAATGCTGAGGTGTGGCAGGGGAGATACTTAGGGGTCATGGACCCTATTGCAGTGCAGAATGCAGAGGTTTGAGGACTGAGATGCATGAACCAGCCCAAGCAAACCCAAACCACCCCACCACTTGCCGTTTCTGTCATTGGTCAAATTATTAGTGGTGCCAATGCCCCTGCACCCTTGGCTTTTAGGTAATAGAAAGTAAGACGGTTTGTTACAAGACCAGGGGCGCAGCGTAGCTCCTGACGTCGAGCTTGTACACAAAGAATCATTGCGCCCTTTCACAGACCGACTCTGCTTCTCTACCACTTCATTCTGTTGAAGAACTGCATACCCAGTTTGTCATAACTAAAAATTGTCGTCTTATAACTATTGCCCTCTCTTTAACTATGGCCGGTCGCTTTGTTAGGGCGTCCAAATACCGTACGCCGTTGCCCAGCCTCGTCCGAACGCGCCAGCTGTTCTAACCTCTCTAATCCAGGGCATGTCTTTGGCAAATCCACGCGAAAGGAGTTCTGCTATGACAATCTACGCATCAGTCGAAATGCATGGGATACAAATCTGGTGAAAGTACGTGTAAACATCATGTTTATCTGTCTTGCCCCCCCACCCCTCCATTTCGCGTCGGGCCCCAGACAACCGCAGTAAACAGTCAGACACTAACATGGCACCCCCTACCAGGCCAACCCAGAGTATCTCGCGGTAAACTGGGAATCTAGCGGAGGAGGCGCCTTCGCAGTTATTCCCCTAGAAGAACGAGGAAAGCTTCCCGACGTGATTCCCCTTTTCCGTGGCCACACCGCCGCCGTTCTCGATACTGATTGGTGCGCACGCGACCTCCCAATTGCTTTACCCGCACGCGTCTAATTCTCCCTAGGAACCCTTTTAACGACCGTGTTATTGCGTCTGCTTCTGACGATGCGAAAGTTATGATATGGCAGGTTCCCCAGGGGTTCAGCCTGCTTACCGATGCCGATGAGCCCGCCGATGTCGCACCTGTCGCCAAACTGTCAGGCCATTCTCGCAAGGTTGGACAAGTTCTTTTCAATCCTGCAGCTGAAAACATTCTCGCCTCTGCTTCTGGAGATCTTACACTCAAGATTTGGGACATTAGTGCTGGGTCTGTCGCCCATACCATCAAGCACCCCGATATCGTGCAGAGTCTCTCTTGGAATGCAAATGGGTCGATGTTAGTGACGACTTCTAGAGACAAGAAGCTCCGAGTATGGGATGTCCGCCAAGAGAGACCCGTCCACGAACATCCAGGTCATGAAGGAGCCAAGAACAGCCGAGCTGTTTGGCTTGGAGAACACAATCGAATTGTTACCACTGGCTTCTCCAGGATGAGTGACCGACAACTGGCACTCTGGGAACCCGGTAATCCCAGCCCCATTGGCGGGTTCACGTCGCTCGACAGCATTTCTGGTGTTTGCATGCCTTTTTGGGGTACGTTTCTTCTCTTACCGTATTATCTATCGCAGCAAGGACAATACTAATTATTTCGTTAGACGATGGTACCAACTGTCTCTACCTCGCTGGCAAAGGGTAAGCTTTCATTCTAAAAAGAGCGTGTCATTCAGTATATCTAACACCGCCCTTAGTGATGGAAACATACGATATTTCGAATACGAGAATGACAAGTTTGAATTCCTTTCCGAATACAAGTCACCGGACCCTCAGCGTGGAGTCGCTTTTGTGCCTAAGCGTGGCGTGAATGTAAGACAATAACGATTCTCAGGAGAAGCAATCAGAATGTTAACTTCTCGCAGGTCCACGAAAACGAGGTAATGAGGGCTTACAAGACAGTTAACGATTCGTACATCGAGCCCATCTCTTTCACAGTACCTCGGCGTGCTGAGTCGTTCCAAGCCGACATCTATCCAGCGTGTGTCGGAAGCAAGCCTGCTGTTAGTGCGCAAGAATGGATAGCCGGGAAAACCGGTGTCCCGCCTAAGATCGATCTGGAAAGCATTTACGAGGGCAATGCCCCTGTTGAAGTTCCAGCCAACTACACGTCTCCAGTCTCTGCTCCAGCTCCGGCTCCAGCTCCAGTCGCGAAGCCAGAACCCAAGAATGAACCAGAACCAGCCCCTCCGTTGGCTTCGATCCGCCCCCATCCCTCTATGAAGGATCAGCAAAACTCTATGGCTTCTCTAGCTTCCAAATTCGAAGATGAGAAGGATGAACAAGTAGAAGAACCCTCGAGCTTCGACCAGATATCTGAACGACCACGGCGGAGCGCAATGCCTGCCCAGGCGGAGCCTAAAGCACCTTCTCCCACCAAGACCACTTCCGCCCCACCTCCAAAAGCAGCTTCACCTGTCAAACCTACATTCGCATCTTCGCCTGTGACTTCTGTCCCCCCTCCATCGACTTCCCCGACTGTCCCGGCAGGACTGGGTGTGGAATCGACTTTGGACCAAATCAAACAGCTTTTGGAAAACCAAACCAAGATGCTGAGCACGCAGGCTGAGTACATCGAGCGCCTGACAGCTGAGGTCGACTCGCTGAAGAAGCGAGTTGGTCCAGGGTCTCAGGACCAGAGTGAGCGTATCCGACAACTAGAATTAGAGTTGGAGGCGTTGCGGTCATGAATAGGTTGTGCTACTGCCTACGAACACAGTAGGATATGAAGCTCTGTATGTATGGCGCGCACGGGTACGTAAAATGATGATTCCACGAAGCATGTAAGGTAAATTTGATTCGGTCGATCATACTGGTAAAGCGACACGCGGTTTAGGCGCATCTGGCAACTCTTGTCTAGCAAAACGTGTTCCTGACTATAAAATACAAAGCTCTTAAACCTTAAGAGATAACGTGACTTATGATGTCTGTTCCTTGTTCCATTTGACACAATCGTCGAATTTTACCCCTATTCCGCCGAAGCAGTCTAAAGCACTTCCAATAGTCAGGTCCACTCGGCCGTTGCTCATATTGTTAACGAGTTCCAGGTCGGCCAAGTTCCTCCCGCCACCAGCATACGTAACGGGTATACTGCACCACTCAGCAAGTTTTTTAACGAGTGCTTCATCAACCCCCTTTTGCAGCCCCTCGTTATCAGCTGCATGGATAAGGAACTCAGAGCAGTACGGTTCTAGACTTTTTATGAATTCTAAATCGTACCTTCTGTTAGTCGATTGCTGTATTGTACGGCTCATTTCCAGTCTAGGTGTTAATACTCACCTTCAGTTACCTCCATGGCGGTTATGGTCTGCCACTTATTCATAGCCACGAACCACCTGTCGTCGCCTCGACGCCTGCAGCTGAGATCTATAACGAGCTTTTCTTTATCGCCGCCCAAAGCTGCTAACACAGCATCGAGGCGCTCTTGGCTAAATCTGCCTTCCGGGAAAAGAAAAGATGTGATAATGACCTGTACACCAGTCTTTCTTTAGTCTACATAATTATTATGTGGTGAGAATCCAATATAACGCAGCACATAAGCGAGACATAGTAGATCCAATGGCAGATATTCGGAGGTGGATTTGGATCTCTTTGATTTGATTTTTTACTCACTTTACTCGCGCCCCTCTCAATCCACATCGCAGCATTCTTATCATTGATGCCGCCCCCGACTTGCAGATGACCAGGCCAAGCAGCCAGCGCCTCCTTTGCAGCTTCTTCGTTACCAGGGCCCAGCATTATGACGTGGGCCCCTTCGAGCGCATTGTCGCGGTATAGCTCCGCGTAATATCCCGCGGAGTGCTTGGACACGTAATTTGTCTTGAGCTCCGAGGTCGCGCTGTCGAGTGTGCCCCCCACTATCTGCTTCACCTGTCCTGCGTGGAGGTCTATACAAGGTCTGAAGTGCGTCATTTTTTTAAAAAAAATTGGCGATTGGGTGATTTTTCAGTAAGATATTGAAATAAATTGTAAGAGTCTTGTAGTTATCGACTATAATAATAAGATACTGCTCCTTCACATGTCCAAACAATACCTACTACTATACGACGGGCCACATGAAAAGCTACATCCAATACATCAATGGTGGGGTGCAACCTGCATTAACAAGGCTACGGCGGGGTGATAGGTACCTGCAGGTACTTTATAGCTATCTGCAGGCTCATTGGCCAAAGCCTCTCACCATCCTGTACTGAACCTTGCAAGGCTCGATTTCCCCATATTAATTTTCAAAAAGCCGAATCCGATTTTCGACATCAAACAACTTCAACACCGCTAGCTGACCCTGACTTCAGGCTTTGGCTCAAAACAGCAGCAGCAGCAAAACAACGGAAATCACAAACGAACAAAAATTATGGCAACAGTCCTCGGAAAGCGCAAATCGCGCACGACGCCAAAAGGGCAACCTTCTACTTCTAAACTATCAAGAGAAGAGGCCGAAGCGAAACTCGCCCAGCTCTTCGAAGCCGAATTCGAACCCATATCTCCCAAAGCGAATGCAGACGCAGACATAGCTCCACATTCACCATCGTATCCCAAGACACAAGGCTCCAGCTCTGGCTCAGGCTCGGAAGACGAATCATGGGGCGGTCTATCAGAAGACCAAGCTTCCGAAGAGGAGAATGAAGAAGAAGAAGATGATGATTATGATGATGATGAAGAAGAAGCCGAGACCTCAGTCGAAGTAGTAGCGCACATAGACGCATACATCAGCATAAAAACCAATAACAGCACCCTCAACAAGCGAGAATCGCGCGCGTGGCTTTCCTCACGACCACCTGTTCTATCATCAACCGAAACGTCCATTTCCCAAAAGAAACAGAAGAGCAAAAGCAGCACAGAAGAAGAAGACGCGCCCTCGCTCCTAAAAAACGACCTCGCGTTACAGCGCCTATTATCAGAAAGCCATCTCTTCTCCGCCGCTCTAGCCAAGTCCTCATCCTCCTCCTCCTCCGACCCCTCTTCTACAACTTCTCTCAATTCGCCAACCGAACACGTAGGCCGTAACCGGCACCTGGCCACAGACCTGCGGCTCGCGGCGCTAGGGTCCAAAACCTCAATCTACAAACAAGAGAAAATGCCCATGTCCTTTCGAAAGGGGATCCAGGCAGCCGCTCAGGGGAGAGAGGTCAAGAGGCGGAAAGAGGCGAGGGAGAACGGAATTATTCTAGAAAGACCGGGAGCGGGAGGAAGTGCTTTGGGGAAGAAGGCAGTGAAGCAGAAGAGGAAGGGCCCAGGTCGCGATATAGATGCCCCTGCCGTAGGGAGGTTAAGCAAGGGCATGTTAAAGTTGAGTAAGCGGGATATTGCCAGTATCGAGTCGAGCGGACCGAGGAAAGGAGGCGGTTTTGCTAAGAAGAGGAGGTAAAAATTAAAAATACGTTATAAGCTTTCCAACAATGCGGTCAGCATGGCGAGGCTGCTTGATTAAATGCAATATACCCAGATTCATGAACGTCTTTAACCGATTCTAAGCCCTTTGCCTGCCGAGAACAGTATTTCATTTGTATCGATGCGAGGAGCGGTAAAAACACCCAGGGACGATCATAATAGGATCAATGGCAGACACACAGGATAGCAAATACGCGGTATATGCAGGGTGAGCAGTGTGAAAGAGAAGCAGAGCATTGAAGAAGTGAGTGTTATTGTTGCTTATATACGAGGTTCTCAAATGCTGATGCGGACACTTTGAGCGAGAGTTCGTATCACTACCCCTGAAGCTGATTTTTTCCTACCGCTGTCCCTCTCTTGCTCATAGGACTCACCAGGGCGTGCCATCGTCGTGCGCGCAGTCATATAGACCAAGCACAGAAATCTACTTGAATTTCGCATTCGAAAACCCCTGCCCAGGTAAAGGTTATTGCTACCGCTGTCGCGAGTCCTTGAACATTGGTTTCCGGGCCGGGTCCCAATCGGGCTAGGGCCTATATCCTATGTATATAACGATTGTTGCGTCCCGTGTCACGAATTCAGGCTTGCTCTTTAACTGAAACCTTCCGTTCCTATGAGTAATCCCTAACAAAGTGATTCTCAGAGATGGGGCCCATGTTAGAAGAACCGGTCCTCGCATGGCCGCCACTAGCTCCTCCCGGCTGTGGTCTGTCAGTGTTGCCTGTGCTCTGGGGTGAGATAAATTGCAAAGAGGGCGTGCCGCCTCCTCGCTGGCTCTCCGCGCCGTCACTGACCAGTTCCGAGGGCGGGTAATTCTCATATGGCGTATGCTGAATGGAATCGTTTCTACGGACGCCGTCACCCTGTTCATACGGCTCAGCAGACAGTTCTACCTTATGCGCCGACTCGCCGTGTAACTCGGGCTTGGGCCGGAGCCACCCGTACTGCGCATTCTGGGAGTCGGGACTGTACAGAGGGGGTGGCGAGCCCTGCTGCATCTTCATGACAGAGTCGTGGGTTTCTCCAGGAGGTTGCCCCGACGGCGGCTGTTCTGCTTGCTGCTGTTGGGTCTTCTTCTTCCGGCGCCAAAAGAAGAAGAGGATGGTGGCCAGTAAGGGTACACCGAGACCGACACCCAGGCCGACACCAATGCCTATTTTGGCGCCGGTTGAGAGGCCTCCTGAATCGGAATGGGATGATGATGATGCCGGGAGTGTCGGGAGTGCTGTCGGGTTGAACGAGATGGTGCCACCGGCCGTCGTCGGTAGTAGCGCAATCTGATTCAGTGTGGGCTGGCCGTGAGCCGGGTTTGAGATCAGGGCCGAAGCGGAGTCGCAGGTGCAATCTTCATGTTTGATCTCGACCTCGTTTTTATGATGAGCACAGCCGGAAAATAGGTCGATGTCGTCGCCATCACATCTTGCCAGCGCTACCCACTGTTGATCAGGGTATCCAGCCTTGTGTGGGCATTTGGAAGACGAGTATGTCGGGTCTGTACAGCCGGTAATGTACGTCACGGATGCTAATTAACCCCGTTTGTCAGCCTCGAATGTAAATCTGGGTCTACGTATCCGGCCAACCGTGCCAATAGGGGTTTACTCGACGTACTGTCGTTATCATAACATACGTTGGTGGACAAGCAGAAGTCCCCTTGGAAGCAACAAGCCTGTGTTCCCGCCACGGCGGCATTGCCACATGGAATAAAGCGTGAGTCAGATATCTGGCCTTCGCCGTAGAAGCACTCTCCATTGGAGATATATAGGTCGGACTCGCTCATGGTGACGGAAAGGCGTGGCTTCTTCTTTTTACTTTAGGATGGCGAACAGACGTGTTTGAATACAAAGAAGAGAAAAGCGAGCTGTGAAAGGTGAGATGGGGGACCGGGCTCGCCCCGGGGCAAACCTGACATCCAGGAGCCATCTCACCACACACAGCCCTACATGGCTTATTCCGTTGGCATGTACGTACGTACGTGAAGCATTGCATGATCGATTAAGGCTGCAATAGACGGCGACCTGCGAACTCACTAAATGCTTACATCGTTACGCAGCGATGGGTTTTTGTTGGCCTAATCGTATTACTTGCAGCGCCCCGTCTTTCTTAATAGGAAAAGATTCTCTGCCTTCCGAAGAGGCGATCCCCTCGTTCATGATGAGACGAGTAGAATCGGGGATGATCTCATGTAGTGCGAAGTCGTATCATTTGCTCGGGCTGTGAGATTCTGTGGGGTTGTTGGAGAAAACTGCGAGATGCCTACGTTGAGGCTGCTTACCTACGACGAACTGCGGAGAAGATCTCATATTGGCTGCCCTTGCTCGGGCAACAGACATAAATCCGCATCTACCGGCAACAAAAGGTGGTCGCTCGGCGCGGAATGTCATAATACCCTCCCAGATTATCTATGCTGCGTAAGATCACCGGGCCCGGTAAGGGTTGCTGATCATTAAAGGAGGTTTATTCGTCCACTTTAGATCATCATCACCGTCTTAACGGGGATCGACCCAAGGTATTTCTATAGGCCCAACTCCATCAATGTCAGCAGTATATAAATCAGCATTATAGTGTCAACTCATCGTTTTGTCTTTGCTTCCATTATTGCCAGTCTTGCTTTTCCCTCCCACAGTAGACTCGTTGAGGACGAAAGCCGCTTGTTTTCTCTTCCTCACAGGTTAACTGCGAGCCCCAGCCCGTGATTTTGGACAATGTTGCGTCCCTTCTCGTTGGCGTGCTCTCTGCTAAAATAACACAAATTATGACAATAGTGTAGCCTCCCGATACACATAGCTATGACAGGGTATGCCGCAGCTTGACTAAGAGCGGTTCGGGGACTTCGAATTAGCTCCTATATATAACTTGAGGCTATCCTTCGGCTCATGTTCTACGAAAAATTAATTGCATCCTTGACTCAAATCCAGGGATCATTTTGGTAGCTAGCGTTCCTAGGCCGGGAAAAGCACTCCCTCGAGGGATCACTGTCAATTTCGCAAATTCGAAATGTCGTGCTCAGTGAGTTTCTAGCGCGCTTTTGGCTTGGGGGAAGCGCTTGCAATGTCTTAATCTGTCTCGCTCGCTTACTAGACACTCAATTGTTTCTTTATTGAGATCTCAAGACGACGCATTGGGCCAAGAGAACGGCTTGTTGCGTATCTCGAGTTTCACGTGTGCTACATCAAGTGTAGGTACTTTGAAACCCGTCACTCAATCATGACTCGAGAATGATAGTGTACTGGATATGGACGTAATAGACAGACCCCGCACGATGCTTTGGGGAAGGGAAATTGTGTTACAAGATCCCATCTGTAAGTGGTCTATAAGTATAAGACAACAGGGAGTGGTGGGAGGCAGATTGGTCAAATATCTTCGGTAATCTGCATAAGTGCCGCTGCCGGGGAAGTATTCCAAGGGGAAAAGGACGGTCTGCTGTTCGGTTATTGCTTATTGTGGGCGCCAACAATGGTCATGATGATCTGACCGTCCGCAATGGCGACATTATAATAATAAATAAGTGTTAAATGGTTGATTATTACATTCGTTATTATCTTGATAGAATCCTAGCCCTCTTTGAGAAATTCAGATCTCTGCTAAGGTGAGAGTGTATCTCAACTAGTCGGTGAAAAGGGGCACAGGTGTAGTAATACCAACAGTAACTGATTCGTCTGTCATTGCTAGTCCCCAGTCACTACCAGGCTCAGTCTCACGAAGTCTCACTAGTCTTGTCCCTCACAAAATATAGCATCTGATTCGACCGGCTGCGCCCACGACTATACACAGAGGTCCAGAGTCAAAGTGACAGGCTGCGGGCAACCGTACACCTTCTTATGTGTCGGTGTGCTGTAGCAGTTGGCATCGTTAGCCGCGCAGTCGAAGACCTCGCAACCGTCGCCTGGAGAGAGGGTGTTGTTCGAGCTGGCGAATGGATTGCCCCATTCCCTGCGTACACGTTAGTCTATCGCTTCAACAAAGGTTATACCCATGACTTATGTCTAGATAGATGTAGGTGTGTAATAGGAAACACTAACGAGCTGAGTTCGTCTGTAAACAGTGTATGTTAGCAAGTGTACTTTGAGATTCTACATGGTGATATGGGACGTTGAGAAGCTTACAGTAGGCGTAGTCTGGGTTTGATGAGAACGAGTAGCCCAAGAATAGAGGGGTGGTGAGCGTCTTGGTTGTTGCGATCTTAACGGTCTGTGTTCAAGCCACGGTTAGAATATCGTCTTATCGGAATATGAACAGGTTAGTGGGTGGACATACCGAACCGGACGGTCGAAAGTTCTCGGAAAAGTTCTTGCCAGTTGGGACTGTGGTCAGGGGACCGGCTGCGCTACCATCGTAAGGGAACGATTGCACGTAGATGGTCGACTTGCAGGTATTCAAGACAACTGCCTGCTGGGCAGAGACGCTTGTGGCAATGAGAGCAGCAGCCCCTGCGATAGTAGATAGGAACTTCATTGTGTTGACGAATTAAGCGAGTGTGGAGATGGAACGATTTTGGGAACAGGTGGATTGGTAAGTAATTATTATTGTGAAGAACAGAAGAACTTGGGAAAAGTCGTGTAGGTGAGTTGAGGTTGTCGTCCTGTCTTATACTCCCGGACGAGCGACTCAGATATATACGGATCTACTTGCTTTACTCCCTAGGGAGACATAGTTACAAGCGGTATTGATATTCTATGCCACACTACATTCCGGCCCGGTAGACTATCACTCACTAATATTATAGTCCGTGTAATAAGACTCGCGTTTGGTTCTGATCAGGCGTTGAGGAACGGAAATACGAAGCAAAGCAATGCAATGTTACCAAAGGGCCCCCATCATCAACAGTACAACCTAACCGAGGTATTGGCCCTCCGCTCTGTGTACATACACCTCGCCCTCAGGCAGTCTCTCACTTGATGGCTCTTCGGACTGCGATCTTTCTATAGATGGTAAGTGATATAGGTAGTAGGTAAGTAATACAACCCTTAAACTTCGTATTCATCATGCACGAGGGAGATGTTGTCATGCGCAAGGAACCTAGGAACTTGGCCGGACCAAGTCCGTTTTTGCCGGTGCGGGCACCTTTCCTATTAGCCAGCAATGTTTATTCATACTACGGAGGTGGGCGAACAGTGGGCGATCGACACAGAGCCTCTATGCTGGGGTTTTAATCCTTGCTTTCTGTGTATATATTTGTTTGCTTGGTTGATGATGACGTCCACTGTTTCTGTGCGCTTCCAAACAACAATATTAATAGCATAAAAAACTGCTGATAATCTAAGTATGTTAGGTAACCTCAAACAGGGCAGTGAGGAGTTAGTAAATCAATATTTTGGAGGTGCATTACAGAGGCTCAGTGAGATGTGGGGTACTGCAGGTGTGTCGGGGTATTGGGTCTGATTGGCCAGTTCTTTACTACAGCAAGACTTATAACTGTGCAACAGGTTAGCAGAGGCGCTGAAATGGTTTTAGTTCCATGCTACCCTGCAGTACCCAAAAAAGGGCGAGTAGGAAGTTCCCCCAATCTTCATCACTTTGGGGATAGATTTGGGTTAGAAGGTAGGGTAGCAATCCGTACAATGTCTCTGATCTCACTTCTTCGTTTAGCAGATCCCGTCATTTATCGATTTTTCACATTGTTAGATTCTCCCTTCTCCAGTTTTAAAGCTTGCTGAGGCCGTGCACTGTCCCACATTAACTCACTCAGCATGTGCTCCTTTAAGCACAAGAATGAAACAGCTCAACATAGTAGAAACAAACCACCAATGGATCGACTAGATATTCCACTATCTAGGTACAAGTTTCCTATTTTAATCTCACCAAGTTCCCTAGCTGTAACTCGAGCTACATGCTCCATCCAGAGAGAGAGGGGGGAGGCGGCATTCACGGCCAGCCTGCAAAACGGTGGAAACGGTCCAATCAATGTTTCGGATGGGGCTGGGAGCTGAGAAGGTGCCACTTTAGCACACGTTACCGTTGAGTTCGATTTGTCCACGACCTACATGACGTCTCAGGACCTCGTACCGGCTTTTTCTACGCCTCCATTATCACGAGGTGCCCAACGGCTAACTAGTAATCGTGGAACACATGCTCACCTTTGGGCGATTCATTCCCCATGCCCCATTCACATCCTTCTTTACCTCCCTGAGGTACCCAACCCGAACGCAGCTTCGCTACCCGCAATTGACACCGCAACTCCCAACAGCTGTGGACCGGTCTCTTTGGCCCGGCATACTGAGTACTGGCTAAGTCGTGTAGTGGGTCAGGAATACTCACTTGAGAATAATTGACAAAGATGCCTACATATGCAGGACGGACATCTACATGTGCGGCTATCTTACCGGTACCGCTCGATTACGCAGATTAGTCGGAACCCTGCATGGCCCGGCCGGCTATTCCCGAATTTTGATCATCTGGTTCCGCAAATGTGGATTTGTTCACTCGGGCTGAGCTCATCCCAAAAGAAAGTGAGATCAGAACAACGACGTCGTCATCAAAGCTTAGGAACGGAGACACTACCTATGTGTGACGAGCTGTTTAGGATGTAATAAAACAAAAGTATCGAGCCATAAATGGTGCGATGCTTCAGGCTAAGACTCTGGGCTGTCTGTTGGTGATTCATTGTCAGTCGTTCTTCGCTGTTCATATAGCGTCTACCGAGACTGGCACGCATTGCCTAGGGTACGTTGTTTTGATACGGTCATATTGCCAGAAGCACAACATGAGTTCGTCGACACGATGAGAGAGGAGCGCTTTTTCCTTGTTACGGACGGTATGGTGGCTTAGCGATGTTTGCTAAGACCGCGTAAGTGGCACAGAATCTTGAGGTAGTTCGTGAGACTTCCAGCAAACACTTATTGGCAATCTTATTTACTTCGTAAGCCATCGCAACTATTTTCATTGGCCTAACGTACAAGCTGACATGACTCAGAAGTTATCGGCTGCGCAGAACTGGGCAATCTCCAACACGAGAATGATATCAATTTCTGGAAACCAGAGAGTGAACACACCATCGCTATAATGGGCACTTCGCTCTCTTCTCCTCTGGATGTTTGAAAAGGCCCTGTCCCATACCATTAGTCAGGATACCTGTGACGACTTCCCGCCGGACCAGGACTCATTCCAAGCACCTTTTTAATCGGTATAATATTGTGATCTTGGATCGCGGTTAACTCTTAGTTAGTGATGTTGTCTTGCTAACATTTCACAAATTCCTGACCAAAATTCACTACGCTATGCTGAGGGAACTTAGGTGGCATGAAGCCTGAATCTCGACAACCATCGAGGCATATGGACTGCTTATTCTGCCTGGAGTGAAGAGGTGTAGTGTACATAAGCTACAGCGCAAAGTTTCTTGTTCTACTAAGACTTGACTGGGCTTCTTAGCATGGTCTAATAGTACCGGATTGTGGACAATCCTTGCCGCTACATGCTCCCAAAGTTGGCAGGAACCCAGGCATTCGGCGGTAGGGTCACTCTCAACGAGATAAAGTGGTCACTTATATGGCCTCGGGTCGGTTCAATGCGAGACGAACTTGCACTGGTCTCTCACGGTACTCGCCTTGTAAGGTGGATAACAACACTTTCAATGTAACGAAACGGAAATATCAAATTGCGATATACGCTGATCCCTATGCCATGTTCCTGGATTTCGGATCCCTTGCTGTCGGTTCGGGTTTAGTTCTCGCCTATTTCATTCAACCCCACATGGGTAGCGTCGTCATGTCTGTGTGGTACCTTGTGATCTTCACCTTACCCCGCGCAAATGGAGGTGGTGAATGGATATAGGACGGATTCTCCAATCGTATAAAGAAGAAATGGAGAAGCATTGTAACCCGAGAGGTTGGTGAGAACTGCATTGAATTTGTCCGGTACGATGATGTGGTCGGCGTGTTTGATTCTTATTAGCATTTGCCTCTCAGCACAGGTTATCAGTGCTAAAGGGAATGATGACGAGCAAACGCAGATATTCGGTCTTAGCCGCGATGGAACCGAGCTTAATAAAGATTCGTACATCGAGAGTATAGTCTCAAACATGACTATTGAAGATCTTGGTGTGTTGCAACATACCTGCTTACACCAGCCTCAAAACCGCACACCGCACTGATAAGTCTGTGTCCAGTACTGCAGCTTCATCTCATGTTCGGTGACGACATCGTAGGCGCAAATTCTCAAAATGAGCTTTATGGTAATGCTTATCACATGACGAACTTGACTACGCTCACTTATATATGATCAGATTATACGATGCGCTTCAGTCCCGACTCACCAATAGGAGTTATGCATGACTGGTACACTCTGACCGACCCCCCCTTATACCTCTATGCGTTAAGAAAAAATTATCTCCTAATATTTGCGTAGGTACCCCCTAAATACATCCCACTATAACTCAGCCCAGCGTCTAAACCTCGCGAAAGCGAGACTAAAAGTCCCGTTCATGCATATTGGGGAATGCCTCCATGGCGTCGGATCATTCAAGCAGACGATATTTCCGCAGAGTCTGGGCCTGTCTGCGAGTTTCGACACGGATATGGTCCATCGCGTTGGTCGTGCGATTGGAACTGAAGCTAGGTCTGTCGGGATTCATGCCTGTTTATCTCCCGTTCTCGACATTGGCCAGGATCCGCGATGGGGTCGGATGCAAGGTACGACTGGATATTTGTCGCTTTCTCGGGCAGTAGGGAGTCATAGGTATGGATTCTGGTAGCTAATGGAAGTTATAATAGAGGCCTGGGGCGAAGATAAAATCCTTACTTCTCAAATGGGCGTGGCGTATGCGTCTGGCTTATCGAAGAACGGATCGTGGTCCGAGCCCGATGCTGTCGTGCCCGTTCTGAAGGTCAGCTTAATTAACCAAGCTTCCCTTCATGCCGAGTTTGGAGAAAGAAAAAAAAAAAATTTACTAATTGATGCTTTCGTGTAGCACTTTGCGGCCCATGGAGCCCCGCAAGAAGGACATAATGCGGCTCCGTTCATGGGGCACGGGAACAGACAGGTGCTTCAAGATCTGCTGACGCCTTTCAAAGCGGCGATTCAGCTCGGAGGTGCAAGAGGTGTCCTGATGTGAGACGATGAAAAGATGACTCTAATTAGCACCTTCATTCCAACAACTAACTTTGCTCCTCAGGGCGTACAATGAGTTCGACGACATCCCGGCGCATGTGCATCCTCTCTTCTATGAAGCGCTTAATGATTGGGGCTTTGACGGCTTTGTCATCGGCGACGACACGGGTAAGACCTCCTATCCCCACTCTTCTCAATTTGATGAAAATAATTCATCGAGTACAGGAATGTCGGAGTTGTTCTCCGTTCACCGTGTAGCTGAATCCCCGGCCGATGCTATTCGACAGTGGTTTGATGCAGGTGGCATGATTCAGTTCTATGATTACCCGTTGGAAATATATCTCAATGTAAGACATCCTACCCCTACATATGTAGTCTTGTTAGAGTGACAAATTTTTATATTGACATCATGTTAGGCGACTAAGGATCTCGTAGCGAACAACTCGCTCGATATTTCTACCTTAAGGTCTCATGTCTCGAAGATTCTTGGTGTCAAATGGGACCTGGGACTCTTTGAGGATCCGGTAAGCAATAAAACCTGTCTTATTCTCTGAAAATCAGTCACCTACCTACTACCTTCATACTACCAGAGCCTAGAGATCTGAATGCATGGGCTATGCTAACGGGACTGACGCCTGATTGTCTAGTATGTGGCAGCAGACGTCGATCCATACAAGATCGTTCAAGACCATCGCGACCTTGCTCTCGAGGCAGCCCAAAAGAGCATAGTACTACTAGAGAACAGAAACAAAACACTCCCATTGAAGCCCGCGCAGCAAGGCCTCAAGCGAATTGCTCTCATTGGGCCGTACGGGGATGTCATCAATTATGGCGACTATTCGGGGCAATGGGGCCAATACCCAGCCGACGCAGCAAAGACAATCCGGGAAGGTCTTCTGTCATACGCGGAAAAGGACGGATTTGAAGTCGTTTCCGCCTGGGGCGCCAATACGTGGGAATACAACGCGCAGTACGTGATCCCGCCGTATTTACTCTCGACGAACGGAACAGCCGGCGGCTTATCGGCGACCTACTTCGCCGACACAAACTTCACGAAGCCCGCTGCACACCGCATAGAGACGCCGGCGCTGGACTGGGGTATCTACCCACCGGACGGGTTGCCCTCAAATAATTTCAGCGCGACTTGGGAGGGCGAGCTGCAATCACCCGTCGATATCGACGTAGAGGGGTGGATAGGAGTAGCGGTCGGGCCGAACACCACAGTGAAATTATTCGTCGACGACGAACTCGTAATCAGCCAGGGGATAAAAGATGGCCTTTCAACACAGGGCACAATCATGGGAAATATAATGAACTACGACTTTATATCAACCAACAGCACGCTAGCCCCTACTGGATCGGCGCCGTTTACTTTTAGGAAAGGCGCTACGTATCGCTTGCGCATCGAGTACCAGGCCTTTAACCTGTATAAGAAGACCGCGAACGTGAACTCTCTCAACTCGCAGATCCTACTTTTCTGGAACCTCATCGACCGCTCCAACACCAACACCGGTTCAGGGTCAGCGTCGGCGGTTGCGCAAGCCGTGGAGATAGCGAAATCAGCAGATGTTATCGTGTTAGCAGTAGGCGCATCATGGAACAGCGACGGCGAGAGCGGCGACCGCGCCACGTTAGGCTTGCCGCCGAGTCAAGACGTTTTAGCACGCTCCATTTACGCGCTGAATAAGCCCGTCGTCCTCGTCCTAGAGGGTGGGCGACCATTCGCTATAGACGAGTATTACACGCAAAGCGCAGCCGTCCTGAGCGCCTTTTTCCCGGGCCAAGCAGGCGGACAGGCGATCGCTGATGTGCTTCTCGGGAGCGTGAACCCGGGGGGCAAGATGCCTATTTCGGTGCCCCGACATGTGGGACAGCTGCCGGTGTATTATAACTACAAAAACACGGCGAGACGCGTGAGGTATCTGGACAGTGAGTCGGATCCGAGGTATGCGTTTGGGTACGGGCTGTCGTATACGGAGTTTGCTGTCCTGGGATTCTCTGCGCGAGTGGGCGGCGACGACAACAACAACACACCCAAGTCTGGGTCTGGGTCTGGATCTGGGCCAGAGGAGTTTAGCGCCGGGGACACTATCCTCTTCACCGCCCGCGTCAAGAACACGGGCGACGTAAAAGGGAGTTACGTGGCGCAGGTGTATTCCCTCGCGCGCGTGTCGAGCATAGTGCAGCCCGTGCGACAACTCGTCGCGTTCAAGAGGGTCAACGATATCAACCCCGGCGAAGAGCGAGTAATTGAGTTGCGGCTGGATGTGGATAGGTATCTGGCTATTCTAAATCGAAAATATGAGTGGGAGGTTGAGAGGGGGGTTTATACTTTCGCGCTTCTGGAACATGGGGGAGACGGGGCGGATGGGGAGTTCAATGTTGCTTTGAGGTGTGTTTAGGTTGTGTAGGTGGGTAAGTAAATACCTAGTTGGATAGGGAGGAGGTATGGAGGTTGGCTAGTTGGGTATATATATTGCTAACTCTGCTGTGATCAGATATATGCATGTTGCTATGTTACTATCGAACCTCTCATACTTATACTTGTACTCATACTCATCCTCACCCTCCCTCTTTTCCTTTTCCTTTGTTTACTTTTATCCTATCTTTATATCTTCGTCTTCCCCCTGCCCCTTACAAATGCCTGTAGGTACCCAGCTCAACCAGGAACCATCCTCAACCTCAAGTGCGCATTCGGGTCTTCCATCTGGAACATTCTCGTTCTTCGCTGCCAAGCCGCTGCCGCGCTCTCCTTCTCCTTCTGCTTCCCGCCATCACCATCACGTTTGGACATGAATTCCTCATCTCGCTTCCCCTTTTCCTTCCCAGCTGAGGAAGAAGTAGAACCCTTTGAGGGCCCCTGAGAGTGTTCCGATGATAGTAAAGGTGCATCGATCCTTAAGCGCGGAACGTTGGCGTTCGTAGACGTAGGTTTATTAGTAGTAGTGGGAGTAGCAGCAGTAGTACGAGCACGAGTACCCAGGACCGGGGGAGGGCAATCCTCCAAGCCAGGTAGTTGGGGCAAAGAGAAAGACGTATAAGTGGAAGGATCGCTTGCGGCGGAGACAGAGATATGTGGTGGCTCGACACGTGGCTGGTAGACGAATAGTCTTGATCGTCCTCGGCCGATGTCTGTGATCGGCTGCTGATGGTGATGGCGGTTTTGCTGATGTTGCTGGTGATGGTGGTGGTGGTAAGGACTATGCTGGGGGTGAGGATGATGGTGAGGAGGAGGACGATGCTGCTGCTGCTGCTGCTGCTGATGATGATGATGATTTTGCTGATGGTTTCGTTGGTGGATATTCTGAGCACGACGATGCCAGTTATAATGTTGAATATGCTGAGTATGCTGGGCGCGAATATGATTCACGTAACCCTGTGGACTCCCGAACTCATCCCTTGAATTCCTTGGAGGCTCGTAGCTCAATCGTCTCGGCACAGCACTCTCACTACTACCATTTCCCTCATCCCGGCTAGTACCTCCACGGCCCGTCCGCGCTACATCGAACGAACCGCCTCTCTTCGCTGTCGTCGTTGTCGCAGACGAGGGAAGTGATTTTCGCGCAATGGAAAACTGACGCGGTTTTATTGTTGCCGGGGTGTCGTCGGGCTGTGAATAAACACTCGATGATGTCGAACTCTGTGATACTAGACTTGATGTGCTGGGCTTTCTTGCCGATAGAGATTGAACGGGCGATACTGGGACTGTACGGGTTTGATCATGGTTTGAATTGGATGGGCTAGGGTCACCGTTAACTACGCGGAGAGTAGTAGATGGGGTGTTGCTATTGCTGTTAACGGTTGATGATCTAGTGGACCTAGTGGTGGATGCGGTTGGCTTTAGAGAACCTGTTGCTGGGGTCTGAGATGTTGGTAGTATTGATGCCTCGCTAGTATGTGATCGAGATGTCTCTGATGAAACCCTGGTGTTTTGAGCTTGCTGTTGGTGTACGGCGCTTCGCTCTGCGAATACCGGCGACGTGTCTAGCGATATCGATATCCGCGGCACTAGGCCACTCGGTTCCTTTGCCACGGGTACAGCAACATCCTTCCTAGCATTCGCACCTTTATTTTCCTGACTAAAGGCATGAGGCGAGGAGCCGTACGATTCCTTGCTTGTTGTCGACAATGTAGTTTCGTCAGACCTCTTCCCAATGCCGTAGCTTATCAGATCTAGCACAGAGTCCTGGCTTTGCCGATCCTTTCTCGTTGGTATTGTAGGTAATGCTAAAGCCGACTGTGAAGGGACGAAGGACTTGACTACTCCTGTTCAGCCAGCCAGTCAGCCAAGAAATCAGAGACGGTTTGAGAGGGACAGGCTTGTAAAGAGCAATCAATACCTAGTGATGCTCTTTTACTCTTCCTCAGTAAAGACTTGAGCGAAGGCAAGTTTTCCAGCCGCTGCTCGAGCGTGGTCGCCATCATCATCTATCTGGCCGGTATTACCAGCCTCTTGAGCTCAACTGACTAACTATTTGTCGAGTTTTTATTTCTTCACATACGAAACCCCTGGAGTTTTCTTCATGAGTCTCAGAGCAGATGTAGAAAGGGAACCTCTGGAATTATAAAACCTTTCGTGCGTAAAAGACCTAACCGCGATGCAATGACTTAAGTACCACGGCAGAGTCTCAACTTATCTATCTACCTAGTAGGCAAGGCAACCTTGGTGGTCCACGATGCAGAACCATATCACATTCAGCGACATAAGAGGGGCGCGGTCGCTAAGTACGGTATCGGAACATACACACTTTAAGGAATCCCTTGCATTGCATTACGTCGCATTACATTACATCACGCCAATGCCACGAAGAGCTAAGAGAGAAAGGAAATTCTGGTGCTGAACTAATGACCATTATCGATTTCAATTGAGTAAGTAGTACACCGCCGCGGGGGAGTCGTCATGCTATGCTGCGTTGCTGTGCTGCTGTGCTGCGCCGTGGGTTGGTACCGTAAGAAGTAATTGAACTCGGGCGACGGGAACAGCATTTCTTCGGTGCTTCAGCTGTCCGGACAACCGGGAGTGTGGCTCGGCGCAAGCATCAACTCCGCTTTCAAATACCACAAACACGCATGTTACTTAGATACTTAGTTAAAAAAGGTTTCCCTTCATGTTTCGATATTGGTACTTACCAAAAAATTATATTAATACGGACCAGCGAAGTGGGTGAATTGAAAAAAGCCGAGTGGTTATTATAGTTAGTTGATAAGTTTTTCACCGGCCGGGGTTGTCGCACATTCCGTACGGCCAGCATACCTGCTCTGCTTTCGTTATGACGCTGACAATTCTGTCCCACTTCATAAGCCCCCTCAAATATATATGTATAAACGTCATTTTAATAGTCGTCTCCCGTGATTTATGAGCCGCTGTATATAAGGCTCTTAAGATAATCATTCATGCTTTAGTAGCTGTAGTAGCTGTAGATAGATAAATACGAAGCGGAATAGATTAAACAGGGAGTAGCAGAGTAGGCAAGGACCAAGACTGTATCATGAGTAGTTCATTCATTACAGCGCTTTACCGGGAAAGAAGTAAGGCAATCTGTGTAGGTACCTAACTTACAACATCCATCGATCAATCCATGCCTTCCTTCTTAACAAAGCTACCTACCGCGATATCGTTCAAATAGACTCAATTACAGGCGCTATGATCTGAGGTACGGGGGGCTGATAGCGCCGACCCTCTTCATCGCTCACTTTATCAAGTCCGGGACAGACCACTATCGTGTTCAATCCCCCGTTGCTCTCGAATCGGAAGCGGTATTCCGCCGGCTGGGAGAAGATGACATAACCAAAGGCAGCGCATTCCGCGATGACCTCGCGCAGGTGATTCTCCTGCTCGTACCGCTCTTCCCGGTCTTTGGAGATGAACGGCTCAAGGAAGCGGTTCAGCGCGAGCGTGAGTTGTTGCGCTTGCTGGGTGCTGATGTCCTCTGAGGGCACGAGTGGCGTGCGCTGGCTACGGTCCGGGTGGAGCAGGAATGCGGTCAGTTGCCGCCATTTGATGATCGCGAGATCGGTTGCTGTTTTTCAATCGTCAGTCTAACTGGCAGTCCGTGGAAATGAAGAATGAGAGTGATAATCGACTTGCCTTCGTGACTTCCTATGTGGTCCTCGATGGGCGGCATGCTGGCGCCCAGACTGGATACTATCAAAGGAAGCATGGACACGCATACACTACCACCGATTACCGTACTCTCGAACACGGTTTTGGCGATCACGTATCGAATGGCACTCAGCCGAGTCCGCGGCTCTAGTGCTAGTGACGCAAGTCTCGCTATCACAGGCGCGCTACCCCGTTCTATGCCCAGATCGTCCAACGGTTGACGGAGCCTACTGGATTCCAGCTGGACAGGGTTCAGATGGTAATGGGTTTCTGCATGCTGTTGAATGAGATGGTTTAGAGAGCGGAGCTCGCTGGCAAGTGCCGTGTCGGACTGAGAGTCTAATAGGAACTGATCAAGTTGTAGAGCATCGCTAGTGCCAGGGCTTGTCGGAGCCTCCTTCTCTCTATCTGAGAAGACCACATAATCAGGCGCAGCCTTATATTTCCTTCCGCGCCTGGAGAGAAGAAGAGCCGCGATGGCGCCTATCGCTGCTCCTATCAAGGCAGTAGCTATTGCAATACCCGCGACGGCTCCACTGCCTAAGCCCCGAGAGGTCGTATGGTGAGGAGATACAGATACCTGTTCACTGATAGAACTCGTTGAGGTTGACTGCAAAGTAGGGTCACTGCTTGTGGGCATTGTGGTAGTGCCTGGTGATGTTATCTCCGAGCTGGGCGGAGTTGTAAGCGAATTAGCAGTCGCAGCACCTTCATATGACCACCACTGCGGTGGCAGGCTGGTCAAAACACCCACACCACCCACGGTAGTGCTATAGTATGGGACAACAACGGCAACAAAAGTAGACGACTGCGTGACATAAAGCACAGAAAGCGTAGTAACGGAGACATAACTTATCTCCGCCATGTCATATCATTGAATTGTGACGAGGGTGAAAAGCACGATGGCACGGCCGCCATATGATACTGACAACAGCGGAAAAATGGATATTGTTGAAGCAGACAAGAAGAAGTGCAACTCCCACTAAAGGTGCCGATACGGAAGATAGACAGTGAGAAAGCACGAGTCGTCAAGTTCGTAGTGTCACGGGAAATTCTGGTTTTCTGCCTTTTCTTGTGCTGTGCCACCAGTCGAACCAGCAAGGTGGGACGAAGAACACTGTCAATAAAGACCAACCCGAATGCACAGCCTTCGGCCTCCAGCCTTGATGCTTACATTCACGTAACTTGGAAGTACCTATTGTACTCCATAGTGTGGGTACTCATATTCTTGGGGTCAACTTACTCTGTAAGAATTGGGATGGGATAAGTAAAAAGTGAGACCAAATATCGAACTCGTATGATCTGTTTGTTATCTGGACCTGGGATACCTACGTACCTACCGGTCTATACAGCCTTCTTTGCCTTGTTCAAATACTGTATCACCGTGTGACACAGATTCCCCATCATGCCTTCCCAAGGAAAGAGCAATCACATACCTGTTCCCCAATGGACCAATCATGTTAACAGGTTAGCGGGGTCCAACAGGGTCCAACATCCTGAGGATGTACTAGTTAAATCCTGGGCCCAACTGACATGGGTCTCTGATGCGTCTAACTTGCATTCTCTATGGGGACGGGAGCTTGACCACCTATATTTAGACAGCTTCTAGGATAGCTCGTCCACGACATCCCTCGCTTCCAGCAGCTACCCGTGAGCGGAGGATGTTACTAGTTAGGAGCTTGTCTTACGCCTCTTCAAGCATGTCCTCTCCCAAGGATCCTGCTTCTGATGCCTATAACCTGCTTGACAAAGGTTGTTGGCGAGTAGGACAGATGGAATCACGAGGCGAAGTAGCTCAAGTCATGCGCGAGATGGAGCATGTAACCTAGATATCTTGAGCCCCAATTGCGCCAAAATAAAAGCAGTCGACCCTTCACATCAAGTCTCGGATTGCAGTGCTCGAAAAGCCAAGGCGTAACCCTAAGAGATTAGTCCACGGCAGGCCGATGCCAGACATGATCGCAGCCGCTGATTTCGGCACAACTTACACATGTACGCCGCACAACTCCGCTGCTCATTGGTAGGTGTTCACCGAGTGCACACTGCAGGCATAGCATAGGCTAGGTAGACTACAGCGGAATCAGGCACCGCAAAGTCCAATCCAAACAAAAGCCAACAGAAACTGCACACATGCCCCGTTTACGATGAGGACCACAGCTTATCGTCCCGAGGCAACCTCTGCGAGGATGATGACTTTCCGGAGAAGTCGTGACCCAAGTTTTTCTGAATAATTCTCAACAAATAGACACTCGACAAGGCAGTAGGTTTGGGTATCTGAAGGAAGACCATTTCCGCTACTTTCAAGCTCACAGAATCTGAAGTTACTGTGGTAGGCAGTATTAATATAGCCACTATCGATTTCGAAGCCGGAGGTGTCTTTGGATACAGGCGGAGAAATTACGGGCTTCGCTTCGATACGGGTGGTTGAGGCCCTAGAGCCGTTCCCGTCTCTATCACAGATTAATCAAGTTGAGAGCATCGGTATGGGCTTAACACTCGTTGATGAGCGTTCGTCTCGGTGAACGCGCCCCTGAACAAATATCTGGATCTCGTCGGCGGTGGCCAACCCCACCTACTTGTGCTGGCAGACTTGCTAAGAGCGATCGGTTCAAGACTACGAGACATAAATTCGGCGAGGGAGTTTACCAGTCAAATTACTATAAACTGGTCTTATACGGTGCGCTGTTTGATCTTAGCCATGCCAGTGCTGAGAGCTCGGAATGATAACCATATATTGGTTGGTTCCTCGTAAGTGTTACAGTCCTATCACCATGAGATCTGTACGATTATTTGGTGCTAACAGATAAAGAAGGGAAAAGACCTAAGGCTTCGACCACCAAATCGTAACCTCTCCTCCCTCTTCGCAAACTCGGAGTCATCCTCATCGCCTTTGATAAACTACGCACTATCTAACGTCCAGTTCCTTAATAACTAGAAATACATATTTCTGTCCGACAGCCTGGGAACTTCCAAATATGTATGGGACAGATAGACTGGTTATCAAAAAGGCGTGTCTTGCTAGCTACCTCTTGTATCTGATGGCCATAACTGTTCAACGAACGATGACGGGGTTATAATATCTATGTGGTAGCTCACTAACCTAGGGCGATTACGTGAATACCAATACGCCCACTATCCAGTCCTTCACATATAAACTAGACCCGGAGAACTCTACACAGATGCAGGACTCCATCATCGTGATCTCAGACTTAGATTGGGAATCACTACCTTATAGAGTCGGATAGATTGAGACTCTTATAATGCAGTTTTCCGCGAGAAACCGTGAGCCGATTGGTATCACTTGGGATAATGAAGGTGTGTAGACTAAGATAAGAGGAGGCGATTGATGTAGTTATCAGTCACTTGTGCTGAACAGGTAAATGAATTCCGGTCCGATGAACATACTGACCTTTCGATAGCAGGATCTCTCGTCCTTTTTGCATCTAGAAATTAGTATAGAAGAGGATCGGTTCATTAGGTAGTTTGGCGGGCTCGCATAGTACGTCGTACGCGCCGAATTTCTTGTGTATGTGTGTCTGTCTGGACTCTGAGCTACATAGATGTCTCAAGTATGTGAGATTTGTGACATTCCCTTCTTAATTAAGCCGTGAACTACGTGATACCTATATATGTAGCGTTCTCTGTCTTTCAGTCTGTCGTCCATCTGTACATAGAGAAGCCAGTAAAGTGTTTTCGTCAAGAGCAATCACTTGTTCGCTAAGTACTTCGTTGCGCAGAACTTGCAAGAGGACGAGACAAAAATAGATATCGGCCTGTTGGTATGCACATTCTGTTCTACATACATACTAACTTACCTGTCACATTTCTCTCCGTCATTAAAACAGAGTCACGCAAGAGCGAGCTAAGGAAGCAAGTACTTAGCCACCCTGCCAAATTACTTTGTTAGACATGCATGCAAGTTGGCCATGCAGGCTACTGCCAACACTAACAACAGGTCGGAGGATTTCCCAACCCTCATTTCCTGTCCTCTCTTCCTAACGCCGCCAGATATTAACTCGTACAGTAAATAAGTGCCGAGGGCTCGATCGATCGTTGCTCTCTAGACTCTCACCTTCCAGCCAGCTGAGAGTTTGAGCTGAGCTGCCCGGTCTCCCGCCCTCGGTAATGTACTGTAGCCGCCGTGGCAGATGAGGCGCGCTCCATATTTAGTTCGCACCTACCTAGCCTTACCTAGTTCTTGGACGGGAGGCTTGTTCAATTCTAAGTCTCTTGGGAATTGACGCAAGGGATATGAGATTATTTATTTCGTTCCGTTTCGTTTAGGGCCTTAGGTAATTACAAAAATTGCCCTGCCCTATGTAGTGGAATCTAACTGGTTCCCAAGGACGACCTGGAAACCACAACCTAATATTCACTTCATTTCACTCCTCTACCTCCCCACCTACCTACCCAGTTACCGGCACATCATCCGAAATACTACTTCCTCCATCCGGTCATTCATCGTCTGGGCAGTCACTCGTTTCGCCTATACGAGTCTAATGAGAAAGATTATCCCCCAATCTCCCCGGACAGCAGCAAACAGACGTTGCAATATTTTACCCGGGCCGGCAAACAAACAATGCCCTACGATCCCGTCGACGAGCTAGGTCTTCACTGTCCCGGCGGCGGGGACTTCTACATCTGTCAGGACAGCTCTACGCGGTTCATAGGGTGCTGCGAGGTGAACCCGTGCGCCGGCGCGCTCGACGGCTTTTGTCCCGGCAATTCTCTCAGACCGGCCGGCTTCGGCCTAGACAAGTACGACGAGATCCCGCCGCAGCAATGTTTCCCGGGTAACGCCGGGTATTGGTACACTTGCCTGAACGGCCCGGCTTTTATGGGTTGTTGTCGGTCGAATCCGTGTGATAATGAGGGTGTATGCCCGGATGAAGATCTGGTGGACGCCGCGCTGAGTGACGATGAAAGTAGTGCGGCGGCGTTCTTGACGACGCCGACGCCGACGAGTACATCTAGTTCGTCTTCGAGTAGGATAAGTTCTGCTTCGACACCATCGTCATCGTCGTCGTCGGATGAAAGTACTTCTTCCCAGACTTCCGCATCAGCAACATCCACACAAGACCCCTCTTCTTCATCGTCAACCAGTCATGATACCTTGCCTCCTATCGGGGCCCTCGTGGGCGGGATTATAGGAGGTCTAGTAATACTGTGTCTGGTTGCGTTTATATTTTACTACAGAAGGCGGAAGAGGAGGAGGGCAGAACTCACAGCCGTCCCGACATCAGATGAGGATACCATGATCGCTACTTCGTCGTCGTCGTCGCCTCCGCCGCCTTGGAGTCCGTATCATGGTGAGCTAATTTCCCCCCTCACTTATTTCAACTAATTCCCGTCCTGCTCCCTTCCCTTGCCCTTAACTTTCCTTCGCTGTATCACTCACAATGGCCTCGGCGGAAGCTAACACGCTTTATATATGTAGACTCCTCCCGCAATACCAGTCTAAAAGCACCACCACCGGGGTCTCCTTACTCTCCGCCACCTACAGGAACACATCTGAGGTCTCCTCGTCATCATGGTCACCATGAGCGCCGCAAGAGCTTATCCAAATCCTTTATTTCTATTATGGGACTCAATCGGTTAAGCAGCAGCGCAAGAAGGCCTTTAGTTGCTAGTAATGACAACGATGACCCCGCCGCTGCTGCTGGTGATTGGGCCTCTATGGCGCATGCCCATGGGGGCTCAACGTCTCTGCCCCCAGTGGCAGAGCTTGAGAGTACGCCTCCTGGGGGTTTGCTGGTACGAGGGAGGGAGAACGATGTTGTGTATTATGAGGTTGAGGGTTCTGTACCCGAACGGCATGATGTTAGGAATACCCCGGGTTAGGAGACAGATAGTTGTCGTATACCTATGCATGCGCCTATCTAGCTTAGTCTCATGGGAGAGTCCGAATAGGTGCTTATTAAAATCGTTGATGGCATCATGTGAAGGAAAGTGAACGGTTTAGCAATACTGTAGTTCAGTCTGTATTTAGTACGCCCCTCCGATGGAGCCCAGTATTGTAACTCTCGAGACATGTTAGGAGGGTCAGCTCACTGACTTCCAAGTGCAAAACGACTTCGTCGTTCGTATTCGTACCTTATCCAATATACAATCCTCATGATAAAGGAAAAAACGATTGATTCAATCTTCCTGAAGTTTCATTATTCATGTCCTGTGCCCAAGATTTGATATTCCCGTCATCTTCCCATACAACACAATACTAGTCTCACAGACCCCGGGCCTGCTCTAATAAGCAGGCCGATTCGTCCAGCTCTTGAGCCTCTCTCGGAACGTTATCGGGCTCCCGGCGGGATTCGTAGCAGAGCCAGTGCTACTGCGCCGTCGCTCCGGGTGGTCAATCCTGTTGATGGGATGACAGTCGCCCGAGGACGGGTGACGGGTCGCGCCGTAACGATTTGTTCGGCCTGTAGTTATGGGGGAAGAGGGAGAGGAAGTAAGTACCTGTCTAACTAATGTCAAGCACTTATAATGCGATGACATGGAAAATCATGATGGATGAATGAGAAACTGCATGAAGCCACCCCTGGGGAACGAAGGTGAAAGCGAATGATTTTTTGCTAGATCGGCATTTGAATGATACTCACAGTACCAGTCGCCGCGCCCGGCGTCGTCCAGGACGGCTTGATACTTCTCCTTTGCAGCTAGATATGCTTTAGACATGGTGACTGATACAGTTGGGTACGTGACCCTTTCTTTAGACGGTGTTCGTCAATTGATTCGAGATGCTTGATAAAAAACGATGTCCCCTTTTTGGACTTGAGATTTCCAAGTATTGAAACTGCCGGAGTCACAGTGGTCTTCTCTACTTTAGAGAGGGGTTCAGCACCTTCATATATGTGGTCTACATGGTACGAGAACACCTGACGTTTTGCCATTAGTCAAAATGCTGGGGTTGGTTCGCCAACCCCTCATCACAATGAGATCAGAGCTCGAACCTTCATATAATAGGATCGACGCTTATCTCCAAATCGGTCGTTGTGGTGTGTGTGATCAGGTAATATGTTCCAATGGCAAGCTCTGGTCTAGCCCCCTAATTCAGGTGCTTTATCTGTTCGAATGAAAACGGTCGCGAATCTCTATATCTCACGTACGCGGTTCTAACGAAAGCTACAATGACACAGAAGGTCTTCAGGGAGGAGAGTTGACTACTTACCTACTTAGTGTATCAATATTAGCAAAAAAGCGATCGATTAAAAGTTAGGTAGGTAAGGTAGTGATGCGTGAAGGCATTCTCACATTATTGGCAGCAGAGCAAACGCCTGGCCCATACGGAGCGTAATCTCTTAGTTCTCCTCCTCGCGGGGTTCAGATATCAAGTTATTCAGGAATGGATGTCATATTACTTATCAAATATGCCGTATGCTGATCTCTAATCTCTTTTCAGCAAGCAACGACAGCCTACTGCCTCTAGTCTCTTGATTGCTAACTGTTGCTGTTCTGTGTTTCCTAGTCCAGTTCACCTTACTCTGCCGTTATCGATAGATTATGTCGTATCAACTCTTATTATCGGAATATTCTTCCTCTTTAGCGAACGAATGAGGTTATTGACAGCAGCATTGCTTCTGAGGCCGATACAGTTCCCCGGGTGTGCAAATCCCAGAAGTCTGGGATGGATATTATGCTTCTTTCTAACATACCTATTCTGTCGTCATGATACAGCGTAGCGCAGCATAGCAATTCGGCCCACTCAATCGTGGCTAGGTTGAGTGTATTTGTAGTGTAAGCTTAAGCTCTTACATACTGCCTTACCCTGCCAGGCACTTGGAAGAAGGTACATGCTATGTTCGTGCATTTGTATCCGCTGGTAAAACCATGTTAAAGTTTGGTTGGTAAATAGTGGCGGACTGTACAGCATACACCCTCATATAATGACGGATTTTAAGGGTGAGACCAGCCAGGTCAAGAGCCGGCTGGCCAACAGGAAGAAAAAGAAATCAACGGAGATACAAATGTAATCAGAAACAAATAATCTGTACCACGTCCGTTGACATCAAGAAAGATTTGAATGTGCAAGGTTCCTATTTCGGTTAGTCTCCCTATTTTTAGGCTAAGAAGGCCGAAACGGGCATTGTCTGGTCTGGACGGGAAGGCACTCCAGTCTTGTTGGACACGAGCTGACGGCCGGACCTGGCAAGGAAAGAGTCTTCAATGGTGGACAGTGAGCGGGTACCCACTTTTCTGACCCTTTTCCGCGGCAACCAGACGTTGTCCTTGTCGTGCTGTAACCATCACCAACTCCTCCATTTGTCCTTGCCCCAGCGCTCAGCCCAACACAGACGGCTTGTTGTCCAGTGTTCTGGCAGAGCAACCAGACAGACAAGCGCCCCTCGCTCCCACCCCCTCCTTCGCTGCTTCAAGGTCAGCCTTCCATCATCTATTGACGACATAACCTTGTCCGTTCGATCTTACTGCCAAAAAAGAAAGCAAACCAACACAGGGGTTGACTACCGACGTTCGTTCTGAGACATAGCATCACCTGCCGAATCATACATACCACCGCCGTTAAACCGACCACTTCGCTAATACTTAATCGCTGCCATTCGTTCTTACCAGCTTCACGACATCTATTACACACGCAATACACGGCTTCGTCGACTATCTGCCATTAATTACGATCACTGTTTGCTCTACTCGCGTTCCATACTCGCTATTGCCGCCTTTGCCTCGAGCTACGAAACCGCTTCTCAGCCACTTGTCTTAAATTCAATACTTCTTTCGTGACTGGGGCGGTAGAATGGGTGGTTATGGGGATTTTACCGACATCTGCCACAAGGCGCCATTGCCTCTGTGTGCATCTGTCGGCCCCATCACGTCAATTTCGAGCGGCGTCGGCGTCGATACGGATTGCTTCGCGCGAAACATCGAACTTGCAAACACAATTATTTTCCAGGGCGCATCCAGCTTTTTACACATCATTGCCCTGGGCATGACTATTGTCATGATCTTGCATATCCGGAGCAAGTTCACAGCTGTTGGTGAGTCCATCGCCCAGATATTCGTGTTCCCAAACAAGGCACACCGGGCGAATCGCTAACGTATCATATCAACAGGCCGGAAAGAAATCCTCACGTTCTTCTACCTGTTCCTAACGCTCACAATCTTCTCTCTTATCATCGACGCCGGCGTCATCCCCGTAGGCTCGGAACCATATCCCTACTTCGTCGCCATACAAGCAGGTTTCACATCCGCTCTCATCACCTGTCTGCTCATCAATGGCTTTGTCGGTTTCCAACTGTACGAGGATGGCACGCCTCTGTCACTCTGGATGCTTAGGATTTGTTCGTTTGCCGCCTGGCTGATATCCTTCCTCGTTGCACTTGGTACCTTTAAGTCTTGGGCCGGCATGGGGCCGACAAACACTGTGGGTCTCTTCACGGTGCTCTATCTCCTCAACGGCGTCCAGCTCGTCATCTACGTCGTTCTTCAGATTTTGCTAGTAGTGGGCACTCTGCAGGATCGATGGCCTCTTGGAGACATCGCACTGGGTGTCTTCTTTTTCGTTGCTGGCCAAGTTCTACTTTACGCCGTCAGCCCTAGCATATGCAGCGGCACAAGCCATTACGTCGATGGCCTCCTCTTTGCCACTGTTGGCAATTTACTTGCAGTAATGATGATTTACAAAGTAGGTTTCATCCTGCCCTCTGGACTCTGCCAATGTACCCATTTACTAATTTGATTTTCTAGTACTGGGATTCCATCACAAAAGAAGATCTTGAATTCTCCGTCGGAGCACGGGCGAACAATTGGGAGGTCAAAGACGCGTACCCAGAAGAAGACCGACGTGCGACCGTATACACTGACGAACCGTATGGACAATCTGGCTCTTATGAACACTCGCATTCACCCAACCGCATATCCCGCTACTAGGAAGAACGTGGGTTGCTACAATAAACGGCTTTTATAATTCAAACTCGCGACAGGAGATATAGTAAGACCTGTTTGTCTAATATTATTAGAAGCGAAACGAAACGAAATACTTGTGAAAACTTGCATCGGCGGGGCGTTTATTTTGGAACAGGGATTCTAGCCGGGAAAGGGTTGAAGTATGTCTTACCTATCTTCTCGGCTTATTGGTATCGGTCCTCTGAGTACGAGTTGGAGCGTGCAGAACGCACGTTTAGCATTCCGTTTATGCTTTTATTATTGGATTGGTATAAAACAGACGAGAGACATGGCCTTATATTATTAGTTGTTGGCCCACACACATTAACGTAGCCAGTTGAAGGAAGTAAGATAGTAATAATAGTCACTTGTACATAGCCAATATATAAGCATGATGTTTAGACAGCAGCGTGGTTCTTGTTACTACGCGAGTGCCTGGGAGGGATAAGGAGGTATTTGATATGGTGATAGAGGTTCGTTGTTGGGAACATGCCACCACTCCCGTTTGTTTGTCTGTCTATCGGTCTACTTGACGACATTTCATATACTGGCTCGGAGTGCAGTTTGATTTTGTCACGTTGCAAATAAGTAAACGCCAAGTTCTGCCCTTGGTACGTGTAGAGATATATATGAGACACCCACTTATTAGGTGTAGAAACACGAGTCGGGCTCTAGGTTTTATGGCGGAGGTACTGATAGGTAGCCATCATGCCGTTAATACCTAGATCGTGGCAGACACCATACCGAAGGAACAAGATGTCCTAGGAGCAAGCGCCTAATTGACCCGGTAAGGTTAAAGCATATAAATATGAGTGCTCTACCCCCACACATGCAACTAGCAGTGACCTAGCCAGGTAGATATCTATCTCGAGGATAGGCTCCTAGGTGAGGTGCCGTGCCAGGAAGGGCATCGTGTGATGCTTCGACAATACCTCAGGCTTCGAGTTGTGAGAATCGATAACAAGACGGATGGACCAAGTATTCGGTAGGTGATTGAACCAAGCGAGCGACAGGCAAGTCAGTAACTACTCGTGGTTTTACAAGCTCTGGGTTTAGGTTTGACGTGGGAGAGGGAAGGTCGGGTCAGGTAGGATTGCTTTTGTATGTAGCATCCATAAAGTGAAGACAGAGGAGATAATCATCTCTCTGCCGTCCTCATCCTGAGCCTCCTGCTAGCCTCTCCCTCTATGCCTGTGCCTGTGCCCCTGCCTGTTTCTTGTCTCGTCTTGTTCTAGCATTATTTATTCTTTCGTTCTCCTCGCTCTTCAGTCCCCATCATCGCCAAAACTGAGTTTTATCTTCTTAGCCGTCTTCTTCTTGGCACTCTTTACCGTCGTCTTTTCCTTCTGCTGCTGTTTCCGTCCCTCCTCTTGTGATTGTTTCTTTTCCACAGCCTTACTTGCTGTGCCACGGTCTTCGTCTTGGTGTTTGTCCCCGTCTACGAGACGTCGGATATCAGCGCTCGCTTTCGCTATGCGCGCCTCGTCGTCTTGCGGTTTTGATAGATGCTTTCGGGAATTTGGATTTGAATTTGAATTTGAGTTGTTTCCGTCTTCGTCGTCCGATTGTTCACCCACCACGCGCCCGACTTTGCGCTTGCGCGAGGCGCCTATTCCTGCTACTTTCTCTTTCTCTCCCTCTCCCCCTGTTCCCCTCACCTCATTCTTATCTTTATTTGTAGAATCATCTTCGCCTTTTTCCGCACCTCCGGACTCTTTGTTTATATCTTTGTCATTGTCGCTCTCTTTTATCGTCGGGAAATCCACAACATTTCCCTCCTCGTCCACGACCACGGGCGCATCCTCGGCCTCTTCAGACGCAGAACGCTTCTGCCCCGGCCGCCTGTGCGCTGCGAGGATCGGGTCGGGACCACCGCTGTGCTCGGCTTGTTGTTGGCCCCGCAGCCGCGCTAGAAAGGGAGGGAGGAATGAGTCGTAGGTTAAGTTTTTTGAGTTTATTTTTTGGGACATTGTCTTGTTTTGTTTGGTTGCGAAGGGGGTAAGCTAGCTGGGTAGGTAGGTCGCGGAGCTCCCGCCGAAGCTGTTCCGGTGTATTGGTAGTTGGATTATTGAGTTATTCTGGTGCCGCGAATGGCGATTAGAGTGTCAGCGATAGATAATTGAGAGCAATTAAGTACTAGGGAGTAAGTATGCGGTAAGTAAGGAGCTGGGTAGGTAGCTGGTATGTGAGGTTGGTATTAGAGCTCGAATTCTTTGTACGGAAGAGCTCTCGTAACGGCTTAAGTCGGGGCGGATCGTGTCTATGGGCCCACTTAAATCGGGCATGTTCGATATGGTGCCGTACCGTGGAAATCATCCGTTTGTCTCCTAGCTTCCAGGTTGTTCAATTACGCTCTCTCTTAATTTATTTTATTCTATTTTATTTGAATTGGAATTGAATAACAGGTATAGACACCATCGTCCGCTCCTAACAACCAGCTATACAAACGAACTACATAATAGTTCTGGTCATCACTCTCTATATACATCCAGCCTAGAACCACGCCCTATTTCTTCCGCATGACGAAGATCTCACCATCAGCTTGGTTATCACTACCCACGAAAAGCTTCTCGCCCGCGTTATCCCAGCCCAAGGCCGCAGGTCTCCAGCACGAGGTCTGCCTACAGGCACCCGGATCCTGGGCCGACAAAATGGTCTTATAGCCTTCCTTGGAGTCAGGCGCAGCAACAGGATCATATAGGCCGTCGGCCGTCTTTGTGAAGGGCACCTCGGCCACGAAGTAGCCTGCCGCCGGTTGACGGTCCCAGGACCCGTGGAATGTGATGTACACTACATTGTACGGTGCAACAGCGGTCAGTGATTGTTTGATTGGGACTTTATGTGCAATGAGATAACTATAGGGATAACTTACTGTTAGTCGCATTCTTGTCAAACACGTTGGTGATAGGTGCTATGTGTGCCGGGAAGCTCAGTCGAGGCGGGTTAGAGACACCGTTGCATGACGCGTCGTTGAAGGTCGAGTTTGGCGTTACCACAAATTGCGATCCTGTCTTGAGCGCAGTAGTGTCTTTGAAGAGCGAAGGCTCCCAGACCGTGAAGCAGGTTGGGTACCCGTACCAGTTAGGCGTGCGTGGGCTTTCCGGGTCGCCAACTACGAGACGCTGTGTTAGTGTATGGTTTTCCTCTCTCTCAGGCAAGTATCGAAGGTCAACAAACTCCCCACGAAACCTTCTGATGGAGTAGGATATCCAGAACTCACAGTAGTTCAGCTCCTCAGCTGGGTTATCAATATGGACATCGGTTGACTGCCCGTTAACCGTCCTCCTGAAGTCATCGCCGCTATTCTCAGCACCCCATACGTGACCATTGGGGTCGAACGCGAGTGCCACCTCGTTGCGCACACCGTAGGCAACCATTATTCCTTCCGTGTTATATTTGTAGCCGGTGGTCGGAGCCTTGCTCACGTCAAACGCCTTGACGCATGCGCGACCAGTAGCGGGACTTTCGGCGGCATAGTCCCAGTTGCTGTTGGAACCCGTACTGACGAGCACGATGTTCGGGTTCTTTGGAGACACGACTATGGTGCGCGTGGAGTGACCTCCCTGGCTGATGCCTGTGATGATGGTCTTCTGGTTCGAGACCGCACGGGTCGTGGCATCGTAGGACCACGACCATGCCTGTGTTTGCGAACTGGCGAACAGTGTCTTACCGTCAGGGGTAAGGCTCAGACCGTGGTTGAGTCCGGTGTTCGTGATAATCTTCGTCGAGCTGTTCAAGCATCCATTGTTGCCGAATGTGTGAACCGAGACGCCTGACGACGCTTGCAGCACGAGCATGTTCCCTAGCGGGTCGAAGATGATGGTTCGCGGCTGACGCAGGCCACTGGCGATTTTCGTGATTTCCCATTGCGAGTCAACCTTGAAAGGGTACCTAGCTGCAGCAATTCCAGCGCATGCAGTTGGGAACGGTGAGGCTTGTGATACAGCTATGGACTAGTGTGAGCAAATGGTGATCGGTAGTAGTACAAGGAGTATCATACCAGTGCCTGCGAGGGCTGCCCCTATCACAGCTGATAGAAGCAGATGCATGATGCGGTCTCTCACTTGTTAGGGTTTAAGAATAACCGTGCGATTTAGAAGCGGGTTTCTTACTCATCCTATGCGTCTTCTACGGCAGAGTTGTGTCGAAGAGACGACAATGCTTTATATACCACATTTCATCCCAGCTACAAGAGATTTAATCATAGACAGCTAACTGGAGGATATACAGCGAGCCCCAAACTGGACACTTGGTCCAGCCCAAGACATTTATAACAGGGTAATAAATGAAGTCTACGTCGATGCTATTCGATAGGACGTTGGAATACGACGTTATGGTGCCATTCTTCTATTCAGTTCTCAACGTCGTGGTTAGACATTATCCATATCTAGACGACAGATCGACGTTCCATTGCTGGAATAGATATAAGCGGGTTGCTATCCTGTGTTAATCTTATCTATGGGGGGTAAGTATAGATTAATTGTAATTTAGGCTGCAAAAGGAAGGTGGCTGCCATGAAACGCACAAGTCGCTAGCAGATCTGGTCTTCTAGTGGTAGGTATCACACCCCCCCGGTGGATGATGGGGTCAGTTATTGACAGACCCCAGGTAATGCGTGAAGCGGAAGGATCGGAACGGGATCACAATGACCCCGAGTAAGGAATATGATACAACCCTCTCACCAGGAGGCACATCAGTAAGGTGAGCAGAGCTTCAACTCCCCTCCCCCCTTCACGGTCACATGACCCAAAATGCAAACCCATCCTACTTGCGACGACTGTATCGAGATACTAAAGGATGCGGCATGCCTCCTCTCATCCAAAACTGCGGAAGAGCCCTTCACAAGACTATTTCATACTTCATATCAAACCCGATTGGCAGCCAACTTGTTCTCGTCGAAATGCCACATGTGCACGCTTCTAGGCACCTCAATTCCCCGGCTTCTTGAACCTTTCGATTCCAGAGAAATGCTGGCATTGACTATCACCCGGGCTCGGCAAGATCCGCATGCTGCAGTCCTTGCGCTTGTTGGATGCGAAAAGGAGGCTTTAGGTTCTCAAGTTCATTATACAGGCTCGCTACGGATACAAGATGGTGAGAAGGCAAGGTTCACAAGTATAGGATTAGAAGAACTAATGACCCTAGTTGAGCACGGACATGTCTGTGTCCTCGATAATCCCAGGACATGGTCTGTAGAGACATTGAACCGCATTCAATTCTGGGTGAGGAATTGCATTTTGTCTCATGACCACTGTGCAAAGCCTCAAGCGACAATCAGGCTTCCCCGAAGATTAATAGACGTCATGTCACATGGCTTTGGCCATGGTTGGCCAGCGGAGGACATAGACATGCAAACTTTCAGTTCTCTAAGCCTCGAAAATTCCCCTAACGTCCGCATTATCTCGTCGAGTTCTCTGCCTGAAGGCACTTCATACCTTACCCTGAGTCATAGATGGGGAAGTACACCAAGTATCTTGCTTACGAAGAAGACGATGTTCCTTCTAGATGGGGATATATCTCCTTATCTTTTGAACTGCAGAGAGGCAGCCGTGTTCCGACACGCTATCCATGTTACCAGAGGTCTTGGATTCCGCTATATTTGGATCGATGCTTTATGCATAATGCAGGATAATAGTTTTGAGAAGACCGCGGATGTCATGCAAATGGATGAGATCTATATGAACTCCACGCTCAATATATCAGCAGCGGAAGGACGGATTCGCGAAGGCTTAGTCTTCGAGCGTAACCTTCTCTCCATGAATCCTCACCGAGCAACTGTTAAAGTCCTAAAAACGCAAGAGAGTGTACAGCTCCAGGTCTTTCCTGGCAAATGGTTCCTTGTGCCGTTTGAGGTCCCTTTAAACAAGCGTGGCTGGGTCTTCCAAGAACGGATACTCGCGCCACGTATTGTTCATTTCACCAAGAACCAGGTGTTTTGGGAATGCTGTTCTCTTGAAGCATCAGAGGTTTTGCCACAAGGAGTTCTAGATCAGCGACGTACACATCTTAGCAGGAGTATTGGGATCACATCGGTGTCGTCTATGGTGCAGGTAAGATCGCGATGGTACGACCTTGTGGAGGAATACTCTTACACCTCGCTCACCTTTGCCGATGATCGTTTGCTTGCTCTTTCAGCGGTGGCTAAGCGGTTCTGCTCGGCGTTGGGATTGGATCCGTCGGAGTATTTGGCTGGTATGTGGAAGAATGATTTGCCACTATCGATGCTCTGGGGCCAGCGATCCTACCCAGGCATGAATGGGCCAGAGCCGATGACCAACACTACAACTGAGATAAGACACGCGCCTTCGTGGTCTTGGGCATCTGTCCTGGGTCCAATAAGGAACGTTGAGTTGTCCTCCCTAGCAGCTACTACTGAGGTCTTGGATGTTCAGATAACAAGACTATCCCCAAACTTCTTTGACGGTGCAGACTCTTGTCGACTCCGTCTTCGCTGTCCACTCTGCAAGTTCGTCCGACGTGTCCGAGATGGCGCATCATGGATCTACTTTGGACACCACACCGAATTTCAAGAATTTAATGATTTCAACTTCCAAAAGGGCAGGGCCATAGTAATCGATTGGGATACGTCTCGTAAGGTGGTAGCAGAGTGGTTAACGACTTTCGGCAGCGGGCACACCCCATCAACACAGGTCTTGCTTCATATTACCTCGGAGAAGAGCGAAGACGGGCCCATAGAGCGGGGGTTAGTCCTCCGGAGGACAACTATGCGTGGTACATATGCTCGAATCGGGTCTTTTTTTACTCCGCCCAAAAGTGAGTATCCAAGTTCTGAACTTGAGGACGCCTTTAACGGTCGCCTGGATACATTGACCACCGATGACTACTTTTTACTTGACTCGGACGGAAAGTATACTATCGATGTTATCTGAGATTGAAAGAAGTCGAATCCAGTTGGTGGTGGTACAAGAGCACTCTGAGTATGGGAAGCCTTTCTATAATAAGGGCGATGATCAAAGCTCCAATTCCGTGCGTACAAGGGCATTTATATTCATAGCGACAGTGGTCTGACGGGCACTAACCTAGGCTGTGTTACTAGGCATCCCGCATGCCGATAACTAAGGCTACTGGACATCATGCATATTTGTAATCGGAGTTACTAGAAACCATGCATTCTGTAACCTGGGACGCAGTGCTACCAACATCTTTTGTGTATTGAACACCGTACTCGAGCTCTAGGGGCGAGGTTCTGTCCTCGCGGAGTTCTACCCGTTCAACAACACTTATAATCAATTGTGATCCGCGTGATAAGTCTTGCCAAACCACTGGTGCGAGAAGAAGAACAGTCAACGATTGATGAACAAAATACAAGGTCAATATGTTTTGAGAATATAGGAACGGCGTAGGTATGGGATAGATTAACAGGGGAGGCTTATCAGCCAGCGAGAGCCAAATTCGATACACACTGCAGCATACATGACCTACATATCTATGTACCTTGAATGCATTCTGTAGTTTTAGAGAATCAAAGATGGCATCAGCAAACTTGTTAAAATACACCCACATAAATCAACCAAAGAGGTGCCTATCGTGGCTTAATCCGATGCCCCCTGAATGCCGTTAGTACATACCTACCTATCTTATAAATGTAGGCAGTGCCAACATGCTTGCTTGAATTCTGCTCGAAGCACTACCCAGCTGCAGGCAATCTTCAAAGTCCAATGCAAACTCAATTAAACATACACACCTAACCTACATACTGCCTACAGTAGGTAGAACATTTATGCATATCTAGTATTTACCTGCAGATGCAATCAGCGGTATGTTGACGCCAGTCGGAGGTGTATTAATAAGGCCTCGGGATCTACACAAGCAAGCATTTTTAAATGACAAGTCCTGTCTTCGACACGAGACGGCACAGCAGCCACTATCGTTGATTTGGCCCAAGATGATTGGCTTGAACTAAGTCAGCTTGGCCCACTAAATACCAGTGATGGGAGAGGCAGGGGCTATATGTGGGCCAGCAGGCTGTGCCCCTATTTTTTTCTCTCATTTTCCTCGACAGGGCCAGTACTATTAGGCCTTAATTATACTTAGTAGCTACATGCTTCAGTGGGCTCTGACAAGCCAGAGCATAGGTATCTTTGTCGTACTTAGTAGCAAGGACGCTCATTAGAGACCTTGTACCTGTCGTCGCCGCATACATCCTGCAGGCCAGCAAAATTCTTATCTCCCGTTACAAACGTGCTTCGCCCATTTCCCATCTCCATCCATAGCATCCCCCCATATTGTCCTATTCATCAAATTGCAAAAGGAAGGAGAAAAGGGGCCCATCCTAATTTGCCTACACGCCTCCTTCCTCCTCCTCTTACCCTCCGGTCTTAAATCTTCACACTTCATTGTTGCATCAGGCTGGTCAGCAGTGTGTATTGCCGCTTGCTGGTTGCCTGCGATCGGTTCCAGATGAAGTTCCCTGTGGTTTAGCAGATCGCGACTACTTGGGTTCTCTGACGCAGCTACAGCCACGACGAGAGAGTTGATTGCAGGTTTTGGAAGAACTTGTATATCATCTGCTCAACTTTGCGACTTCCCACTTGCTCCCGTTCTCGCCCGATCATCACTCCTCAAGGGGCTTTGCCCGTGTCGCTCGCTCTTCCCTCGATCCCGTCTCGGTCGCGTCAACCGCGTGTATACAAGTCTGTCAGATTTGTGAGAGACCACCACAGCTAGACTATAAAGAAAATACCGGGTTCTCGTTATTGCTTAATAGTTGAGATACGAGTATAAGCTTCCCTTGCGATCCGCGTGCCCGTCGATCCAAGTCATCACTTATAACCAGCTTCGTTACATTGGCTGGTCCGTCCTATAATTGTTCGATCCGAGCTTGTATCGATCATCGAATTCTAAAGCAACATCGTAATAGAACATCGCCTAATCTTAAGCTCAACACGAAACACGTGTCGGCCTACCTACATCATCAACAGCGCTTTGAGACCTGATCTTTTAGAGTAACCCAATCATGGATATAATAAGACGCGCCTATCGCAGGGTGCCGTTGGCTGTTGGCAGCACTCCGCTGCCTACGGCGGATGAGAAGAGGCGTGGCCGGCTTCCACAGTTCCATTCACGCATTGCTTTCCTACGCAAACCTATCCGGTTAAGGGGCAATTCGAGTATTTCTGTACCATTAGGCGTGGTTGTACTGTTCCCATGCATTGTTCTAGTTCTTATACTGGTACTTTTTGTGAGACACCCATCCTCGCCTGGGAGCATACTTGCCCCCGCTGGTGCACCGCCAGCTATTCGGTATGGCTTATCTTGTCTTCATATCCCCTTCACAGCTCACATTTGCTAATCTGGGTGGATGAACAGAAAAATTAGCGAGGACCATGACAAGGTCTTCGTGACAGGCTGTCTCGAACCTGACACGTCAAAGCCTCGGGCGAATGCTGCCTTCGTGGTACTTGCACGGAATAAGGAACTGGACGGCGTGATTCAGTCGATTAAATCCATTGAGCGACACTTCAACCGATGGTACCATTATCCTTACGTCTTCCTGAACGATGGTGAATTCAATCAGACTTTCAAGGATACCGTCCGTAACTACACCTCTGCTCCCGTTGAATTTGGAAAGGTCGGGCCAGAGATGTGGGGTTATCCTGAATGGATCGATCCCAAAGTTGCCAAAGAAGGTATTGCTAAACAAGGAGACGCTGCCGTCATGTACGGTGGTCTAGAGAGTTATCATGCCATGTGTCGGTTTTATTCTGGGTATGTATTTTGTATCGCCTGAACTTGGCATTCATTACTAACACTTAGTCCAGATTCTTCTATAACCACCCTCTCCTTGCTTCATACGAATGGTACTGGCGGTTGGAGCCAGAGATCAAGTACTTCTGCGACATCACATAGTACGTTCGATATGCAAACCCATCTTTTGTACTCGTACTAACTCTCTTCAAGCGATCCCTTCCTAAAGATGATTGAGAGCAACAAGACTTATGGCTTTACGATTGCTGTTAAGGAACTTCGAGAAACTGTACCAAATATCTTCAGATACGCATCTGCCTATAAGCGTCTCAACAACATCACTTCCCAGGGTCTATGGGAAATGTTTGTCGAGCCTAAAGAGAAGCCCTCTCGCCCTGAGGATGACCCTAACTTCAAGCCACCTTTGCCCGAAGAGATTCTTCGAGTTGAGCCTGGTCGTGGCATGCCCGAGATAGATCCCGAAGAAATGGACGGCGAGAGCTACAACATGTGTCATTTCTGGTCTAACTTCGAGATTGCCAAGCTCAGCTGGTTCCGAAGCAAGCCCTACCAGGATTTCTTTGAAATGATGGACCGCAGTGGAGGCTTCTGGATGGAAAGAGTACGTGTGAAGAACCTGATACAAAGACAGGGTGTTTACTAACTTTTGACGTAGTGGGGTGATGCTCCTATTCATTCTCTAGCTGCCGGTATTTTGCTAGGTCCTAAGGATATTCATTACTTCCGTGATTTTGGCTACCGACACACCACTATTCAGCATTGCCCAGCGAATGCCCCAGCTCGACAACTACCTCGTCAACCCTACCTCGAATTGACAACAACTGATGAGAAGTATCGTATCGAAGAGGATGACTACTGGGAACACTGGGACGAAGAGCAAGAAAACGGCGTTGGCTGCCGCTGCCGCTGCGACACTGATATCCAGGATGTCGAAGGCAAAGAGGGCTCGTGCCTGGCCGAATGGGTCGATGTAGCTGGTGGTTGGGCAAGCCCCTAGTCTACTCGGAAACATTTTGAACACGCCATTACGACTGATGCCCATGCTTACCCGGTACATTGAGCTCGACCGACCATAGCAGCCGTGACGCCGATAGTCGTTATCGACTGTTGAGATGCGACAAATGGAGCCGCTGACGGTGATTATTGACAAAGAACCTTGATTAGGGTTTCTTCTAAATGGAAGCCAATTGCGAGTTGTATGAAATCGAGTGTTACGATTTGGGCTACGGTGTTTGGGGCCTTTGTCCTTCATTGTATTACAGCGAGACCTGCGGGCCATGTAGAAGAGCGAAGGAAACCCGCAACTATTGTTGGTTGCCATACATATAACTGGGATCCAGATATACTAGATACATAATACTTACATACTATGACTTTGCCAACCTTTGATGTGTTCTGGAACATGGTCTTGTTGTAGTTGAACTATTGTATTCTAAGAGACAGGTCGTAGAAGTAAGTAACGTGGTATTCGATGTTCGTTCATATATCGAAGAGTGTGTTTCAGCTCGAGTCACGACCCGAAGCCTATGGGCTCACCGCAGAAATACATATCAGAAGGAACATACACACGAGATCAAATCGAAGCGTTCAGCATAGACGCTACGTGTAGTGATTCGATACTCTCCGTTGAAGCGAGTCGTTAGCCTATAGTTAACTCATAAGACGTTATTTCAACCCTACGAGATACTCATATATTGATTGCCTGTTGTGTAGTGTGGGACTAAGTTAGGCATCTACAATGAAATCACCAAAGGGAGGTGACTAAGGAATATAATACAACTGCTCAAGGAGACAATTGTAACTCCAAGATAGAAAGAAGTCGGGCAATGGATGTAGGAAGACACCAGGCATCAATTTTAACGGTAAATAAAACAAAGCTTTGAATGAATTCTTATCTTGTCTAGAACGTGACTTTAGCTTTCTTTGTCTTTGTCTCTTATCCGGGGATTGTTGTGCTAGTGGGCTTTGGGATAGACACCTGACCGAGGACTAAATAGATAGATATGCCACAAACAGAACAAAGAGAACAGGAAGCGCCACGAGGGAGGACGGATAATATATAGGTGCTTAGGGTGTCTCACGTCAAAGACTCCCACATAGGTTTTATGAAGCCTGAAGACGATTGCTGTGCATTTACACGACTTTGAAGAGAAATAAGTCTTAACTAACCCGGACAGTAAGATAATAGCCAACCAACGGGAACGACGAGTAAAAAAATAAAAAATAAAAAATAAAAAAAAAACGACAAGAAACAAAAGACGAGAGAGATAGACAGCCTACCAAAAAATGCGACTCCTCGCACAAATATCGGTCCTATCGACCATATTCCTCTTCCTCCTTCTCGTCGCCACCACAGCAGCCATCTACCCCTCCGACGACATCCAATCGCCCTCCCACGATGCAACATCAACGCAACAACAACTGGCGGCAAGAGTAGGAGCAGTAGGGGAACTCCTCCAAGCAAGAGCCGAAATCGGTACGGCCTACGACCTGACGATAACGACCAACAACTGCTCCCTCTCTATGGACGGCTCGATGTTGCGCGGGCGGTGCAAGATCCCCTACGGACAGGATAAGGGCAAATGGGCCGCCAGCGTGATTGATATTAATTTGTGTTTTGAGAATCAGAATGGTAAAGTTGTGTATACGGGCGGCAAGGGCGGGGGTTTTTGGGATACTGTAAGTTTGTTTTGGATTTAATATCTGTTTCTGTTTATATGTCGGTTTTTTTTTTGTGAGGAGATTAAAATCTGAGGGGATGGGAGCAGGAAGTACAAAAGGGGGTAGGGAAAGGGGAGAGTGACAGGTAGAAAGAGAGTGTATTTGTTTTCATCTACCTATCTTCCTCTCTTCCTCCCTTCTTACTTCCTATATGCTTACGCTGCTTTGCTTTGCTTTGCTTTGCTTTACCTCTTTACCTATCCCATTCCCCTTTTCTATCTAACCTACCTCCTACCTACTCAGCTCCTTACTCACTCCTCGCCCCCTCACTCTTTTTACCTTGTTGCTTTCTCTCTCGCTTTCTTTCCTCCTCACTCCTATGTTCGCCTTTACTGCTTGATATAGCTATATTCTCCTGCTAACCATCATAACCATTATCCCGCAGTGCAAAGACTGCCTTCTCCTAGAGAATCGCATCTTGCAATGCTTCTGCTACACCGGCCCCAGCGGTCCTCCCGACCGTCCCGACGAGAAAGATTTTTGGACGGAAGCCGGTGTGGACCTCGGGGGGAACCATCTGGAAGTGAACATCGAGAGTGGATATCTCTGTGTAAGTTGCCCTTCTTTCTATTCTTTCCTTCCTTTGTCTCTTCCTTTCTTCCGATCCGAACACCGTTACTTTTCCCTCCGCACGATGGGTAACCATCTCCTTACTTACCTTCACCCCTACAGTGCGGTCTAGTCGGCGGGTACATCGTCAGCGACACGCCTACGCTCGTCCAGACAGATGGCATAGGCCACGGTCCTGTAACCGTCCAGATAGGCGGAAACTCAGAACACAGTCACAGCAGTCACCGTACCATAACCACGAAGCCTCCTACTAAGAAGCCCTCTTCTCATACTACTGCTCACACTACAACTCATGCTACTGCTCATACTACTACTCATGCTACTACTTATCATTCCACCCATACTACTGCTGCTGCTCCTCCTAAAACTACGGCTGCTGCTAAGACTACTAAGGCTAAGACTACGCCGGGTTATTTCATCACGAATATGGTCGTTCGGGATTTCTTTTGGTAGACTGGGTAGGTATAGGGGAGTTGCGATGGGATAGTTTTTTCTTCTTTTTTTTCTTAGCCTTATAGTATGGACATAGTGCAGATTCATCATGACATATCAGGAACGGGGAAATCATTGTCTTCGGGATTTCGGAGCCATAACTACTTGGGAATTTATTGAGATTGGCGTTGGATTGGATATACCTGGCCTAGCTTGTTGGTCTTCGTTTATTTTCTCTATAGAATACGTTATTTCGACACATGGACGCGGCCTATCTATCAGTATGAGAGATCGGGGTTTATTGAAATACTAGTGTACATAGATCCGATAACTGGGGTGCATAACATTGATTACAGGCAAGCTTCTCGATCCTGAAGGGCGCAGGAAGTATTTTTGGAGTGGGAACGATACTATGTACACCGCCAAAAGCGGCCGCAAGGATTGTGCAGGACATGTAAGAGCTATGCCACAGCAGTTGGTTCTGGTTGGTCTATAGAAATTATGATATGTGTGAGGATTACTAACATGATCCATCCTCGACTTACAAACACATCTATGCCGTACAGGGTCTACTAGGGCTGGCGGTGACTCCCTCGTTTGGACGGGAAACAGTGAACGCCCACAAAGGACTATAAACCATTCCACATCCGTAGAGGGAGCTAGGATTTTGGCCGTCGTGTCCTTTCCCACATACTCCTGTCTTTGGGCCCGATAGTATATGTAAAATGAATATCGATGGCTATGCCTTTATTGTTGGTGGAGGTGAGACCCGATTCTTATCCCCTCTCACCTTTGGGCGCTCCCTTGTATGAAATGAAGTACTTTTCTAAGCCCGCTGACTGTGCTTCAAAGGGGGCATCGGGAGAGCCTGCGCCCTGGCCTTTGCAAAGCAGGGTGCCGCCAGGGTGATGGTGGCCGATCTGAGCCTCGATGTCGCGACCAAAGTTGCAGCCGAGGCTAAAGAAGTTGCCAAAAACACGGACTTCAGAGCGGAGGCTTGTGAGATTGATGTGACGGTGGAGGATTCAGTTAGAGGCGCGACGAAGAAGACGACACCAGGGCTTGGTAATGGTCTTGTTTAGCTTTGTTAATTTTAACACTAGAGAAGTTCTCTGATCGCTCAGGGATCGATAGGATAAGAGATCACAGCCAAGGCATCTGTAAAACCCGGCGACCTTGGTTGCCTTAAGGGATCACTCAGGGATCACCGGTGTCAGCCTACAGTGTTCCGTTCCAAACAGCGTACAGATACTAGACAAAATATAACATGAATTAAAGCAAGAACCAGTACTACCTTGTTATCTATTATATAGCAACGTGCTAGTATTTATAAATTAAAAAGCCTGTCACACTTCGAGGATTATCTGCTTCGTTACTTTGTCTGATTCTTACGTGATAGGGGAGTTTCTCATTACCGTGGTCAATGTAACCGGCTAGTATGTACATCCCCCAGAGCTAATATTTCATTGTCGTTCCATGATATCTGATATAACAAGGAGCAATCAACACGGTTCGCGATATATATATATATATATATATATCATGCCTACAACCTATACATCCAACTCCTGGGCAACTTTCATGCAGCATCGAGATCTTCCGCTGCCAGCCCTAGTCTTTCATAATCTAGAACCTTTTCTTGCGTACTTCGTGGGTTAAGTAGATAATGTCAAGAAGAAAAAGAAAAAGTTACACTAAGGCATTATTGATATCGGTGCTGAATGAATGTTAGGAGGTTCGGATAGTCCAAAGTTACTATAACCTGCCGCCTTCGATACTTTCCCCTTCTGAGCCCGACTGCGTCCCCCTGACAGACTTCTATCACTGCTTCCAACCGCAGGATGCTACCCTTTCATTCCCATACTACGCATCCGAGCCTTTTTAAGCACCTCTGTGGCCTCCTCTATATCCTGTTGTATTCGGTCAAGGTCGGGGATTAATTCGCGACGAAGCTTCTGCTGTATCTCCTCGGTGTTCGTATCTTCTGATGTATCCGGACACTGCAATCACTAGTTAAACCTATATATCCCAGCATGAAACAGGTTTGCTCACAAATTCCGTGATGTTTACTACTTTTCGATCGATATATATAACGTAGAGCTCCCTCCTCAAGGACACCCTGACATGACTCTCGCCGAATTTCTGCTCTAGCCACGAGTACAAATTTCGAGGGGGTATACGGTCGGGATGCTCAGTCAAGACAACGCGGTCTCGGTCTTTTCTCACGAACTTGAGTGCGCACGGCAACGTCGCCATTGTTTCGCAGGCTTTTAGGGAAGAAAAATGAGTAGTTTGAGAGAAAGTGCGAATTTCCACCAAAAAAAAAAGGAAAAAAAAAAGAGGGACTTGATGTTTTGGTTGTATCTAGTTCCTAGGCAGATTTTGATGGAGATCCGTAGTGGTTATGACTGGGTGCGAAATCTGCTGACCCCAGGGCACATCGATAAGGCGGAAAAAACCTACCCGCCCAAGTAATGTTGTATTTGAACATTGGCAGCGAGTTATGCCTGGCGATAGCTGAGGCCGCTGCTACATTCTAAGCCACAAGGATGGGTTTTTCCACTTCACTCAATGGCGGGTGGCAGTGTTGCTACCTACGACCCTGATCGAAACGCAGCTACTACCTAAAAATGTAGCTAGTATTATTGCTGAGCTGATAAGCTTTACTACAGACCAGCCTTAGACGGTTGCCTCACCTGGATGCTATACTTCTTATTACACCCTAGGATATTGAAGCTGTGTTGATCGGGCGGGCAACCTACGGGGCGCATTTCTGCAGTGCCGTTCGGCTGAAATGTGTGACTAGTATGAGAAACCGAAAATAGGGGAAGAAAGTTCACTCAGCCTTATGCCCATTGGCCATACGCCGGAATGTTATTGTCAATCGTATAAATGCCTTATCACCTTGCTCTCTCCGTCTTCCTCCAACATGTAATGATACTTGCAATCGTGGTAGTCTGACTTTCCAAGATCAGGTGATACGGGGACTATTCATCTTCTACCTAGTAACTCTAGATTTACCTACCCACCGTTGGCCCGTTTATTTTTCTCCGTTGGTCAGCAAGCATGCACTCGTACTCAGTCGAAGGTAACCATCCTGGGAGGGTAGGACACAATACTTCGGATCCAGAGGGTCATATAAGTCTTCGCTTCCGTCCGGCGCTCGGAAGTGAGTCCCAGGAGGCCCTGAAAGGTCGGAACTGCGGGAGCCGAGAAACTGAAAATAGTAGCCTATCCGACCCTACCAAAACTTTTGATACATGCGATAGTGACAACGGGTCATTAATCTTCAATGTGCGAGACTTAGGATTCAGTATCGCCCCTTATCCGACTCGGGTCATTGATGATTCGTCAATTCGAGGCGTCTTGAGTGCCGACGAGGTCCGTGCGCACCTCAACCTAGAACCCGAAGCTGAAGCCAGTGTGAAGAGATCAATCAAAGAGAAGATCAAATCGTGTCTAGTGCGCAATCAGCCTCGCCTTGGCGTCAAAGATGGAACGTACTTACCCATTAACGATCTATATACAATCCTCAGCGATGAGTCTATCAGAGCCTTGTTGCAGGAAGAATTTCCCCGCAAGCAATATAAAGATATCTGCAACAATTTGGAAGTCTATCTACGCCGGCGACGAATCTTGGGTATTCTACTTTACATGTATCCAACGGACTTGCGGCTTTTTCAAGATTTCGTCAGCGGGAACATTACGGATCAGGATTTGCCACTCACGCCCATGGGTAGTCTTGATGAACCCAGCTTTCGAAAGCAATGCGGGAGAGAAGATACAACCACGATGATGAAATGGGGAGACAATGACATCGCACTTTTTCACATTTATCAGCCAATCTTTCTTGCGCCATTCTTTGACATTCAGGAGAAGAGATTGTGCAATTACTCACTAGACGAATCCATACGGTTACCCTGGCTGGATTACGAATTCAAAACCAGAGGTGGGAATGGAATTGTGCACCGGGTGGAGATACACCCAAGTCACCACAATTTCAAATCTCGTCAGGTGAGGAACATCTCCTGATATATCTGATGTTCGGGACTTTAACTGACAATTGGAAGCCTTTCAAAAGTCCTCTCTACTTTGCACTAAAGGAGATTCCCAATATCGACGTGGAAACCTATAAACAGGAGTTATTGGCCCTGGAAAAGCCGTTTGTTCAGATGCAGAAAGAAAAGCATCTGATAAAGCTGCTTCTTACTTTTCAACATGGCCAGAAATACTACTTCCTTTTCGAATGGGCCGATGGTCATCTGTGGGACTACTGGGATAAGTATCCAAGAGGGTCCGGGGATGCGAATTTGAATTCGATATTGCTGGCCGAGCAGTGCCTGGGACTGGCCACGGCGGTAAAACGAATCCATGGACTTGCTACCTGGCAGAAGGAAAGGAGAAAGAAGTCAGCATGCATAAATAAGAATGAAAAAGATTGGGGTCGGCACGGTGATATCAAACCACACAACATACTGTGGTTCTCCTCCTATAGGACAGAAGGCTGCCTTTTTGTCCTCTCTGATCTTGGCCTCACTCGATATCATTCCAGCGTCACAAGATCTCTGGTATCCCCTACTAGTCTCGACGGGTGTACAGATTCGTACCGGCCCCCTGAAATGGACACGCCTGGGCAGCATATTTGCTCGAAGTACGACATATGGTCCCTGGGATGCGTCTTCCTGGAGTTTTGTACATGGTGGCTGAGAGGATCCAGGTCTGTCAAACTGTTCGAGGATGAAAGAGCGGCAGATAAGTCCGTCAGAATGGTTGACGACCCTAAATATTTCTCCATACCTACAGGTGATGGCGCAAAGCCCGATGTTAAGCCCACAGTCATCAATGTATGATGTTTAAGACTGTTTTGTCGACTATGCTGCTAACAATGTGTACAGTGGATAAAAGGTTTGCGGAACGACCCAAATAGCGATCTCTTTGCGAGATCAATGTTGGATCTGATTGAACATCACATGCTTGTTGTCGACAAGCAAGAAAGATACCCGGCTGATGTTGTATGTCGTGAAATCTTGAGCATCGTTACTCGACTAAGAACGGCCGACGTCGAGAGTACCCTGCTACCAGCGATATGCATCAGTCACGAGCACTCGGACAGCTGGAGTCACAGCGAAGGGTTTGAACCCCGCGCAAAGGGAAGCAGTAATCTGAGACATCTACGAGAGCGAAAGGAATGCAAGACCAAGCCGAGTAGGCTGCTTGAGCAGGAACCGGTTTCGCACACAGAAGACTATTGGGACTCCCGATTGTCAACCAGTGGGCTTGACCCGGCCATGGGAAGTTCAAGTAACGATGACAGTGCCGATGAAGTGGCTAGTCCAATGACCCCAGATAGTATCTCCTTTGACGACAACCCTGCCTCGAAACACGAAACGGAAAATGATATCAAAGAGTGGCATTTAGATGGAGTGTCTAAATGCCCATAAGGAAGAAAAGTTTCTGTTCCATGGCGATCTTTGTGTACTCAAAGCAGTGTGAAAAGAATAAGGGAGATAGCCTATAAGAGGGCTTGAAGGGTTTCCGAGTCGTCAGGAAAAAACCAAATGCTGGGTAGTTCCCGGCTTAGCAAGTATAGAAGTTTTACCAAAGTCTAGCATAATAACTTTACCGTAGAAGAGCTATATAAGCATGCACCCGGGGGGCGGCACGCCGGAGGTAATTGAAACTGGTACCGATAAACATGACTGGTAGGTCGCTAGAGTCTATTGAACGGTTCCTTGATTTGTAGTATATCTTATAATACATACTACAAAGACGTTTACGAAGCTCTGAGTCGCGCACAACACACTTGTTTGCGTTTGGGCTTGTGGACAGGGATCGCAGGAAACGGGTCTGACAACGGAATTGGAAACTAGGGGGGAGTGTGCTTGACCCTGAAAATCGAGGCGTAATTAATCAGTTCGGCGCTGTCTGGCGAGGCATATACATGCTTCCCGAGTAATACTTCAAACGCCACAACACCACTACAGCAAGGCCCAACTGGCAGCTTTCGCCAATTACAGTTGTATTCATCCATGACACCTACCGCTTTTAGTTTCAATAGTGGCGGTCAACATGTTTGCCTTTCTAGGATATAGTGGCATAGAGCGCGCACACGAGAGGCAACATCCGCCATAATCAAAAGTTGCCCAATCACTTGACGTGACCAAGGTACTGGCCGCTTACGAGATCGTCATGCATATCAACCAGACTCGAGGCTGATACCGAACACTTAAATTACTAGTGGGGAAAACCTTGGGCCGGGCAGCCAGTGGAGGGTTTCAAGTTTCGATGAACCACCAGTGCATACTGTTAGAGCTGTGAAGCCAAAGACCCCGCTCAAGCAAAGCCTCACTAGTTTTCCTGCATCATGACGCTACTCTGATCTGTAGTAGTAGACTATTAAAGTATTTATTAGAATGTAAGCGCCCACATGTGCAATTATATCTTGCTTTGTCGAGTTTAAAGCCCGTTTCCTTTTCCACTCGCTCGTGACAAATTGCACGTTTACGACCTTAGATATGCCTCTCTGTCCGCCTTTCGGATGGTTCCGTAAAAAATCCCCAGCCAAGTCTACTTCCCCACCCCCAAGGACCTCCTCTCCGAGACAGAAAGTGATATCTTCGTCCTACGCCCAGAATTTGTCCCCTTCAGTATCCGCCGGAATGCCTTCTGAAGTCCACGCCGTCCCCCTAGTGACATTGCCGGAAGCCTCATCTAAATACCCGGTACTAGCAAAGCTAAAAGAGGACATCAAGGTTCAGTTGAAACGCAATGAAGATGACAAAAAGAAGTTTCTGCCCGCCAATGCGGTCAACATGGTGGTGACTGAAGATGCTGTTCTGTCAGCTTTCAGAGAGGTTGGGATAATAGAAGAGATGGAACTGGACCGCCTCACGAAAAGTATTCTCAAAGGGCGCCAGCGCTTATTCTTGGTTCTGGTTCAGATATCTTCTACTGATATCGGCCGAGAGCATGAGAAACTTTCATCCCTAAGATATGGAGAGTGGAACGAAATCAACGACAGTTCATTACCATTTTCTGTATCCGAGGACCATTTCGCCTTCGGCGACACTGATCTTGGTAACCTACAAGAGTTTAAGCCAAAAGGCTGGATCGATAATGATTTCAGGCTTTTTAGTTTACTTCAGTGGCAGGTGCTTGCTCCGGTGTTCGGGACTAAGGACAAGTTCTTTCATCAATTGACCGACCACATACTGCCGTACCTCAAAGTATCGGAAGGCCCTAAAAGTAGTGGGTTCTTTAGCGAAGTTCGGCAAGCCGAAATACATGTAGCACACATTGACCCACGACATATACCAAAAACAAGTATGGTAAGGTTATCGTCAGTTGTCCTTGGAAGAACCTTTGCTGAACCATGATAGAGAACCAGGAGTAATCTCGATAGCATCCCTGTCGCTATTAAGACAACTAGGGATGCTAGAGAGTTTATTCAAATTTTCGATAAGGAGGCCTGGAATCTCGAAAAGGTGCAGGAGTTTGACTCGGACCATATCATTAAGCCTATCGCAGCCTATAAACAGGGAAACGCGCGATGTCTGCTATTCCCTTGGGCTGATGGCGGGAATCTTGCCACCTATTGGGAAGAGCACGATAACACTCGCAGAGACAAGGGGAATGTTCGGTGGGTCATTGGGCAGTTCGTGGGTATCTTCTCTGCTCTGACGGTCTTACACAAAGATGAGAACGGGTAGGTGGTATACCATAATGCCCATGTTTGGCTATGTCGATGGCTAATATTACGTAGTGAGTTAAGCTTTCCAGAGGAAGGGAATATGGCCAATAATTTCGCACCACTTTCGACTGACTAGTCAACTATTCTCTACGAGGTACTGATTTATAATAGGTCGACACGGCGATCTAAAGCCTGAGAACATCCTGTTATTCCTCGACTATGACAAAGGAGGATGCCTCAAAATTGCCGACATGGGTCTCTCTACGTTCCACGATTCGGCCGCCAACACCAGGCAGCGACAAATTGACGGTTTGTTGACAGAGACTCCCTCCGGGACTTTTCGATATGAGCCGCCTGAAATGGATAAAGACCGAAGAAGTCGGAAGGCTCGATCTCGACAATACGACATTTGGTCTATGGGATGTATCATGGTCGAGCTTCTCGTCTGGCTTCTTTACGGTTGCGAGGCCGTACAAAAGTTTAGAGAAGCTACACCTGAGTTCTGGGAGAGGACTAGAGGCACAACCAATTACCACGTTTCTTCTTATGTCAATGCATTTCTAGACATAATTACTGAAGACCTAGGAAGGGATAATATTTATTGGAGTCTTCTGGACCTTTTGCGAAGCAGGGCTCTTGTTGTCGCCGTATCAGACGAGTATAAGAGTTCCCCATCCCACCGCGAAATTGCGGTGAGACTACATGCGAAGATGGTTGAAATCCAGCAAATTTTCGACGACTCCTACAAAAATCTTCCCATTGTAGAGTATCCAGATGAGGATAGAATTGCCAGGCACAAAACTCCCTATTTTCGCCCTGACCGAGAAGGTGGAAAGCTCTCAGCCGGATCCCTAAGAGCTGAAGCACGTTTATCAACAAGTTCCCCGGATCAACCTACACGGTCGACAGATTCGGAGAGTGTCAAAATTGTTCTGAGCCCTCCTACGGATGAGTTTGATTCGCATTTGAAGACAGGGGCGGGCGAAAAGCAGGAAGTGAGTAGAGGTTCCCTCTTGTTGGTCTCATGATTGAAACTAACTTCAATTCAGTACGTTAGTACCTCCAGCCTCACGAGTCACGCATTTGACTAATTTGCTATTTATAGAATGTTAGTGGTATGAACTAGCCGCTCAACTTCATTACTAATACTAGATCTTCCAAGGTGGTAAGTCTAATCCCCGCGGCGTTGCAGTAGATGAGCATTAACTTGATCAGTTTGTAAGTTCCCTTGACCCGGTCCATACTAGCTCAAGTACCGATATATTTGTCTAGGAGCCCACAAAACTCGACGACATCTGGACATCCATTCCAGATAATGACTTCACGAGAGGTTTGTTCAATTCACTTTCGTGGGACTCAGTTAAACCTCCTGTTGAGCGCGGAACTCCTACACTCTGCTCGAACTGCAATCAAACTAATCCTCTACGCTTGTTTAAAACTAACATTGATCGGAACGAACTCGAATCATCTTCACGGGAGTGTGTACTTTGCCGACTACTCTATAGTTCCCTGCCCAACCAAGGGAATGACTCACCTGCAATGATCTCTCTACGCCAAAATGGATCAGTTGTGGGCATCAATGATGGGCCAGATCTACTTTCCATCTACACCGATATAGGTACATAGGCCTATTAGCATCTTGAGGCTTAGCGCTAACCATCATAATCCAGATGGCGATACTTTTCAGGGGGCACAGCTCGGACTGCCGAAGCTCCCGGACCACGGCAGCCGAGAACAATTCTTGCTGCTAAAGGAATGGATTCGAGTCTGCGACTCAACCCACGAAACTTGCAGTCGCTTGAATACTGATAAACCGGGTCAGAAACCGGTATCCGCCATGCCGACCCGACTTGTCGACCTTGGTAACCCCTTAAGACTAGTAGAGTCAGGTGGTATCAAACCATCCCCATACGTGGCTCTCAGTCACTGCTGGGGTAAGACCAAGACTTTATGTACTACCACCAAGAGTATAACCGAATTCAGGGAATCAATTGACTTGAACAGCTTACCGGAAACATTTCGTAATGCCATCCAAGTCACGCGCGGCATTGGAATTCAGTACCTCTGGATTGACTCACTCTGCATTATCCAAGACGATCGAGATGATTGGGAACACGAGTCAGCGCAAATGGAGCAAGTTTTCAGCCTCGCCTACTGTACTATTGGCGCAAGCTCGTCGAGATCCTCTGTGCAAGGCTTTTTCCCTAACCGGGTTCCTCGGCCTTGTGTTCAGTTAGAGAGACCGGGGATTGGCAGGCTCTATGTGTGTCATAATATTGACGATTTTAATCGTGATGTGGACCTGGGTGAACTCAACGGCCGAGGATGGGTGCTGCAAGAGAGGGCACTCTCCCGACGCACTATTTTCTACACCACAACCCAAGTATATTGGGAGTGTGGGGCCGGCGTCCACTGCGAAACACTCTCTCGTCTAAAGAAGTAAGACTGCCCTCATTATCATTTTTTCTTACAATGAGGCGCTAATATGAATTTATGAATGTAGTCCTAGGGCTGCTTTTCTTGGAGATGCAAGATTTCCCGAGTCGGCTTTGGAGTATTACCGAGACGGGCGGCAGATGCTCGTTCAGGATTTGTATGAACGATACTCTAGGCTTGCTTTTACGTATTCCTGGGATCGCCCCTTGGCAATCCTAGGTTTGCAAAAGCGACTTGCCAGAGCTTTTAGAACACAAGGTGCCTACGGCTTATTTGGCACATATTTCGCACGCTTACTCTTGTGGAGGCGATCTGGTGACCGCTTGATGACACGCATAGAGCAGCGTTTCAGGGCGCGCCATCGTGCTCCCACTTGGTCGTGGTTTTCAAAAGTGGGCGCTATCGAGTACCTGGACCTTAAATTCCAACAGATCGACTGGGCAGAAGACGATTTTGAAAACCCATTGAACACCCCAGATTCCCCATCCCCAACGACGGCGGACACCGGTGAAGTCGCTGTGACACTGCGCGGGCAAGCGAGGAAGCTGATCCCACCGGAAGGCGGGTTAGCAAATTGTATCATATTAGATGAAGTGAGAGAAGATGATATCAATTTCAATGATTTGCAGTGCGTTGTCTTCGGTAGAGACAAGGGCTGGAGGAAGTCGAGAGATGCTAACTATCACGCACTCATCATCCGCCAGGTGGCAGGCAATATATATGAAAGGGCTGGAGTGGCATCTTTGAAGGCAGATCATATGACAAAAGAAGGGTACTGGGTTACTATTCAGTAGCGAGGGCGACGCAGGAACCACTTACCGCTCTCTTTAGATAATACATCAGATTCTTCCATGGAGAATTAATCAACTTGGTTGTCGGATGTTAACTGACTGCCAAGAATCAATCCTCCAAACAGACATATAACCAGGGCGAGGCTTGTAGTGTTGCAGCATGCACCTGTATGCCTGAGTTAAGCATGTTGGCCCCCCATAAGCCAACCCATTAGTCCTTCGGAGCTGACTACCCGGCCATTAGGCGCACCCGGCTGCGACTGTGACCCAACGAAAACAAAGTGGAAAGTCCTGACCGAACCAGATGCATTGAGGCGGTTTGGCGCCTGTGGTGTGCAATAATAATGTGCAGAACCCAGTCTGCCTATGAACCACATGACTGCACCACGTTTCAAAGGATCTGACGATGTTTTTAAACTTACAGGGGCTGCGTTGTCCAAAACCACCACTCCCTAACCTACCTAGTCACGCCTCCATCTCAAGTCTGATGTGCTCGATGTTTCAACTCATGAAATCCAATCAAGATACACACGAACAAGTCGAGGACGGTAACGAGTTAGAAGGGCTCGCCGTACTACCATACCACGAGCGCCTGACAAGATTCATTCGTGGCTCGACGAAACATTGGGTTTCTGGTGGTGTCACGATTGTCGACTTCCGGCCCCTATACGCAGTCACAATCCATCACCTGCAATATCAACTGGCTACAGAGCTCGCCAAGATTGAGAAAGACATGGTCACGGGTGCACAACTGGAAAGCATAAGAGATATTCTCCATAAATATAGTAAGACACCTCTAACCTTGAGACGGCCGAATCGGTGGGCCGCGAGTCGAACAAGTATCTGAATTACATACAGCTAGTTCTCTTCGCAACTTTGAGTTTATTCATACGAATCGCTGGAACACCCAGTTTGTAAAAGATATCGCAGCGTCTCGAGTGGATAATGGGAAAGGGTCGAGGCTCCTAGGGGCGCTCCTTGCTGAACATGGGCTTCAGGTGGGAGAATCGCACCGCAGCCTATTCAAGGACGTGGACCTTCTTGGCTCATTCGACAACGACCTCATGCGGCAAAGTAATGCCATCGGGCGGAGCTTGGGTACTGAGCGCACCGACATTGTTGCCAGTCAAGAGCGTCTTAATCGGATACGCGTCGCAATAAGGCGGTTTTCATTTGCTATCGTTGGTGGACTGGTCATTATAGTACCGCTCCTCATATTGCTCGTTGGGGAAGAGGTGCCAAAGTCCCTAGGGGTTATTTCAACATCTATCGTCATTTTCGCAATGTATGTCGCAGTATTTACTAGATTGGAACCTGAGAACCTTCTCGCTAGCACTGCGGCCTATGCTGCTGTGTTAGTGGGCATCGTCGGGAATAAGCAGTGTCGTAATTAGGACTATCCCATTGACTACCGCAGCTCTAACAATCTCTTCAAACACATCAAGATAGGCATTAAGCACTAATCAGCACACTTTGATTTAAGATACTTAATTTTCTATAAGTTTGTATTAATGTTATCACTAAGCAAACAGGGATAGTGTAGGCCGCGATTTTGTATTTGTGGGACTGTTGGAGCTGTGGTAGTTAAAGGGATACCTACATACAGTTAGGCCTTGTAGGGGTTATACCTGGGTTGATGTGGAGTCCTGTGCCTTTTACTGTAAGGGCTGAATATCTCTGTGGTGGTACGTGTGAGTTGTATTGGTACTGAAGGGCTTCGCCAAGGCAGACCTGGCCTGGAACTCCATTACTTCAACAACATCAATATAGGCACCTACGTGGCTTGGAAATCATTAAACATAAACGCAATAGTCAGACATGTGTCGGCTATTGAACCGGTAGGCTGTGTCAGATGATCATGCACCTAGCCTAATAATAAAACGCCACAAGCCTTGCCACACGATCTGCCCAGTCTGCCTAAGGAAGAGGCAGCAATGGACTTTTAGACGCCCTGCGGGTA
>Ga0247782_1000186_pt1 | contig 75663 bp, 67 predicted proteins | sample UWRJL019104C5_FD_179928 | JGI IMG/M metagenome (GOLD analysis project Ga0247782, IMG submission 179928) | Plant litter microbial communities from Arlington Agricultural Research Station in Wisconsin, United States - UWRJ-L019-104C-5 | ecosystem: Environmental > Terrestrial > Plant litter >... | reverse complement strand
GGTCGATTTGAATCCGAAGGATGAGAATACAGGATACGGTATAGCCTGACAGGGGCGGAATCTACGCGCTGTTTTGCCAGTCACTAGCCTTAGGTAATATGTGCTACAATTATGTATATCAGAATCTGTCAACATCAAATATGTCAAAAGAAAAGATTACAGAGTACTCATACCCAGTCCACACCTCAAGCTGAAATCTAGTCTTCTTGGTTTCTCCGCAAATGATTCCTGGGCGATTGCAAACTCGTCTGATCAGCTAGTCTTCAAATATGGGGCGAGGAAAGGCGTAAGCTCAAGAGAGGCACTATACTCGACTTACATGTCTATAGGCGGCCCTAAAGTTCTTGGTCGCGAGCTATACGGGTCCCTTGCTTGTAATTTTGCTATTGTGTCCCTGGACTAGCCGTTCGAGGTACAGCTGGTCTTGTGCATGAGCTAAAATCAACTCATCCCCTACCTGCTAAGTGGGAAATGGTTCTAAAGAATACCTAGAATTCTGCCTATTCTTTTTCCGCAAGGTAAGCCAAGATACAGAGTAGCAGTGAATGCAAATCGTGGCCTTGCAAGGGCATACCTGTTGTAGTGTTCTTGTCATGTGTAGGTGGATATCTAGAAGTTCCGACTAACCTGGACCAACATAGTGTCGTCTCCCTACGCTTATGTAGGCGCCTATCTAGATGTAACACTCCTTCTTCCCACCACGGGGTTGTCACATTACTGTAGGACCAAAAGCTTGTTTCCGACCTAGCTGTGCTCAGCTACTGAGCGACACACGTGGTAATGGTCACACACACCTTGTAGGGATTGTGTACCTGCCATTTCAACGCACACAGGGTCCGTGGCGTATCAAAAGCTTGGTTCGGTATATGCTTCTGGCATTCTCCTTAGGACATTCCCAGCACCTACAGAGTAATTAGCTACATTTTGAGGTATTAGTAAACATCCTTGTTCAAAAGACAAAGCCGAGCACATCTAGGCCTTACAAAAGCACTAGCATGAGTAACCTTGCATGTTTCTAAGCACTTTATCTCTTGGCGGTATTACGGTCAAGCCCTGCAGTCATTGTCCTGCATTCTTTCTTTTGCATGGCGAGATAAAAGCGTGGATGAAGCGAAGGGATAGAACGCGAGCGGTTCTCCTGGCAACCACATAAAAGCAGGGAAGAAAGGAAAGACTTCTGGAGGCGGTAGTCTTATTGACTTCATCGCCGTTCATGCGCACAAATGCCGGCGCCACCAAAGGTGTGCGTTCTTGGGGCAGGCATCACCTTAGTAGCCAAGATCTTCGTCTTCTTGGAAGGGGACTAACGAGCCCGCTCGTCAGCATCAGCCCTGTCAGCAAACTAAGTTTCGTAAATCGTATCTGTGTTAAACATCCAAAGAGATTTTACATACATGCGTAATTTATCGATAGGCTATGAAGGTACCTTGTATCTAGCCTCAGATCTGCCAATCTAACGGGCAGGCAAATATGTACATATGTCGATCGTTCTAAGGCACGCCACATCTGATAAACCCTCTAAAGGTGTACATAGTAGGAACATGGGTCGGCGACCTCGGTACTTAGATACGGGAGCTTATATGTAGGTACCGTTGGCTTCAGTGACTTGTGGGCCCGCTACCGATGTGCCGTTAGCAGATAAGCCACTGACAAGGGCAGACCTGTATGACCGTTAGAAGTTTTACGTCAAGGCTAATAGGAGAAAAGATGACATGACGGCTTAGACATGCCTACCACCAACTACTAGATCCCACCAGCATGCACATTGGCTTACTGACCTTTCCAACCTTTCCAACCAACCTAAGGTAACTGAGAAAAAAGGGAAAAAAAAAAAATTCCCGTAAGCAGGGAACAAAAGCGTCCGCGATCCCAGTTAGTCAGCATTCCAATTAAAATATACCTACATAGGTACTTACCCAGGTAATCGGCCCATAGCCATGGATTCATGAGGTGGAGTGGTACGCATAAGTGGGCCACAGATTGTCCAGTGTATTATGTACTACAATTATGTAATATTTCACCTGTAGTATTGTTGTTTTACACGATATCTGAGCTGGCCAGCTTATGTAGGCCTAGTTTGTTTCACGGCGTGGTGGAGCGCAGCGAGTGTCTTCGATACACCAGATCCTACTGCTTCTGTATGCGCTAGCCATATACAGAGGGCGACATCAAATCCGCTAACAGAATTTTGTATTAGTTGTACGCAGGTAGGTTGTATGATGGGGGTTAGCTTTCTAACCTAGGTGAATAAGGTTGATATCTACGGCCATTTTTATTTCCGCTAAGTACGGCCCACCTTCAGTTGAAACGCTTCACCATGCCACAAGACTAACTAGGCCTTAGACATGTAGCATAGGGCTGTCCGGCGGCCCCGATAGTCGTCGGCGAACAAAGAAGGGGATGGTGCATAATTACCCTGATCTATTCCGGCCCGTCCTAGTTCCAACGGGCCGCCACCGTGCTCAGTCATAATTTAGGTAGGTATAGCCTAATTCTTGCTAGCCATAAGAGCGCTCCCGCTACCTCACTAACCCCACAGAATCAAGCATTGTGGCTAACATGTTTACGAATTAGGGTTTAAAGGAGCACGTCCCTACCTATGTTTTACTCTTTATAGTGAGTTAGGTAAGGGAAAGGTGGCGCCGTTATCGCTCATAATAAACGATAACGGCATATGCGTGAAGTAGGTAAGTAGATAGACCAATTTGTTACCTTGCCCCTGTTTATGTTGTTGGGAATGTTTCTCAGTAGACACCATTACGCTCTTAGTTTAGCTCTTCCCTAGCATATCCCGTTAACGTCCGACGAATACATATCATACGTACAACAGTTAATAGGCTATGCGAGCACACAATACCCAGGTAGCTTGGTACTGTCTAAGTCTTCTCCGTGGCATACATATAGATGCCTTTTTGATAGGCGGATTAAAGAAATCGGTATCATAATGATAACCCACCAATACGCATAAATACGATAGTTGTTGGGGGTAGGGTGCCAATGTTTGGGTCGGGGCGGCCTGCCCCTTCAAGTATACTTTTTCTTCACTAAAATCTCGGCAGCATCAGCCGCACCGGCAAAATATTTTCTGTGCGGTGTTCTGGGGCATATCGAGCTTCGTGTTTTATTAATGGGGTATGTAATGGAAACGGAGTGACAATCTCCAACGGGTCTTTCCCTAGTAGTACATTCGTGTTCTTCGGGTTCCTGACGGACGTCCACTAAAGCCAGCCAGGGGTAGGAACCTTCGAAGAATATAATTTTGCCCAGTTTCAATCGGAGAATCCTGCCCGATTGTCGACGCGCACGACATACGAACCGTGCATTAGCGCGTCACCACGTGATCAACCTGGAAGTGTAACGTAACTGATCTTGACGATGCTCCTGTAATACTGAAGATGCTGACTTGATTACGGGATCTTGGAATGCGAAAATAAGCTTCGTTAGAGTACAAGTCATCATCATATATGATGCATAGGTGTAAAGAATGTGTAAAATCACCAAGAGTAGCTGGTACCTAGCTGGGAGCCCCGACCACTGGGAGCGGTATAATACCGAATTTCCGGAATGTGTGCTCTCACAGATAATCAGACAGGTACTGCTATAGTCTAATATGAAATCTTCTGATGATATTTCGGCCCGTATGTAAGGGAAGCCGTGAATGCCGTCATGAATAAACGCCCAAGTCCCGGTGCTTGTACATCACTGTGCCCACCTGCTCCACAGATCTCAATCTGACCGGCTCAGATCCATAGGGCTCTAGAGGCAGACGATTCGAGCCCTGTACCATTACCGTAGACGGATTAGTTCGATAGACAACCTTCTTGCCTTTGAGCTTCTTGAGCAATTCTTCCTCTAAGTGTTCGGCGGCGTTGAACCCAAGGTCTTCGAATATTGAATAGGCGAACTCTAATGCCAGCCGTACGTTTCCCGCAGTTTTGATATGTCTCCGGTGGAGAAGTTCACTGCGGGTGTGGAGGCACACACGCGCAACCATGAAACAGAAAATCCATATCGCTTCCAGTATGAAACCTAGACGAATAATGTTCGTAGAAAACCCCCATGAGAAACCCGGAGCTATATTACAAATTGCTCTATCCGTATCGAGCAGCCCGGAGTCAATCGGTTTCCCTTTGTAGCAAATGCAATTTCCAAGGCTGCTCCAGATTCCGTCTCCCGAGCAATTGAGGCCAACGTCGAGAAAGGGCGAGTCCAGCTCAAAAGCTTTGCCATCCAGCCAGACTGTGGAATTAAATGGGATGCCGTTACGATCGTCATATGGAATAGAGCTCGCCTTGTATTCGTACCAGCGGCTTTTCTCAAATCCCGATTCGTTAAATGGGGCGTATTCAACGGAACGTTGGGGTATCAGACCGTTCGTTTCATCTTCGCCGGGCCCAATAAACCCCGGTGCCCGTACGATGTCTTGCAATACTGGTATGGAATACTGAGAACAGACTTCGAGCTGCTCGTCAACCCACCAGGCTACAGAATTTCCCCTTGTATCAGTGCCGGTAACTTCGTATGAGCCAGAGGACAACTAACCTGAACCATTTATAGTCATTTGCACGCTCTGTGCGGAAAGAGCATCTGTAACGTAGGTGAGCTTATAAATCCATCCACCAAGTATTAATGATTGCTATTCCAAGCTTACATGCTCGTATGTTTCTAAAGTTCTCTGAACTCTTTAGTATATCATTATTGTAGCTGAAGTCGTTCCATATCGTGTCGTGGGATTGGAATTCCTCCATCCAGCCACCAGCGGTAAAGACGAATGTATGGCAAGGTGTATTTGCTTTGTATTTATGTGCTTTATTCAATTTACCCATTGACTTGAAGCTGGGCCCAATTTCAACACGTCCTGGTTCCAGTCCAAGTCTTCCAGAGTCTAGTACCCAACAGAGTGCCAGATCAGAGCTCTGCAAAGGAACAAAGTTGCCGTCAGGCATTGCATACATCCAGCGGGAATGGCTGATGTACCCAGTTGCCGTGCTCCATAAGACTGGGAAAAAGAGAGCGTGGCAAAGCATGTAAAGCGATAGGAGAGTCATGGATAATGCCAAAGCCCCTTTCGTGGAAAACATCGATGTGAGCAATGTCCATAGCATCCCAAAGGATACCGTTGAAAACGAGATCGAAGCAAAATGCTCATATGTGACGGCAGAGGTTTCCAGGACGTAAACGAGAAGGGGATAAATTACATAGCGGTACAGTCCCCATGCATGCCATAAACGTCCTCCTTGTCCAAAGATGATATCCCATAACACATCGATTGTTTTAGCCTGGCTGTATGTGAATCTCCCAAAGATCAGGTCGAGGTTAAAATAATTCTCGACTTGGTCGGTGCCGGTGTTAATGCAGTCAACACCAATTGAACCGCCTTGATTAATCGCGTGAAGGGAGGTGAGAGCCGGGAAATTGATGCCGGCCACGATAAATAATACGAGCACTACGAATAAAGAAAGGCCTGAATATGATTTCATGTTAGGCAGTATGAGTGACTTCATGTTGAGTAATTTCATGTTGATGCTAGGTTTATGGGACATAGATGATTTCTTCTTGACAACCACAGATCATCGGAGTGCTGGACAGCTACAGATGTTGGTGATATTATATAGTTTGACTATCATTTCGACTGCCTTTTACCCGGCTCAACCATACAAGGCTTATTGAGGCCGAATGTCCTAGAGCCTTGGGGGCTATGCGAGGAGATACTACGTCGGCTAGAGTTTTATGTCGTTATCGTACTCCTACGTGCATGAGCCCATTCAACGACAACCCATCAGTCAGTATATCACAAGCCACATAGGTGATGCTACTCTATAATAGCATCCGCCGTGAGAACTTCAACATTGGATGGGTGAACCAGGCTCCCAGAGGAAAGGGATTAAGTTCGTCTTATCGGTTCTATCTGATCAATATTCATGACTCTGGTGTCTTTGCTGCTGGAGTTTTGGCCAAATCCATCATTAGATATAGAAGCTTGGAATGTCTGCCCCTTGATTCAGGCAACATCTAGCCAAGTTTAGCTCTCCTATCGACATCACAGCCCTCTTGGCGATATGCTTGGGGTGCATTCTGGGGCGCATTTTTGGGGTATCTATGCTACCTAACGTATCACCCATACGACGCGTACCCACGATAACCTCTTTCTTACAAGGTTCTGTCTTCGCAACGTGGAGAATTATATTTATTGTGGAAAAATGCCTTATCTATAATGTGCGATGCTAACATTTATACTAATACTTCCAGGGTTGGATTCGGTTAGAGCTTGTCCGTGGCTGTGCCCGAAATGACGGCTCGATCACACAGCCAAAGACTCACGTCTTTTTTAAATTTGCAGCCTCCACACCGAATCCTTCGAAACTATGATCCTGCCTTTTCCTACTCCACAATGTATCTATTATTAGTAATAACCGCTTCTAAACGCCGTAAGTGTTCGGCTTTGTCATCGACGCGAGGTTATTGCAAACCTGTCTCAGGTGGACAGGATTCTAGCACCCGCACTAGCCACACTAATAGCCACCTATACCAGCCACAAGTTTGAACGCCATAGTCCGCCCTTCCCTTAACAATAGCCCAAGCGCACCCACGGAGCGTGAAGGGCCCGTCGCCATGACCTATGTATAAGAGCTGTTAGTATGACCCTGATCATGATTATAGGGCAGTTGTTAAACCCCCGTGAGGACAAGGTTATAGATCTTAAAATGGAAATTTGGTTACCCTCGGAGGGGCTCGAACAATGTGTCCAGTCAGACAGCCTGGACGTCCCTTAGGTTCACATATTTTATACAGCTTTGTACAACATATTAGAGCCAGATGTCGTGGAGTATGCTAGTTTCTCGAGACAGTTAGCAGCCCTTTCAAACCCCAAAGGCATGAACGAAAACATCAGAAGGAAGTGATTTAATCTTACTCATCTCAGAACCCAATCGTAATCATAACTACTTAACTACTTAACTACTATTCAGATAATTATTTTCCAGGGAGGGCACAATGAGGGTCATTTGTATAATAGACGCAGGTCTCTCTATACTTGGAGCAGTCCGAGATCCGGTAGTAGACGCTGTGGGAGCATTGGACGACCCAGTTGCCATCGCATTAGTACCGGTCCCCAACATCGCAGAATTGCTGGTCCGGGCCCGGTACGGTGCCAGTGCTCAGTGGAGTGTCGCGAGCCAGGGGCATACCGACCACAGCCGCGGATACGGTGAGGATTGTGAGATGCATGGCTAAAAACGCTAGGCGACTCTCAGACGCTTGGGATGGCGTTGGATTGGACTGGCACGTGATAATGATTTCAAGTGTTGGTATCGTTGTTATATTATGTAGTATTATTCATTACCTTCGCTCTTGAGGGGGAATACTATATTTGTACACGATCAAGAGATAAAAATATGTCCGATATCCTCCTTGCACCTAATTATAGGGAGATTAAAAATTCGTAGACTCAGGACCACGGTCGTGATTCTGTCTCTCGGATCAGATTTTCTCATCCAGTTGTCAGCCCATTAAGCTGCAACATTGAACACGCGGTACGAATGTCTGTGCTGACTCATCATGGTAGTACCACCCGTTCGCTGCTCCTCCGTGTAGCCGCCGGGCCTCCGTTTGACCAACGGCGTATTAGCTCCACCTACGGACCATATCCAAATAAACGGAAGGCTAAATTTAACTCCGGAGTCAGCCGGGATTCAGCTCCTTGGTGGTCTGGCAGGACGTTAATTCGCTTAGGGTCCTAAATTACCGAGATGAATATTCCATAGACTCATAGAGACGTTCGATTTTCCCAAAGCGGTCTGATACGGCGTATTATGTTGTACTAATCTGGAAGGACGGCCGCGGACGACATGTCTATTATGTAAGCTCTGACAGGGCAATTTGGGAAGATGTGACATGATAGGGCTGTGCCGCTGCGCTACGGAGTGCCAAGGGTCAGCTGAGAGATACTATAGTATTGCCTCGTATCCAGGAAAAGTGCAATTAGGCACGCAGGAATCATTTCATGCAGGACTTTCTTCACCACAACTCGAACGCATAAATAAACTGATATTTCCAATAGGTCGTAGAAATCTTTTCAGCAGCAAAAAAACAAAAACAAACCAACGAAGTCTCTTCCACACCCAGCTACAAGTTGCCCATCATGCGCGCCACAATTCTATCTCTCCTTTTTGCCGCCGGCCTGTCATCAGCACAGCAATACATCGTAGATGTTATCGTCGAGTCGGCAACAGGCAAGTCGTGCGCACCTTACAAGAACACCACGATCACATTCGACCAATCGACGCCATACTATAATACCAATGGGGATTTAGATCATGTTGTCGGGTTATACGTTGGCGAACATGACTCGCTCTGCATCCCTTACAATACGGATGGCAGCCAAACTATCACGACGAACGACAACTATTACTTTGGTTTCGGCTATTCTATACACGTTTCCCCCCCGGTCAAGGTCGATTATATCCGGTGTGGTCTCGAGTAGGCTAGGGGAACGGATCGAGCGATATCTGGAGAGACGCCATGCTTCAAACAATTCGGTCACATTTCTATCAGGGTTTCTCCGGACTTCCCATGTATAAATAACTCCGGCAGTAGGAAATGGTATAGGATATCTCAGCAGGCATATTGCTATGTTTGTGCAACGATAGACTAAGCCGAAAGGCTTGCAATTCTAGACAGTGATACGTCCATATCCTGGGCAACATTGGAGAACATGAAATCTCACCACCCTGTATTAACAGTCTTCCTGTGATTCTTAAGGTGTGATTTAAAAGACCGAAATTTGGCCGCAAGCGGCACGTATCACTTCTCCATACCGTCTCACCTGTCCAAGAGCTTTATTACATTTGCGCAGCTAGATTATGTAAGGGAAACGAGGGATACATCCAAAATAGCTCCGATGGTTGCCAAGTAGCATTTGTCAGTATGAACTTTAAGAGATGTAACCGTTGGTCACCGTTATTGAATTAAAATCAGCCGTTATAGTCAGTTTCTATTAACAGTGATTGCTAGAACTACACTCGTCTGCTCTAGTTTAACGGAATTCTGCGTAGACATACTGGTGTTAAAAACATTTCAATTGAGTCTATCATTCGATCTCGCAGTTTTTTTCTTTCTTCACCTCGGCCAAGTCGTGGCCACAGCATTAAGCTCAATCGGTAAACCTTGTCCAGATTTTGTAGGGCAAGGGTCTTCGCCTAGTAGGGCTAGCGGGATATAGGGGATTCCACTATCAGATGTCAGAACCTCCAATCCTGAAGGCTTCTATACCAACACTTCAACATTTGTATGCAAACTCCGTCATGTCCCGTATCCCCTGTGGCGGAGCATGTGACGCGATTATTGGGTCTCTCTAGTAAGTGAGCTCAAGTTCGTCTGAAGCTCAGATGCAAGACTCGGTTGGTGATTCACCGGCCCCTGGTAGTTCTTCATGGAGATTGCGAAGTTGGAAGTATCACAAAATGACTTAGATTTCTGTAGATGGAGAGTCGTCGTAACTGAAATTTCAAGGCGACGATATATTTGATTAGTTTAGCATGCGCAGGTCGTATAAGCCGGCGGATGCATGAAGCATAGCTTAGTCACTCATTCTGATGCACTCATGTTGCACTACTTCCTCTCCTGTGACTCCTATGGGGGTGTCGGGAACGTTGTGCAATTCCATGATCGTATCATCGTGGATATAATGGGGGTTGGCTTCCGTGGATGTTGAGCTGGGACGGATTACGGACTTGGAACACACAAGCACTGAAGCTAGTATAGCTGGGGTTATAGCAGCACTCGTGCATGTTTTATTTTGCTCAGTCACCTAGTGACGTCCTAAACCTGGGGCAATTCATGGGTACGCGTTCGCAAACGACAGCATCCGTAATAGCAAATCAGGAGCCTGTAACATCATAGTTAGCATAATCGGAGGGCACGGGGACTACATTTCCCTTCCACTTGTAAGTTGACCCCTTAATAACTGGCCACTATATTTCCGAATCATCTTGTAGCGTCCTGGGCGTCGGGGTTGGAAACCGCCTCATCACTGAACTGGTAAGGGACGGGAACCTGTAAGGCCGGGCGCTGGGCCAGCTTACCGCACGTCTGGTTTACCGTTGATATCATGAGTGACATGCTTGTAATCTAGTCCCCAAATACCAGTCAGTAGTCTCTTGCGAATTCTATTCCAGGGACTAAATTCAATGTACAAGTTGTGAAATGATAAAAAGGTTCAAGCGCGACGTAATGCCGATAGATCTGCACATTCTGCTCGTACTCTTCCACCTATTCAACCAAGGCTGTCAATCTCATATAAGAGGCGCCTATCTACAAATACAAGCCTGTGGAAAGAGGCTAATGTATGCTGGTACCTGCCCCATGAAACTTTCAAGCTGCCAAAACTAGGTAGCGCGCCCTGTCGCTCGAACATTCAGTCTGGGTCTGCCGTGTTCTAGATGTGCTCCACGTTATTCGCAATGAACGAACGACTCGGAGAAGCAAAAGCAAAGCAAACCTTGTTGCTAAGCTTGTAAGTAATATATTATTTATGAGAAAAACAGAGACCGCCATGTCGACTTGTCCGTGGGCCTCTCCTTAGGAACTTCCTGTCGTTCAACTGCGTCTAAAACTTCTGACTAAAGCAGGCAAGAGGCAATCAATTAGCGTGGTCTATCATTATCTCCCAAGTATAAGTAGAAGGGATAGAGGGAGGAGGAGGAGGAGGAGGAGGAGGAGGAGGAGGAGGAGAGGAGCTAAAGATCCATACCACAAAGACCTCGCGAGGTGAGAAGATGTTATACGTGTCATTTCGCATCTATTATAAAAATAAGATATTAATACCAGTGAGCCTGTTCCATTTTCGATATGAAAACCTAGATAGTAAGTAATCACGAGAGAGATGAGAAGAAAATTTAATACATCACACTCGTATTGTTTCTTGCCAAATATCTCATCAAGTGCCAACTTCAGCATCCGAGGATGAGGGATATACTTCGCTTTTATGTGTGTCGTGTGTGTGACATTTCCGTTCTTGTCTCTGGGTTCCTGCTGTTCCTTTGGCTGCTCTTTGGGATAGGAGTCGCCGACAGCGATTGCTGGCTTGTTGCTCATTCTCTGGAAACGAGTTGGGCCTGGTAAGAGAGCAGATAGGAAAAATGGAAAAATAAAGAGACCGAGAGAAGGTGAAGGTGAAAGAGGCTCTGAGCTGTCGGCGGACTGATAGTGTAGCGATCGATAAGAAAAATAATGCAGAGTATATACGTCTAAAGTGTTCCGATATATACAGTTCGAGGCGGGGTGAAATGAGGGGATGAAATTAGCCTGTGACCATGCTCAATCCCTTGCTTGTGCTGAAACAACAAAAATTCCTTTCCTATTTATGATATTATGCTAGTGTAAATAAACACGGAGTGCAGTTTGCCATTCAATTCTAGGCCTCTGCTTGGATGCTGCAATTTTCTGCCTAGTATGGGGGGCTGTGTGCGTTGATGCGTACGTAGGAACGCCGGGTCCTCTCATCGGTTGGCATGTGCTGCGATACGCATATTGCATCCTCGGTTACACCGAAAGCCATTCTAGTTTCCAAGAGGTCATTTTGTCGCCATATTGGTACTGGTGCCTGTTGGCAAACTAGGTCATCAGGAATTTCTGTGGCGAGGACTTAGGGCAACCTAAAGTCCTGTTGTGGCTTAGCAAAGTACATGTTTATTTGAATCGGTCTTGAAGCTGTATCTTACTTTTGATGTAGTGTTGGGGAAGTTCTCATACTCACAGTTCAGGCAGGGAGGGGGCTCAGCTGGGAAGTGGAAAAACCACCTAAGAGTGTCCCGCCCCCCAATAATGTTAGTGGGTGATCACAAGCACGGAACAAAGCCAAAATGCCTTACCATGTAGGCATGCAAATGGTGCGCCTTTGGTAAGCATAGACCCTGGCTGGGCACTGCGTTGAGGCGATCGGTGAAGCCTTCTCTTCCAACCCTCTCCCTCCGTCAGCGATGGGGTTCCCTCCGGGTCCCGACTATTCGGGAACCTATTAAGATAAAACTAGAGTTCTTCCCCATCATCCGATTCGTCTCCCTTCTCTGTTACCATTACAATTGGGCCCTCTCGTATTACCCTATCTCTCTAGAAAAACAAGAACCGGACTCCATTTGTTTGCGAACACGAGATAGACGGAATGGAACCCCTCGGCTATCCTCACCAGAGCCCGCCTTCACCTATCTCACAGTGTAGCACAGCACAGAGTGAGGCTGAAGAGTCGCCACTCGGCCATAGAGAAGCTGGCAAGTGGCCAGAACCGAATCTACTTACACCGTCCCGGGCCACTCATGTCTCGAGAGGTAGCGAGACAAGTTTTGATTCACTTGGAATTCCTACAAGCCCCGACCGCTCGAGTTGGTATTCGAGTAGTCTGAATTCCTCGGAACACCAGTTCGTGCTATCGCCTCTTGAGGAGCTGAAGGATTTATTACGTGAGGCACGCCTGGAAGATCCGAATAAGCGGATATACATCCCACTGGACAAACAATCCGAGCTTATCACGAAGGACCGAATTCTCCAGATCTTGAGACAAGATGAACTGGGCCGCGACGAAGACGATGCTCAGAGCCTTGCCGACACTATCTTGCCCCTTTCCCCAAGCCTTGGCCAAGCTAAAAAGCTAGCCGGTTCTCCCTCCTGGATGAAACTATTTGCTATTCTTGTTATGATGAAAGTCCCGGGGAAGATATCTTTGTTTATACGAGCCGGTATCTCGGATAGCCACCTTCCTCTGCGTACAAACCGTGTCGCTCAGAAATGGGTATGCCACTCTCCCATTGGCACCAGCAAGCCACTCGAGTGTCCGCGGTCTCCTAAAGGCAGTATCTGGAACTCGCACTTGGATGACATGTTCAACTCGTACCAGTGGCATTTTCTTTCCCCCTTTTTTGACATGCGCAGTCCCGAATTGGTGCAATATGCTTTCGATAAAAGGATTCCTCTCCCGATCATTGAGGACGGTGATAGTGATGGAAAACCTGTAGGCGGGGGTTTCAGCAAGGTGCGCAAGGTTCGGATACACCCTGCACATCATAACGACACAGTAAGGTGCCTTGTAATTATCACATGAGCCCTCATTTCGGAGTCTACTTTGACTGATAAATTATTGTTTCTCGTCAGGACGGCGATGGCAGTTTTGCTGTGAAATACTTGGACCCCGAGACGACTACCGAGGCCCAATTCAAGCAGGAAGTCGAGGCTTTAAAGCGTTTCCGAAACGACAAAGACCCGCACCTAGTCCAGCTTCTCGCTACCTACGAGGAACGTAATAACGGTCTCAAGTGCTACCACCTAATATTCCCCTGGGCGAACGGTAATCTTAGGGACTTCTGGGAGCGAACAAAACGTCCGGAGAGAGGCCGCGAGAGGAGCGCATGGATCGCTGAGCAATGTCTCGGGATCGGGAAAGCGCTGCACAAGATCCACGCCTACGAGCCCTCCTATTCAAATAGCCACGGCTCCCCAGCAGTAGCGGGTGAGCCCATGATGAAGAGACATGGGGATATCAAGCCGGAGAACATCGTGTGCTTCGGCCGGACCCTGGCTCTCTCTGACTTCGGACCCACCAGCGCTCGCAAAGCCGTCACGACGTCCGCGTCTCAGCAGTATACCCTGCTAGCCGTATCGCTCACGTACCGTGCGCCCGAAGGAGAGAACCAGACAAGGAGAGTCTCGCCCGCGTGGGACATATGGACGCTCGGATGCGTGTACCTCGAATTCCTCGTCTGGTATCTGCAGGGCTGGGACGCCGTGAACGCGTTCACGAAGAAGCGCAAGGACTGCGACTTGGCTGTGAACCTCAATGAGGACAAGTTCTTCTCGACCAGTAAGTGGTCGAGATACGGCGCTTATAGGAAGGTGCCTGTTAAGCAGGTGAGCATATCGTGTTACCCTGCTGTTTGCATGAACGGATGGAGATGGTCGATGCAAAGGATTCGACTAACGTGTATGAACCCGTAAAACCAGCGTATCGAAGAACTTCACAGGCATCCTGACTGTACAGAGTTCATCCATGAGTTCCTCGACCTCATTAGCACGGGCAGTAAGTTGAACATGGGAATTTCCCTCTCCTTCTTTCCCCCTCTATCCTACTGACTATCAATTCGCTTTCTTAAAAGAAGCTTTAAAAAAGGGTTGGCATCGTGAGACATTTTCGGGATATGCCACTAAAGATTGCCTACTCCCACTAATCTGCTCATACATAAATTAGTGATCCGTATCCGCTCGAAGGAGCGCATGGACGCCGCCGCCATCTGCGAGAAAATGGAGAAGATGCTTGAAAAGATCAAAGACAACCAGAACAACCCGTCGTACTCTACCGCGCCGACGCAGAAGAGGACTTCCAGGAGAACGGCGACAAATGGCTCGGATAGGAGTAGAACGATCTTTGGGAGGATCTTAGACCTAGTAATAAGTACCGCTAGTGCAAGAGTGATAATACCACGGGGCAAGATTACCTAGGCACACCATGCGTCTCTAGGTTAGGAGGTAGTATTCTTATAGGACACATCTTGAAGCTTGGGTGGTTTCTGTGAATATGCCCGGGCCGTACGTCGGTATCTCCGAAAAAAAGTAATTTGCAAGGTAATTATGTATAAGCTGTTAAGCCGCCCAGTTACCAGTTGATCAAGACATGTAGGTACTTACCTTATGTTAGGTAAGATGGTACCTTAGGTAGGTATGTAGGTAGGTATGTAGATAGGTATGTAGGTAGGTATGTAGGTAGGTATGTAGGTAGGTATGTAGGAGGTATGTAGGTAGGTAGGTACATCGGTAGGTACATAGGCAGTAGATTGCTCAGGTCTTATTGCGGGTTATACTCTATATATAAGTAGTTAATAGATAGGATAAGATACCCTCTCCCACTACGCTTCTTTTGTTTTTGTCGCTTGCCGTCTCAGAGAATAGCAAGATCATCTCATGACGAACTAAGTTCAAATCGTCCATGCAGTACCATACAACGAACTTCGTACTGCAATAAAGCAGGGGCTATGGGGACGCTTCCTGTTGTAGCTTGTAGGCTAGTGTGGTTACCCAGTGTAGGTATGTACAAGGCTCGTGTAGGGCATTGGCATAGCCGGCCATTGTCCACCTTGCCCATGGACCCCTAACAACCTTAGGTTAACTTGGTTTAGCCACCTTAGCATAGCTACACAAGTAGATACTACAATCACAACCCACTTAATCCCACACATTTTAGTTAACAAATGAGCTCAAGCTGATCTTGCTTGCTTTGTTTGTTGTAAGGGATGTGCGTGCTCTTGGAAATATATATATATATATATATATATTTTTCGTTTTCATGCGATATCCGTTTCCGATGAAGGGTGGAGGCCGGGCGTTGCAGAGTGGAATTGGACAGGTGCTATTCCTATAGCGCGAGCACGAAAATGAGGCGCAGAGCACCTGCCTGCCAGGAAGTCAAAAGCTCTGCAAGCTCTACCTTTCTCCGTCATACCATTTTACTACCTATATTATATAGAGAATATTTACTTCACATCATTGATAAACACAGTAATTACTTGAACCCAGAGATAATTTTTTTTTTCCCCTAAAAAACCTTTTTTGGTGCTGTCTGAATGTTTGCCTACTTTGGCGCGGTGTGAGTTACTTGCGTGCTCTGGCTAGGTTCTAAAGAATTCGTTTAGACGACGCAACACTTGCTCCGAACTGGGTCTTTTGATTTTCGAAATGCGCGTCATACCGATAATGAGGTCGCGACACGGTTCGATGCCGGGGTGGAAATTGTAGTGTCTCTTCAAATCCTTTAGCCACCTCTCGAAGGAACGGTGACGTTTATACTTTGACCATCGGGGGATACGATTCTCCTCGTAGAACTCGTTCATCGGTTTGCCGCGTTCGCGGGTATCGTCACGTGATAATTCGTTGAGATTCCTAAGATTCGCGGCGACCACTTCGGCAAACACGCACCCAAGGGCCCAGACATCACTACCGCGCCCAACAAGCATGTTAATGTTTTCCGGGGAGTTGTCTAACTGGGAGTTGATTTCCGGCGGTTGGTATCGGCTCCTCATCGACTTGGGAGTAGTGCCCACAGTGTACGTGACGTGCTGCCCTCTGGTTCTATCTCGGTCACCTCCCTCTGTCTCGAATCTTCTCTTGTCTCTGATGGTCGAAATACCAAAATCTATAAGTTTCCATCTCCCGACAGGGTCACGGGGGTCTGTTTCAAACACTACAATGTTTTCGGGTTTGATGTCCATGTGACAATAGCACGTGTTCTCCCCGTCCGATTCGGTGTTGTGCAAGAAGTGGAGGGCTTCAACGAGGCCTTTGAACTGTTCCAAACATGCCGTGAAGCGATTCCAGCTAGAGCCATTTCGACTATGTTGTAGAGTTCCAAGTTTCGTTCTAAGGTCGCACTCTGCGGCCAATGACAAGCAATGAACATCTGAGCCTTCCGTGACCATAGTGAAGCTTGTACAGATTGGTATGTGCTCTTGCAACTGGCGTCGGAGCTTTTTGAGAATCCTGATCTCCTGTTGTGGTTGCCGGTCGGATATGTTCAACGTCTTCCGGACGACTAAAACCTCTTGCGAATTTGGCTTTGCGAGGATCATCCTTGTTAATGAGTTGCCCTTTTCTAACCTAAGGCGGATGGACCTACCCTATTCCTGCGATTAAGATGTCCTCGGGCTATCGCGTGCCGTGTTACGGGGAGCCTATTCATCCCCTGTCTCCGGGGCTCGCTTGGTCCAACTAGTGGCATCTCCTGAGCGCCTTTCAAAGCAAAGTCTTCCCCTTCGGTAAGGACGGGCGCGGTGAATCTGGGACGAGCAAGCTCAAACAAGGACTGTTTATGACCTAACCCAAGAGTGCTTCCTTCGCCCGTATGAAGTACGCCGTCAAACTCACGCCTAGCCCGCTCGGTGGACCCCATTAGGTCAAGGAGTATACGATCTACGTCCGGAATATCAAGGTAAGCGAGCAATGACATAGTCCTCAGTAGATGTCTTCGAGCAAATCTGATTTGTCCCTCAGTCAGAGCCGGAAAACAACGCCGCATTTCATCATCATTCCATATTTCCCTAAGATCTCCGATAGCCACCATCTTGAAGTTCTGTTTAAGGCTGAATGGTTTACAGGGAAAATGAGGAAACCTGGTCATTTCGATATAATAGAATTTAACCGTACGGTGAGGAAATTCGGTTCGTCTTTATCGCTCCTTGGTGTGAAGAGAGAAAATAGAAAAGCCACTCGATTTGAGGTAGAGCGCTCTTTTTGGACCCTCAATTTATTATAGCATGTACGGCCCAGCGCCTTTTTTTTTTTTTCTTTCTCAGAGCCTGCTGCTGAATCCTTGCTATAGCTGCATTGCTTACCACCCTACTGCAGAGGATATCCGTTTTCAGACGTTGATTTCATGTATTCACCCTTATCTCGTTTCCTATCAGGGAGCCTCGCTGGGCTTACCCCGACGCTAGGATACGCTGGCGGCTTAGAGTAGTAAAGACCGTCACATAAGTTGTAATTGCCGAATATGAAGCACTTCCAAATGTGCTTCTTCAAGAAGCAGTCCTTTTCCCTGTCAATTTTGACTGATGACTTGGAGACTAGTTCCGATAAATACGACCATAACTGCAGCATAGGCAGCTGTAGAGGCAAGCACATCCTTTCCGCTCATATCGGTAGCAAAGCCAACTAGGGCGAGCGAAAAGACAGCCGTAGCTACCGATGCTGTCACTAGATCTACCGTGAGCGTCGGTTTAAGAGTCATGAGTATAACTGGCGCAATGAGTGCCACGCCCCCGAATACTGCCATAAGAAGCCGTGACTTGATCCCCTCCATGACCCTCCTCTCGAGCAGCCTTCCCCTGTCAAGCTCGCGAAATCCGAGTGGCCCAATTGCATACCGAACAAGGGTACCGCCTTTGTTCCTCAGCCATCTTGGCGGCTGCCAGTCAGGTTTGCTCGTTCTTTCAATGACCTTGAATTCCCCCTTCGCGCCGAGGAAGTCGTACGTCACATGTTTGTCAAAATTAATTTCCTGGGATAGTGTCTCATAATTTCGAATGGCGTCCGCTGTAGAATCAATCGTTAGTACCAGGGCCTAGGTTACCTTAGTTGAACGTACCGTATCTTTGGAGTAGGCTATCTATTTCCTTTTCTTCATTCTCATTCTCAATCTCGTTCCTCGTCTTCTCTTGGCTCGGCAGAAACTGATTTGTATCCAGGGGGTTCATCAAAGCATTCTGTTTCTCAGCGAGCTGGGCCTGCAACTTAGCGATGCGATGGAGCTGTAATGACCGAAAGCTAAGAATAGCTAATCTTGTCGCATTGTTGCCATCGATGTGCCGAATCTGTTCCCGCAGGTCTTTCTCGTCTTCAAAATTGGAAAGTAGCCTAGGCAATGGGGAAAGACTACTTTGCGAGAGCCGGGACTCAATGCTGCTCGAGATAGAGTATAGTGAGGCGGGCATGGGCAGTTGGGGAAGACTACTTTGCGGGAGCTGGGACTCGGTGCTGCTTGCGACTGAGTATGCTGAGACGGGCATATTTTGAATGTGATAATTCTCGATAGTAGTCTGCATGCTAAACCGAGAATGAAAGTAATAACATATTCATCGCGAAAAAAGGTCGAGGTGCTTCGCCATAAATGTATCATGACGTTGTATGAAAGGCGCAAACATGCCGGATTTCCGAGATAATGAATTTTGGCATACTACCAAGTATCTCATCTGTTCACAAGCGAGCAGCTGGCACGGAGATCTGCGTTGGCCTTCGCGCCATGGTCGTACAGCCATTTCGAAACCGCCTTGAGCCCGGTGGGGCCGAATTGTGGCCCGTGCAGACTAGCGCCACGTCCAACCTGTATAAAGTGGAGAACCAATCGGGGACGCCGGGCTCCAGCCAGTTTGACCTGCCAACACCTGGCAAACAAGGCTGGCAGAGGCTGGTGCGGGCCGAAAATGAAAATACCGCCCGTTGCAGACTGAACGGTCGGGTGCCCCATATCAATTCTCATAAAGTATACCGAAGTACCTATCTTGGCAGTGTTGCAAAATACACAGAGCTGTGATCTTACTAATTAACAGAAAACACGATTCCGGTAAATGCGACGTTAGTGGATTACATTAGGTTTGATGCTGGTTCACAAATTTCTAATCAACTTCTGACTTCTGGTGGCTAACTGGCCATGTTTTGGAGATGAGCAAGCTTAAGGAAGCTTACCCCCTTCCCACATGTGGCTCACGGCTATGCGCCCGCTCGATGGGAAATTCTCGCTGCCAACCAAGCTCGCCTAGATTGGGCTTATTCTGTTCTCCCCGATACGAGAGATGCAGTGGCTGTGATTGACAATTAGATCCACGTACACTCTCTGCGTTAGGCTACTAGGACTTCTGCAACTTCGACGTGTATATTAGATATACTCCTCTTTGCCAGACATATTGAGTGTAAAACGTGGAAGACTCTATTCTAGGTGGCCCCTAAACCCCCTTTTAACTTCCATCGGTCATAATAGCGACAAGGAGCCAAGGCAAATATACATCCTTTTCTGCTGTACACCGAAACCAATGTAACCGTCCAGTAAGAGAAATAAGTACATTTCCGTTGACTATATCATGTAGGGCTTTGATGCTAGTCTACCTAAGAGATAATCCAGAAGTCCAAGCGAACATATTGTCCGACACATATGCGAAAGGACGTTGTGACTACATACTGTAAGGTTAGAACACTCGAACCAAGAGAGTACCTATATATTTCGAGTAACCTATATTAGAGCCCGTCGCTAGCTAGAACGTTGATGTTTAATTGCAAGCGGTTATCTGTGGACCCTCCGGGCTCCAGCAGCACTTCTATATATGCTTCTTAGCCCTCATCCATTCGAATTCGTCCTTCACGTTTCTCCGCATGTGTCTTCTCGGACTGAAAATCAACCCTGCCAGTTCCGCGAAGGGGCTAAGCTATTGCCGTAGCTTTCGGAGGGTAGGATTCTTACCTATTTGCAAGCTTGGGCTATCTAGATTGGCTGTGTAGATAAACACTAATTTGGAACTTACAGCTGGTAACTGTAAGTCATTACAGTAAACTGGTCACAAACATCTTGGCGAGATCACGGCAACCCTTTGCAGCCAAAGAACAGCCGTTTTCTCGTCCACCATAACACGACCCCCCTTTCTTCCCCCCGGTCCTGTTCAGCAAATCACAAGTAATGTATTCTATGTGAATAGCCGTATATCTGTGTTTACCAACTCATATACAGATCTATGCTGCAAAAACAATAATCCATCTAAAACACGCTCTTGCAGATATTACTTATATCGACATGGGCACTTTGCTAGCAAATGAAGCGCTAACGACTCGGAACGAAAGGGAGGCTACTGTCGGGTATCTGGTTGAAAGTGCCCGTCTCTGGGTTGTAGGCAAAGGGCCGCAGGGAAATGCCATATGGCTCCTATCAAGGGTACCCAGTTAGCTAACAGTCGCATAATTGCCTACTGCGTCATTTCTTCCAACCTAGAGAACCCCAAAACACCATTTCAGGCACACAAATGTATTAGGGTAGGCAACTTACAATATCAAAACAATACACCGTATCCTTAGGCAATTGTATATCACCAAGGTCATCCCTCTGAATGCCGAGGAAATACGTGATCAGCACACGCACAACGGCGCGATGCGTAATAAGAACGAGATGATCCGTCGTCCGCTCTAGCTCGACGATCAACGGCCGCAGCCTGACGATCAGGTCGACGTAGCCCTCGCCACCCAGCCCGGGCCACCTGTAGAGCAGCTTATCGCGCTTGCGCGCCGCGTACTCGAGAGGGTGCTGCACGACGATCTCCTCGACCGTCAGACCGGCCATCGCGCCCGCGTTCAGGTCGTCCAGCATCTTCGTGTGCGTCTTGTCATAGATCTCGTCAGGGAAGAAACGTCCTGTCTGGACCGCTTGAGGCCACGTGGATGTCCAGACGCAGTAGTCTGGCTCTACATTACGCTTATCCCCACTTTCCCCATTAACCTCTTCGCCGTTACTCTCCCCTTTTGCAGCAGTCGTAGTATCCGTAGCGGCGGCGGCGACCCAGGCGCGCCGCTGCTCATCGATGAATGCCGCCAGCGCGCCCGCGTACCTCTGCCCGCGCGGACTCAGATCCGAGAAGCGCCCTATACGTCCCTTGATCTCGTCCTCGCTCTCCCCCGTACACGAGACCCATATCTGGCGTCGCGCGAGGTTGAAGTTGAGGAGGTACTCGACGGTCTGGGAGGCGATGAAACCCCTTATGAGGTGCGTTTTCATCTTCCTACCTGCGTCCGTCATCGACACGAACGAGAGGCCCCTCTCCTCCTCGGCTTTTCCGAGGGGCTCGTATGCTTTCTCGTAATGCGCCACGCGCTTTCGAAAATCAGCAAGCGACGTCTCAGGGTTCTTACCCGCGTAGTCGGGCCCGAAGAGCTTGAGTCGGATGTTGGCTTCCCGGATCCGAGGGTCCGAGCACTGGCTCTCGAGAAAGAGGATCCGTAGGCTCTTGCTGAGTTTCTTGTTACTGAGACATCGCTGCTCGATGTGCGAGAGGAGTAGCTCCCGACGCGCCGAGGTGCTGTTCGTTGCGTCCAGGATGCCTATGTTGCCGCCGTCGACGCCCAGCCATTCCAGCAGCTCGTCCAGGGTGTTCAGGGCGAGCTGGTCCCGGAAGGATACGCATGCCGAGCTGGTGGGGTCGAAGAACGTCGCGTCCGACGTCGAGAATAAAGGCTGCGGCGGCGGCCTTGCGTTGTTCGTGTTGTTGTTCGCGTTGGAGTTCGCTTTGGCATCAAAGCTACTGTTAGTGCTACTGCTCGCGGTCCGGCGACGGTCACCCACGTTAAAGACTTGCGTCTTGTGCTGTAGCCAGTTCAGGTAACGGCATAGTTTCTTGGCGATGTAGCTCTTCCCGCTAGCCGGGAGGCCGACCATTACGATGATCAGCTTGGACCCTGCCTCATGGTGTGGCCCGATTAGCGCCTCCGTAGATCGCCTCATGCCCGATAATTGGCACCGGGGTAATGCCATCCGCGGTTGCTTCTTAGGATGTATACCTAGATATATGACGTTCACCAATTCTATAATGCAAAGACAACACTATCCGTAGTAATAATAACGTAATTCAGCAAGGGTACTGGAGAAAGCGACTCCAGAGCCCCGATGCGAGGGCAAGGGCACGTAATATAGCTAAATAAAAAAGGAATTAGAAAAACAAGCGACGGAAGGCCTGTCAATCAGTCAATTAATCAGTCGTAGAAAAGTGCATATGACAACATACGATGTACAGTGACCTGTTTTTTTTCATTACTTAGTATTTTGGATCCGACCAATCTTTCCTTTCAAACTCGGTCTTTCGATGACGAAGATGGCTTTTTTCTTCTCTTATTTTAGCTGGTCCTATTCCAGGCTTGGCGATTGCCGGCCCTGGCCGTCCGATGTGATGGGACCCCTACTTCGGAAAGCTCGGTCAATTTGGTGTCCTTTTGGGGGGGCTTTCTTTACACCGCCCGTTTGTCTCAGATGCTCCTTTACCCGCTCACTCAGTGCTACTCGATCGATCAGAGGGCGTTGCATCAAAATAGATTGACAATTAAATTGTCCCTTGGCCACATCCCATGAAAGAGTAACGCCTTAATTGTCTGTTAATCACATGGCAAGCCGCGCATCGTGACGAGTGTGCTGTTTTGTTTGCACCTACAATGTCGTGACTCGCTCACGTGGGTTTTTCTTCCAGAGGCCCCGTTATTATTCCCGTGCTCGTCATCGATCATTAATTTAAATGGTTCTGATTATATGTTTATATTTCGAATTAAATCCTATTTAAAACAGATATAAATACAAGACAAAGACCGGAGGGGAGATAAATCACTACGTCTTTCTATCTATATAGGGTATAATACCTGCAACAATCACGATAGAAATGTGGTAGACAAAAATAATCGTCATTTCTTAGAATGAAAATGAATAATTGGCGACTTTATGATCTTGGTGACGAGAGGTTCAAGATGACGTCTTCCCGCCAGCGGTAAACAGACACCCAAGAAGCCCCAGGCCCCACAAATATCTGTCGAAGCACCGTAGCGACAGCGGCTTTCAGCGCACTGGCGGTGTTAATATATCCCTGTTGTCGCAGCTCCATGATCATATACAGGCTATGGCTCAGGGCACCGACGCGCATCCACAGCATCTCGTCGCTGAGAACCGCAAGTCCTTTCCACTGCACGGATATCACCTCAAATAAACGGTCAAACGGCATGGCCAAGCTCCAAAGTGAGAAGTTGCCTGTCTCATGGACGGTATGGACGAGTAGCGCGACATGTGCAACGGTCTGGATAGCGAAGACGAGATTGTATGATCTCTTAAGAAACGGTATATCGTCGCTAGTGTACCACTCGTCGTATCTATCGATATCTTTCTGGCTCTTCGGCGGCTGCATCCTTTGCGACACTGTGGTTATGAGGGCCGTGATGAAGGGGAATAAGAACAGGAGCGTCAGTATTACTTTTTCCGTGATATTTACGCGCTGTGCGGCGAAAAGGAGTGATGCTGCGGGAACCAGGAAGCCTGCGACAAGAGCAGAGAGTAACGACCGCGCGACTTCGATAGGGAGCGGCCTGTCAACGGTCATTTGCGATGAGTGAAGGACGGCGAGAAGGGCATATGAGAGAGTGGCTCTGCCGACGCCTTGGAATAACATGCAGATGGGGAGTAGGTAGGAGATAGAGAGAAAGGTTCGGCTTCTTCCCATTCGATAACTCTCGACGACGGAGATGAGCAAGGGCGACAGCATGGACGCGAGTTGGTAGAGTGAGTAAAACTTGGGCGTCAGCGTGTTACCGGTGAACCCCCGCGAGATGTTCGACCAACTATCAGCTAGGAACCTCCAATTCATCGTTTCCATTCGCAAACCCTTGTTCGCAAAATAAACCAAGGATCCCACAGCGAGCAGACATAGCGCCCGTATGAAGTAGCCGAGCCGATCACTCGCGGGCCTGGCGGGGAGTTCGTGGTCATAAGGAATCTTGCGCGGCCGTGTAGGGAGAGGGAGGTACTTCAATCGCGTCGCTCCCTTGAAACGTTGAGCCGCGCTCCTGTAGAAGCTGTGAATGCCGGATAAAGGGATCAATATATGCAAGACTAGCATGCTGAAGAACGGGTTCTCCCACGACAGGAGGGCTTGTAGATCATGCGAGCCCGACACAACCTTGCTCGCCCGGTCGAAGCGCTTGTCCTGGACGCGCTGGAAAGTTCTCTGTATTTCGCTGTCAGTCAACCCGTCTAGAGTGTTGCCAGGTCGTTGGGCCTTTATGTCTAGGAGGGCGTTTAGGAGTTCTGCTGATGTCTCGATTGCGGCGTTCGCTCCCATGCCGCCGACGGGGTTTGGCTGGAAAGGAACACTGTCAGTATTGTTCGATAATAGCTCTTTCGTACTTCGCCGCCAATGCTCTTGGGCATATGAAGCTTACCTTGTGAACCGAGTCACCAACCAGAAACATACGACCGAAGAACCACTTCTTGAAAACAATCTCGTGGATAGGCGTCAGGCCGCAGCTGTCGGGAATCCGCTTAGCGAATACCTGCCCAAAGTTCAAATTTTCTGTGATTTTGAGATGGGCGTTCTGTTTCGCGAAGGCGAGCTCGTCTTCTTTCGTATACGTCGGGATATCCTTCCCGTACTTTACTTCGGGTAGCTTGACGAAGAGGAACCAGTAAACCCGACCATTGGGGCCCGAAGCCATGAGAAAGGCAGAGTGCTTGCCCGTTGTGAAGCCCTGGGAGCTTGACGTCCAGCCCTCCACGTCCAGTGCGATGCCATAGCTGCACATGTAGTAGCAGGGGACCTTGTCCTCTTCCTCGGGATCGAAAAGCCCCGGACTGATGACCTCGGCGTGTCGCTTCATCTCTCGCCGCACGGCGCTGTGGATGCCGTCGGCGCCGATCACGATGTCGCCCGTGAAGGCCTCGCCTTTGTCTGTGATTACTTTAACCCCGCCGTCGAGGAGGTCGATGCGATCTACGCGCTTGGAAGTGAGGATTTTGTCTTTGTATTTGACCTGATCATATAGGACTTTTAGACAGGCCCTTCTATCGAAGAACAGCTGCGGATATCCATGTCTGTAAAAAGCGGCACGATCAACAAAACCTCTCTCGTGTCATATCATAGATCATAGTAACAGTACAGGCTCAGCTATACCGGACGATTACGGCCACTTGGTTTTTTTTTTTTGGTTTTTTTTTTTTTTTTTCCTTTTTTTCCTTCACAACGAAAGAAAACAAAAAAGATCATACATACCGTTTCTCTTGATGATAAGGCATCTGCTTAGTAGTCGAAAAAAGCTTCCCGTCCGCGTTCCTGAAATACGTGACCTCGACCTCCGAGTCCTGGGCCGCCTCCCTGATCTTCTCATAGTAGCCCAGCTGGTCCATCAAGAAATTACCGTTGGGCGAGAGCAAGACCCCGGCGCCCTTGGGCGGGTGTACCTCCTTGTAAGCCTCTAGCACCACATAGTCGATGCCGAACCTCTCTAGCATGTTCGCCAGCGTCAGACCCCCCACCCCACCACCTACCACGATCACCCTAAACGGGCGCTTCGAGGGGGACGGCATCTGTGTGTGTGTTGTATGATGGATGTGCTCTTGCTAACAACCTTGCTTTCTCGTCGCAATAGAAACACGTTTTGGGGGTATGCTTGGTTGTATAAGCCTAAGGTGAAGGAAAAATAATCTACTTAGTATATATAGAGGTGCTGTTGCCTTGTCGCTAACAAGCCTGTCTTCGGGCTATAATGGTCTCTTGAAAATCATAACCTCGTTCGGGGAATAGGTATAAAGGAGAAGCCCGCAATGACCGTGATATAGGATCATGAAAAGACCACACTGTCGAGGTCGTCTACCTATATATATACCCATACGTATAAGGCGTGTAAGCGGGTGTGCGCGTCTATCCATCCTACCAGGTCCTATACTATGCCCATTTCGAACATTCCTTGCTCCCTACATATCTACAGCAATCCATATCCCCTGCTCTCCGCTTTTGTGCTTACTTTTGAGTATGCACCGTAGGTACGGGGGGCTAGATAATTATTTCCCCAAGAGAGGTGACGGTGGTCTTTTGCTTCCCGCGCGTGAACCCGATCGGAAGTTCCATTTCGTTTCCATTATACTTTTTTCTTACGTCAAACCACGTGGTTCGAGCCCATGTCTGCTCATACCCGTCGTCTAAACATACCTAGCCATAGATTTATTAACTCGCTTGTGTACCTAGGTAACTACTTAGGTACTAAGTAATGGCGTCGCAGGAGGGATTACGTATGTAGTTAGAGAGAGAATTCATAGAGAAGCGGGGAGTTTCTGTTCTAGAATTGTTCTCTGGGTACAGACACAGGTTAGGTATTTGGTTCTCCCTGACGATCCCTAGAGAACACATTTCACGGAGGAATTCGCTTTTTCCTGGGGACAAGATAGAGAGCGAGGGCTGTCTGTCTGTCTGTCTGTCTACCTGTGTTAGCCCGCAATGCCACTGTCCATAAGTAGGCCGTATCCATTGGCGCCGTCGGTGTCGTCGGCGCCTTTGGAGTAACGCGCCATACATACTTACCACCCTGCCTATATTAAGTCCGCAAGATATAGCATGCCTAGGTAGGTTAGCTTAATATTATCACTAGATGAGTGTCGTATAAGTTGAGCCAACCAGGCGAAACCAAATAGCACTGTTAGGAACCGAAACCCAACCACCTACATAGGTTGGTTAAACCCTCCCCAGTGTATATGGTTAATAAATATGCCTATCTCACTGCATACAACGTATGCATGCCCATCAAAGCCCTACCTGCCCCGCCACGCCCGCGGACGCCCCTAGTCATACCTGGTCTTGGCGGCATCAACCCCTCAACCGTCCACCTCCCACCTCCTAGCCTTCCCCTGCTCCTCAGCTTAAAACTTTTTTTTTTCTACAGTGCATCTGTAGTGCCTGATATTACTGTATGTTCGTATATAGGTGGCCTGGGCAGTGGATTGATTACCTACCTGCCTAGGTTACTTCTAGCGCTCAGTATTACACCCGTCTGTCACTTGTAAATCATGATTGGTATTCTTTACCGACGACCTAATACACGGAGCAGCATGGGCACCGGTATTAGGTAAGGTCGGGTACACGGGTTCTGCCCGGGCCCGTATAAGTCACCGCCGCATCCATTGACGCGTAGGTGGATATATTTATAGTGATTCGCATCCACTTGCTCATCATTCGTAGTCCCTATGGCTGAACTGTCGTATGATCAGGAGAACAAGGTTTAATTATCTACCTAGGCGTTCAGTCTTTATAAAAGTTACATGAGCCTAGTCACACTGACGAGGCTTTGCTCGTAATTGGATAGATGACCTGTCACTCGGGGGAACAAAGATCGCCGAGTATGTATGGGAAGGCAATAATTAAATTTTATTTTCTTTCGGGTATGAACTTGGCTAAATCAAACTGCCTGCCCAGCCGGTATCAAATATGACTTTGATGGTTGCATAAGGTGAGCCTGCCGATAACAAAGGTCCCTATCCGCTGTCAGAGCCTCAAGCTGTGAAAAGGACGATACTTCATGTCAATGGGGAAGGTAGCAGGGCGTCCTTCCGGGTCGTCAACATAGCACTTTTGTGGTGAGAGTTTCTGTCCTTGATGCGAGCCGCCACAGCGGCTGAAACGATGTCTATGGCAAGATTTTGCTCCGATCATAAAATAGTACAAGTACACACGAATAACCTGGAATGAATGATGAACACTCGGCCATTTGTAAGCTCTGCGAAGCTTCGGTTGCGTGCTAGCCAATGTGCCAGAGGTGGTATTCCGCATGACGGTCGTCCCAGAGATGGAAAGTATGAGGGGGCTAGACGGTAAGGCTACATCTTGCCACTCGTACAGGCGGGTCCATCTGGGAAAGGGAGTAGAGCACAGCAGATGAGGCAACACAAAGTGTGCTTAGACGCTGGTAACAGAGGGAGACGCAGCAACATCGACCTCATCGAATGTGCCGCTAGCGGCCATAAGGGTGATAACCGCGGTTGCCTCCGCGACCGCCGCCGCGATAGTTGGCGCCGGGTTTGCCAGCGTTCTTGGGGCCAGTAGGGGCATTTGCTGGAGGTGCATGGTTAGGGTCTGTAGGAGCTGGGCTCTGCTGGAAACCGCCACGGTTTCGATGGAACCCGCCGCGTCCGCTGCCGTGGTTGTAATTAGGTTGAGGTACATCGTCATACATGCCCTCCCAGGATGTCGGATCGCCATTCGCACTGCCACCGCCACCCATGTTGTTGTATCCTTGGTTGTATCCCCCTCGACCACCGCGTCTTCCTCCGCCGCCACGGGGATTAAACCCTTGCTGCTGGTTATAGTCGTTGTAGCCCTGCTGTTCGTCGCTTCCTGGGCTCTGGGACTGTCCCGAGCCGGCATTGCCCATCATCTGATTCTGCATTTGCTGCATCATGGCTTGGTTGAGAGCCGCCATATTTTGGTTGTTGCCTCCGGCTTGAGCCATTTGCTGTTGCATCTGCTGCATTTGTTGCAACTGGAACATTTGCATCATAGCCGGGTTCATGCCCATGCCGCGGTTCATCGCCGCTTGTTGTTGCATCATAGCCATGTACTGTTGCATTCTTTGCATATACTGCGCCATAACTTGCGGCGTCATGCCTCCCTGGTTCATTTGACTTGCCATGGCATTCTGGCCGTTGTTCTGGTCATCCATACTAGCCTTCTTGAACCGGCCGCGCTTTGAAGCTTCCTCTTCCTCCCGCATATTGCCACGAGGCTGGGCTTTCTTGACTTCAATAGCTTTGCCATGTATTTCGAGGTGTGTGTTCAAGCATGCTTCAACACCGACTTCGTTTTCAAAAGTAACGAACCCAAAACCACGAGGTCGGCCCGTGTCTTTATCCATCATGAGTGTTGCGTCAACAACACGGCCAAATTGAGCGAAATAGTCTTTGAATTCATTCTCGGTGGTCTCCTGGCTCACGCCACCAACAAATATCTTCGACGTCTTTTCCTGCTCATCGCGGGGGATCGCACGCTTGGGATCAATCTATTACTTTGTTAGATACTGCCTCATGATTCCTTAGCTGGTCATTGGGCCCATACCAGTTTTCCATCGAGGAAATGTTCTTTGACCATGACGATGTTGACTGTCTTAGGATCTTTAAATGTGAGGAAGCCAAATCCACGAGAACGACCGGTGGCACCGTCTCTCATGACGGTGCATTCCGTGACCTCACCAAATTGTGAGAAGTAGTCTCGGAGCGATTCTATACGGTGACAGAAGTTAGCTCAGTACGCCCGATAAGAAATCAAAGCGCTTATTTTGGCCCTTACGATCAGTAGTCTCCCAATTCAGACCGCCAATAAACATCTTCCTGTAGAAAGACTGTGTTAGTACAGCACACATTACAAGCCTAGATGAGGTATGGAAATGCGAGGCAATAGGAAATTGTTCGGGATGTTGAAGCCTTGGCTGGTGAAACTATAGCCCGGACAAACATGCCAGCCCAGTGTCAGTTGGGCTTCAAGTGACCGCAGACGTGGTCAAGTGAAACGTCATGCCCTTGATATGATCCTGTGTATAGACCGTATGGACATCCGCCTGAACAACCGGCGGTTTCGGTGCAGGCTTTCCGGCTATACCACAAGCTTGAGTAGTCCGTATGCGACGATCGGCGTTGATACAATGATAATGATAATGTAGTCAATGCCGTCTTATCCCAGGGCATCAAGCTTTGTCTCTCCCACCCTGACCAGTCGTTGTAGTTCAGAGCCAACGCGTTTGAGACGACACTCTGAAATGTATGTAGGCAGATATGATATGGTATAGTATGATCTTGTGAAGTTCATTTGCGCCAAAGTGCATGAGCCATTACTGAGATTCCGGGAGATAGGCCACAGTAACACTGTTCAACTAGATATGGGAACAGCGAACGCAAGGTTGACCGAAACGATTTGTCGATTTTGCTCTCGTTTTTGCTATCGTCAAGCTAGGTCATCTAACTCGAGCGCTATTCGCTGCCATTCTTCTTGTTACAGCTCTAAGTGTTGTTCCTTGTCGAGCTCTATGAGCCTATCTTGACGAATGGCTATAAAAGGCAGTAGAGTGCTATCGCACAGGCTATGGTCGAATCTTATCGTCTGGTCCTTTCAGGTAGCAGTCTGAATCATCCCGCCAACTATCCCCTTTTGTCTTTGAGATGAACCTGTAGCTAGGACAGACACTGCTGATGTTCCTTCGGCTACCTAGGTAGCATTCGAATACTGACTGACCTGGTAGAACCCCTACAAATTTGACACCTCGTAGTGGCGCTAGCTGGATATGCCAACCAGGTAGAATCTCCTCGCCCTATGCCACCACCGGCACGATTTAGGGTCCTGAGCCATTCCTTCTTTGGCGAAAGACAGAACTATACCCTGGGCTTTCACTCGCAATTTCTCTTGAGCTCTCTATGGAGGGCCCGATAGAATTCCCCGATATACTTCACTCGATCCATAACACTCAAGAAAAAGAGGATAATGCAAGACATTAGAAAGGGGTACTAAGAACAATTGAACTTACCCATCCTCCTTTGCGCTTGGGCCTCGAGTAGTATGGAAACTGGGACCAGGGGATTCTTCATATTTTGTCGGGACCGCCAGTGCCGCTGTTGTTGTTGCTGTACCACTGCTCGGGCCATTGCCGAGATCGAAATCCACTTCATCCTCTTCCTCGTAAGTATCTTCTTGATAATCATCTCCATAAGTGTTCTCTACGGTACCACGAGCGACATCCTCGGACGCTTGGGTAGTCTGAAACTCCGGCAGTTTCTCTGTTACCGGGTGGGGCGCGGTAGAAGCAACGGGTGCTGCTGCGAGCGTGGGCGCTGGTGCTGGCGCAGATGCTGGTGCAGATGCTGGTGCAGGCACGGGCGCAGATGCCTGAGCTGGCGGGGCTGAGTTCTCGTTATCGTCGTACCTGGGAATAATAGGTTAGTTGGAAAAAATAGTTCCAGCCATGATGCAGCGGCCCAAAGAGCTTTTTGCACGATCAGTCGATGTAGATGTCGTTCGGAATACTAACAGGTCCGCGAAGAGATCGTCTTCGAAATTTTCGGGGTCAGCCATGATAGAGGTTTGCTGTTGCTTCTCGTGTTTACGTCCGGAGACGCACTGGAGAGATCGAAGGATAAATCGATCGAGTTGCTGACAATACCTGCCGGGTTGCTTCGATTGGACACACTTAAGATACTTCCGAAATGAATAGAATGGACGCAAACCAGAAGAGAGAAAGTATTAAACGATGACAGAGGGTGATAAATGTGACGATGAATCGTGGAACAGAAGATGTTCTGAAATGAAAATTGTAGGCTTTGCAGATGGTAGCAGGCCGTGCTGAATGGGAGAAAGTTTGATCCAATAGGAGAACGCCTCGACTCAGTCGAGAACCTATTAAGCTTGGTGCTTGGGGCTTTTCTGGTTAAGTAACTACAGCATACCTTCTTAAGTATTGGGTGGCACCGCTGTACTTAACCCCAAAGTTCCATAGGTACCATGCTGCAGCATCCTCACTTTGCACCGCCACATTTTCCTTGCGACTACAAACATAGTGCATTGTCTGTATGTACAAACATGTGGTTATGTGTAAGGCGATTATGCTAATACATGCATATACAGGTACATACCTGTATGCCAATACGCACTTACATATTCTCTGTCTACACGGTGGAATATATTATACACGTACTTAGATCTTATATATGTAGTTATCTAAGTATTTATCTACATAGATACTGAGTCTTCCTTTTAGATAGCAGAATGTGTTTAAGGTATGATGTATGCTTATTGCACGGCAAGTGTAGTACAAATTATGCTAGTGATGCGACAAAGCGATTCACTACTATACCAGTTATGTGGTACCTAGGGAATGTACCTTCCAAACGAGATTCAGCGCCTCCTAGGCCCTGTAGTGAATTTGAGTGAGGGGCATTCCCAAACCTGCGACGTGAATAACGACCCATACAGTTATATGTAGGTACTCCCAGCCACTGCACTGCACCCACTCTGGTTCAGGTAGGTGCGAGGTAGTACGTGCCTGCTTCTGGTACCTACACCTCATGACATTTGTCTGCTCTGATCAACCACTGCACTGAATAAGTGTGATGATTGACCACAGCGACAATGCCATCGTGATCACCACAGTCTAGTTTAACTTCTGCCATCGATGTTTTCGTCTTCGGGCGGTGGTAAGAAACCACCACAACAGGTAAGCCGCCCTCCGTCCCTCACTCAAGGCGTCCCAACGACAGCAGCTGATGATGACGTATCCGGGCTTAGGAGATGGTTCAGGTCGGTAAGTCCATTCGCTCCCAACCAGAGGCAGAGGTGCACTCCTCTTCTGCTAGCCATGAGAACACGCGTGCCTAGGTGTTCAAATTCCCTTCGATGCAGTCATTTACTAAATCCAGCTGCCGCTCGTAACGATAGACAGATCTGAGTAAGCCGAACTTCTCGCCCCCCTCGTCTCTATACTTGTTATAGTTATACACATCGATATCTATAGTTCGCCGGCCTAACTTTCTCCATTGCCAGGTCCACATCACCCTTTTGGCGCTCTTCGCGAGATGGAACTCCAAAGCGAACAGGCCGAGATACGAGCCTTGTTGTCGGAGCCGCATATTCGCATGCAGATATGCTGAAATTCGATAATCTGTGTGTGCATCTTTGGTAGAATACATTCGCTATAGGCAGCCATTAACGCTGGTACGAATCTAGGAATGTATCTGGCTCCTCGCGACCGAAGATGCCCCCTTCATCCTCCCAGAAAACTAGAACCAGCGACGTTGGCGCCTCCGCGCATAAACCCAGCTCTTCTCTGTCCTCACCGCCGCTAAAATCCTACTTCAGTTTCTTATCGACGACGAATTCAGATTGGAACGTTGAGGATCCCGATGGCGAAGACGAATATGGCTATGGTGACGACGATGGCGACGACTTTGGGTTGCCCAGTTTATCGAATATGAAGCGACGATCTCGTCGTATAGCAGCTACGCAAGCTAGCGGGCTAGCCTCTCAAAGCCAGTCTGCCTTGGATACTTCGCCTGGTCTCCCAAATCGGCGGTTCTCGAATAGTGCAGACATAGCGATCGAACGGCCTACGCTCGGATACCCCATGCCTAAAAAAAGCGAAGGAAAGATATTAAGGCCGCAGTATAAAGATATACTAAAAGGTTTAGCTTAATATCCTTTCGAAGACGGCGCCCGCTAACCTTGAAACCAGACCCCGCAAATGCCTTGCATCTTATCGATCACCCGTCCACTCCGGCTAATGCTACACCAAAGGAAATTGATGCCGTAAATTCTCGGGTCACGAAGATCAATAAATTCAAGAAGATACTCCAGGCGACGACCATCCCTTTGACGGATCTAAGAGCACTGGCGTGGAGTGGGGTGCCTGAAGAGGTCCGTGCTATGACGTGGCAATTGTTACTTAGCTATCTACCCACAAGTAGTGAGAGACGCGTTGCGACGCTCGAGAGGAAGCGTAAGGAGTACCTGGACGGCGTTCGTCAAGCGTTTGAGCGCGGCGGCGCAGGGCAGAATTCATCCGGTCGTTCAAGGGGCATCGATGAAGCAATATGGCATCAAATTAGCATTGATGTACCGAGAACGAACCCCCATATCGAGTTATATAGCTACGAAGCGACGCAACGGTCCCTAGAACGGATTCTATACCTGTGGGCCATTCGACATCCTGCAAGCGGCTATGTGCAGGGCATCAATGATTTGGTCACGCCATTTTGGCAGGTCTTTTTGGGGAGTTATATCACCGACAACAATATTGAGAGTGGCATGGATCCTGGTCAGTTACCAAAGGCGGTTTTGGATGCTGTGGAAGCCGACTCCTATTGGTGCTTGACGAAACTGCTCGATGGAATCCAAGATCACTATATTGTCGCCCAACCTGGGATACAAAGGCAAGTTGCCGCACTCCGAGATCTGACCGCTAGAATCGATGAAGGACTCGCGAAGCATCTTGAAAAAGAACACGTCGAGTTTATACAGTTCAGCTTCAGATGGATGAACTGTCTTCTCATGAGAGAGATTAGTGTCCGAAACACAATCCGGATGTGGGACACATATTTGGTTCGTAGACTCCCGTCTAGCTTTTTCCGTCGCCATTTGGAACGACCCTAACTCGATTACAGGCTGAGGAGCAGGGCTTTTCAGAATTCCATTTATATGTGTGTGCCGCGTTTCTTGTCAAGTGGTCGTCCAAACTTGTCAAGATGGATTTTCAGGAAATCATGATGTTCCTGCAGGCTTTGCCCACTCGCGATTGGACTGAAAAAGATATTGAGCTCCTTCTTAGCGAGGCTTTCATATGGCAGAGCTTATTCAAAAACTCGGCCGCACATCTACGCGGTGCCCCGAGTCGAGCTCCTGCAACTAATCTTCAGCTATAAGATTAGAGAGTTGGGATGACAGTTACTTGCTTTTGCTCTCTTTATGGGATATGTCTTGACTGATTGGCATGTTGATGGTACGTAGCCAAGTTACCACATTTATGTAATGGCCACACTGCAACAAGTTAGTTGCCTCATGGTTGTCCTTCATAGTGGCAACATGTCGTATACCCCGAGCTAGTCCGTCCACAAGACGATAATATGACTAAGTCAATGGGTATTGCCTGTCATATCTGCTCGGGCCAGAAGCTGGTCCAGATGTACCTCACGCCTGAGGAAAGCAAAAAGGGGGCCCGATTTAATGCATACATCAACCAACCACTCACGCTATGAACTATCACGCTATCATGGTTTTGAGAGCTTTTTGATTATTCAATGTCATTATGAGTACGAGCTCTCGGGGACGCTGTGTGGCTTCAGCTTCACTCAACCTCTTTGCTGGCTTTCCCTATGCACGGCGTTGGTTCTTAAAACTCATTTTTAACGTGTGCAGAATAACCATAACCTGTCTTAGATCTAACAATACCCTTGCTCAGTACTCTTGCTTGGAAAGCTTCATGAACGCTACTGTATATAATTACATAATATATACGACTATTTTCAACCTTCCTTATGACTCCCAGTACGTACCTAGGTAACTATAAATATGTACATGCATAGATATCTTGAATCCTGCTCTTTACTAGATAAAGACAGAAGACAGAAGACAGGCGCCCGTTGCTATGACGTACTTAATGTGAACAACCCCGGTAGGCATACATATATTTTATTTCATGCCTTCAACCACTGGGTTTGATACTACGGCGCTGTGATCTAGATAGATACTGGGTACTTCGTTCAGGAAACACAAGTTGGCTAATCCATAGTCATGTATGTACTTAGTTATACCTTTGGACACCAAAACTAGGTAACCTTGGTACTTCTCACTATCGAAACAGTGATGGATCACATGTATCTATTTCTTTTACATGTTACGATTATTAGAATCAGGCTAGACATCCAATAATGATTGTTCTCTTGAGTGACCTTTTCAACTAGAGCTGTGTGCTTGTGGTACTTCATATTCTTTCTTTCTTTCTGTCTGTTGATTAGCTTTCATTATTTTCATTTATCTACAACCAGATGTACAGTATCTCCCTCTTCCCTTCTCTTTACGTATTATGTATAGATGAGTATCTGGGCATATATGCTGCGTGCCAATCCCTCAAACATCGACCTTAATCCTCAACTCCTCCGTCAACTCGCGATCGACAGCGACACTAACAACATCATTCTCAGAAACATCGGCCTGAACCTTCATCTTCTCTCCCGCAACATTAACCTCAACACTTTCTACATCCCTCTTTTGACCCTTCTTGAGACCAAGGAACGTAACCTTGCTCAGTCTCAAATCCTTGACATTGGATCCAAAAGTGCCAGTAACCAAAAAGAGGCCATGAGAATAAGTTAACTTCAAATCCGTGACGGCACCACGCTTCTGCACGACGCTGACGCCGTCATCGAGGTACAGGGATCCGGAAGCTTTACCATCGCGGCCGATAGCGACGATGAGCTCGAAGGGCTTCTTGCGCAGTTCGGTCGTAGTCATGGCGGATTCGGTGCGAACGGGATATACAACGCCGCCGCGGAGGAAGAGCGGGATATCGGCCCATCCCTGGTCCTTGACCGTGATAGTCTTGCCGGCACCCTCGATGCGCTTGTGCGTGTACCAGTCGTAGAAGGTGTCGTCAGGTAGGTACACGTCTACGCTCGTGGCGTCCTCTTCCGTCACAGGCGCTACCAGGAGGCCAGGTCCGTAGAAGTATTGCAGTTCGAGAGCCGCGGCGTTCTTGTCGTGCGGGTATAGGAAGACCATGGGGTTGATGGCGGGCGTGCCGTCTACGCTCTGCTCGTGCATGGCAGTATAGATGTAGTCGAGCAGCCTGTAACGGATAGCGATATTTTTGTGCGCCGACTCCGTAGTCGCTGGCCAGCGATACAGCTCTTGCGGGATGTCGCCAAGTTCGTTGTGCACGCGGTAGAAGGGGGCGAAGGCGCCAAGGGCGGCCCATCGTGCACACAACTGCTCCGTTGTGTTGCCGCCGAAACCGCACACATCTGGTCCGACCATGGGCACCTGATACACGGCAGCGAAGGTCATCATGCTGCGCACGGCTAGACGGTAGTGATGCCAGGTAGAAATATTATCACCGAGCCAGTGGCCAACCTTTCTTCCGGCGCCGGCAAATGTGGAGCGGGTGATAATCAAAGGTCGCAGACCAGGGCGACGCGCCAGCATAGCGTCATATGAGGCCTCGGACATCACTATACCAATCAAGTTTAGTTATTAATTTTAACCGGGCTAGGCTTGGGCACGAAAGAACTGCTTTCTGGCTCGCAAACTCGAACAGGAAATGGAATTCTGAGAAATGCTTACTGCTGCCGTATAGATTGTGCACGTCGTACTCAGCCAGACCATTCTGGTGGATCACATCCGTGTTCACCGTCTTGTTAGAGATACCACCCTCAGCGGCATTCCAGCTATCGAGGTAGGCAGCCTTGTTGTGGATGGCGTACTTTGGGTACAGCAAATCGCGGCCAGGCAGACCCTTCTGCTGACCTCTCTCGGGTGCAGCCACAGTTAAGTGCGGAAAGAAGCTTGGTGGTGTGCTGTCCTTGATAATTTCGACAGAACGTGTCTCGACGTCGCCACAGCCCTCGGGTTGGAAATCGCAGGGGAATCCGGGAAGGGTTCGTGGAGGCGCACGGACTGGCGGAGGAGGGGGAGTAAAGCCGACAGCGACCTCATCGGGATTTTCGCAAGGGAAGAAGCAGGGGAAGTTGGAGGGCTCGTTCAAGTCGATCCAGAGGGCGTCGATATCTACGCCGGTGTCCTTATCGAAGAATATGGCGAACTCGTTGTTCTTTTGATGTATGCATTAGTATTTACTATGCGTTGCGGGCCCATTGTTGTATGATCTGCACGGGAATGATATCGGGGGCTCCGTCTTACCCAGAATTTGGTGATGTTTGTAGCAAACCAATCGGGGAAAGCAACAACACCGGGCCAGACAACACCCTTCCAGACAGAGCCGTTCTCGCGAAGTAAGAAGACGTTATCTTCAATACCACGCTGCAGACTGCCTGGGTAGTCCTGGTACGCGATATCTGGGTCTACCATAAGGACATAGTGCTGGTCATGCTCGTGGAGATACTACAATACCAATAGTTAGTATAGCTTCCGCGTCGGTCCGAGACTGAATTCTCTGTCTGTTCTACGAAATCAGGTTTCATCGAGGGCATAACTCACATCAACAAGGCCACGCATCATGGAGAGCGAGAAACGATCGGGGTCGAGACTGAAAGTCTTGAAGATATTAGTAACACAGCAATAAAGAAAGCGCCTGCAAAGAGACTTACTCGTCGGCGATACATATAGTCAATGTCGGTCCACATAGTCTCAAGAGGAATGCCAGCTTGGCTGTAGTTGTAGACGACCTCGGCGACCTCGTAAGCATCCTGGTAGCCATAACGGCAGTTGTGGAAGCCTAGACCCCAGTACGGCATTTCCGCCGGGTGGCCCACGACATCAGCATACTGTCGAGCGACGTCAACTAGGGTGGGACCGGCCATGAAGTAAAAGTCGAAGACACCGCCGAGGGTGTTGTACTCGAGGTACTGGCCAGATTCATCCTTGTCGATTTTGATGTCCATGCCATTCGAATTGAGGAAGAAGACGCCGTGAGCGGCCGAGTCACGCTGCTCGTAGTAGACGGGGTGGTTACCATAGAGATTGGCGTTCTCGGGCACAGAGTAAGAGTCTTGCGACCAGATCGTGCGGATGTAGTTCGTCGTGTTCAGCCTGAAGGGATCAGAGTGCTCTCCCAACCCGTACAGATTGGGATTCTCCGGTAGCTTGGTCCTTAGGCGTAGGTATTGTGACTCGAAGACTAAGCTGGCGGCCGAAGTATCAAACAGGACTTCACCCGAGTCCGAGCGAGACACGGTAAAACTGAAGGGTTCCTTAACATAGTCGAACTTGAGAGCAGACTTGCCCTTGTGGCCAGCGCCGCTCTTCGGACGGGGGAAGAAGGACTCTGGAACTTGATATACGTCGTTCGCGGCGTCCTGTATCTTGACATGCAGTCTCGAACCTTCATACGTATAAGCTGAGTTCAAATATGTGGGGAGGGACACAAGAAATAACAGTCTTACCGGTGTCGTAAGAGACCTCCACCACCAAATCCTTGAGATCTGTGCCGTATAAATTACAACCCTCACCGGCCAGCTTCAAGTCTGCTGTGAGCCCAGAACTAGTGGCTTTTACGTTCGATGCGGAATATCCAGGGCAGGCGGAGAGAGAATCGCTAGTAGGGTAGTCCCTTCCAGCTAAGGCAGCGGCCGAAGCGGCCACGGCCATGAACAAGAGACTCGCCATTGCAACACAACGGTGCTCGGAAACAGTACTCAAACAATGTGTACTCTCGCCTATGACGCTGTGAGTGAGTCACTCAAGAGCCTGAGGCAAGAGAAATCACAGATGTAGGTGCGCGATGCAGCTCTTATTACTTATATGCAGAGCTCCCTGCAATTTGATTCGGGAGCCGCCGTTGCGCTTTCCTTCGAGACCCTGGCACTTTCCGCTGTTTTGGTGCCTATAACCCCGCATGTGATTTCTACTCGTAGCGATGCTGTCACCGTACTGAATCATAAATGCGGATTGTAAAGATACCTAGGTAAATAAGGCCGTATCCATGTGAGCCCCCTGTCCCCCGGTCTCATGGGTCTACAGGGCCCCATGCTGGGGAAGGGCGCATATTCCCCGGCGAACCATTCCCAACTTGCCTTCTGATCTGTAATCCAGCATCCATTGTTACTGCCTTTTGCTAACTGTTTCTGGCGTGGGCATTACTCATGATTTGAAGGAAGCATCAGCTGTGGACGATCATTGCGGAAAGCGGATTGGATTGTACATACGAGAAACGCCAGCACCGCATCAAACCAACATCAACGGTTTTGATCTTCAAAGCATACCCAGTATAACTCACTCAGGGAAGTTATAGCAAGTCGACTCTACAGCCACGAGCAATATGATTCAGCCACAATTATTTAACGTCCAGACATACTCAAATACAGCAGATAGTATACGGCAGAGAGATCTCTTCTGCCGGCACTATTGCGGTCCTTTCGCGGAGCCTTTTGTTAGCTAACGGTTGAGTTTAAAAAGTTGAAGCTAGCCCACGCCCCCGATCCGAGAATGAGGAGATACCCGGGACTCGGGCCAGGGGTTACTCTGCGCGCTTTACCCTTTCTCGCATAGCCTGCTCCGCAATCAACCTTGGCACCAGATATAATTGGCCAATTTGCCAAGGAGAAATGGAATTGAGATTATACTACCCTTGTAAGCCCAAGGGAATGAGGAGAAGCTTCTTTTCCCCGCATACCGGTACCCTGGGCAGACTGAGCTGCTTGCTCACCGGATTGCCCAGATACGCTTTTTTCTGGGTCATCTTACGCCATGGTCTGTAGAATGATGATGCTTTATCACGGCCTCGAACAAACAGAGCAACTTTACCGAGCGCCTAGAGATCGTTTCTGCACTGCGGAAAGCGTGCAGAGAAAAGTTTCTCGAGCCACCAAGACCCAAAGAAACAGTATATTCCGCGGCAGGGGAGATAGGCCCCGACGCGGCCATAGAACGACGAGATCCGAATCATCGTGGTAACTAATGCTTCTTACTACAACTACAGCCGGCTACTCAGTCGGCGTATCTGCCTATACGAGTGACTTGCTATGTTATTACTGTCATGACTATGCTAGAGATCGGTTCAATTATCGGTAGTGATATAGAGAGCACGGCCCTATAACACCTGAGAAACGTTCACAGAAAAAATGCAGGCTTCATGAACAGCAAGGGATCAACTGTATCTATGAGGCGGTACCAAGTATATGGTCTACCACGTGGACGGATGATATGATATCATTCCTATTGGATAGGGAAACCGGCCAGGGCCTTTCATGGAAAACTGGTAACGAACCAAAAAAAAAAGGGCCTCATCTTATGTACAGTAACCTAAATCAAGTCGGGACCCCTCAGTTGTTCGGCACCATGATCCGATCGACGTCCGGGCCCCAACTACCATCTGTTGCAGTGATGACAACAGTATTCGAAGCGCCGCTCTTGAGATCTACGTTCAGTACACTACTGCCGGGCGTGCCACCCGCGGTCGGAAGGAAAGCAATCTTCTGGCTAGCGCCGTTAACAGTAACGGTTGCGTAGCGCTGAGAGCTATCACCATTCAGGTACTTGATGCGGATAGAGGTGCGCGTCGCAGCGCCACTGCTAACGCCCGAGAACGTGACCGAACCAGCCGAACTACCGCCGATATATCCCACGCCGGAGCCGCCGCTGCACCCAGAGCACGATAAGGTCTTGGCGCCGTTCCCGAACGTAGCGGACTCGGCCTCGGGTGCCGTCTCGCTGGGCCCGGCAGCCCACGTGCCCGCGGCTGCGTTCGGCGTCCAGTTGACGTAGTCTTTCATTGTCACCGTCGTGCCTGAGATGGTCAGGGGCAGCCAGACGTACGTGCTGCGCATCAGGTTGCTCGATACCCAGCGGTCGCCCATGTATATGGCAGTGTCGCCGAAAGGCAGGATGTAGTTGGTCTGCGACGAGTACGTCTTGGAACCCGAGTCGGCAAATGTCTTCCATGAGGACCAGGGTCCTGAAAGCGACGTCGCTGTGCTGTAAACATTGTCATTGGGGTCCCAACCTGTTAGTTTCGAACCGAACATGAAGTATGTTCCCTTGTTCTTAAGGATCGCCGGCGCCTCGATCGAGTCTTTCCAGAGGTATGTCGATTTTGTTACCGAGAGATAGTCAGCGCTGAGTTGGTTGATGCGCAGGCCATTGGCTCGCTGTGCAGTTGTCAGGTAAGCCCTTTCTCCAATACCATGGCAAAGACGAAGAAGGAAACGAGAAACGACATATAAGAGGATGAACCTACATCCTCAGTTAAGAGGTACCCAGTCCCATCATCATCCTTGAAGAGACCCATATCACGACTCTGGAATCCGAGCGGCTGGAAGCTTCCACGGTAGGTATAAGATCCGCACACCGAGTCACCCGTCGCGACGCCGACCTTCGCCTCGCCATAGCTGCTGCTGTCGATGTGCATGTACAGGACGTACTTCTTGGTCGAGTCGTTATAGATGACCTTGGGCCGTTCGACAACACGGTTCGGCCCCAGGTCGCCGGAGCCTTGGCGTGAGAGCAAAGCGCCGACGTACGTCCATTCTACCAAGTTCGTCGAAGAGTAGCAGTTCACGTTCTGGAAGGCCGATCCGTCTGTCTTGTCTTCTCCGATCAGGTAGTATGTCGACCCGACTTTGATGACACCTGCTCCGTGCGCTTGGACGTGTTTGCCGGTGTTGGTCTGTTGGGTATATGGGTTATGTTAGCGTTAGGTGAACTGCTAGCAATGCGAGGCGGATCGAGGATAATGAGGATGCTGAGGCTGGGGAGATGTGACGCGACTAAGTATAAGTATGTAAATATAAGAACAACTGACTGCTGTCACCGTCGCTCCCGGAACTATTTGCAGTGTAGCGCTCGCCGCTGCCGCCGCGAGCAAGAGCAAGCTTGCCCGCATGGCGTTTATATTAAAGAACATGATGATCTTGTCCTTAAGTAATGGACGTATACCTATATCCCCAGGTAGGCCGGTCGATAATCACCTTGCACCAAGCGCAAAAAATCAACGGGCGTCCTAAGCTTGGTGTTTATTCATTTATTTATTCCCTCCCCAACCAGCGGACCCTTGGTCGCGGACGACAAGCATATAGGCAGAGAGTGACCTATGGAGGTATATTCATGCCCAAATTTAGTATACGTATACATATTCACACCTTCATTATGCCTAATATTGCTGTGCGCACCTATCTAGACTAGGCATACCTTTTGACATAATTATGTAGCAATCTAGGTTAGTATTTTGTTTCCGACCCTCGTTGCTCGATGCGCCCCAATTATATGATACAAAAAAGTTGGAAGATGTTCCGCAAGCCGTGTATCCGTTTATCCTACCCCCCACCAAACCTGTAACGGGAACCCTTTCTCCTTGCGAAATGTCTAACCTAGGTATTTTTATATAGATGTTTATCCACCTACAGCACGACGGAATGCTACTGAGGTACCTATGTAAAATTTGTTAAAAAATGGAGACTGGAAGTTCTGCTTTTTGCTTGGGTATATTCAAGCAGGACTTCAAGAGTTGAACGAACACATAGGGAAGAAGGGACGTAGCATAAATTGGTCAGTTAAGTAGGCCTGTAAGCACAGAAAGTCTGTATGTAGTAGAATCAGATCAAATCGATATTTCATATAACCTACCTAGGCTAGGCTCTTCCTTATATCGAGCATTCAACCTCGAGACTTACTCGAAGGGTGTTTGAGGGGGTTGACTTCAGGTAAAAGTAGGTATTTCCGAAGGACAAAAGATGTGACATCGTGGCTTATTCCCTATAATTATTTTTAGTCGGCCGATTCGTGGAGAAACAAGAAACTTTGGTTCGGGTATATGGAGTACATCATTTAGCAGTACTACCACACACATATTGCGCGGGAGGTACCTACGTGATATTCGGAGGACGAGAAAAGAAACCTGGGGTATATTCCTGGTATAACGTCAAGTCTTCCTAAATACAGCCACCTAACCGTAGCATATACCTAGCAAAGCTACCTGGTAAGCTAGGAATATGCTTTATCTCACGACCGACATATTATTCGTTTTACTTCCACTCCAACTTTGGCTCGACTGTCTTATTTCAGTTTTGCTAGGCACCTACATGTAACATGATTCGAATCTGATATGGACAAAGTAAAAGATGCCTTGGCCGACGTTCTCGACGGGAGAAGTTAATGGTAGGTTACCTAGGTAGTTGCCTGTTCACATGAAACTGAATGAGTGCCACATGAGGAGTATGATGAGGATCAGAAGAAAGTGTCGAAAACATTAAAGTCGTAGCGCATCCATCATACCTGCTGAAAAGAGAAAGGCAAACATGAAAAACAAACCCCCATGCAAATAGTATGCAGCCCCGAAAAAGAAGAGCCGTTATCCGTTGTTTGATGAGAATGGGCTGCTTGTATGTACATATGCCTTGATCATATGTAAGACGATTCGATCTCCCTGGCCTAGCCTGATATCATTTCACTTTGACCCTTTCCTCCCGTATATACTTTCGCGCCGCGCCAGAAATCAATCCACATCCATCTTATCCACAATTGTGCTTGCTGCAACGATAGTTCGTTCTTCTGCATCTCTTTTATTGCCGTCGGAATGGTATTCTGTGCTGTGATTCGTTTCTTTCTCAGCGCTGCTGCCATTGCCACTGCACAGTCGATATTCTCCATCCTCTTTACGTTCGATAATGCCTTCCTCGAGAGCCCACTTTGCTAAGAGACCATCCACGCCAAGACGATCCGCTTCGCCTTTCTCCATATGCCGTCCCACATGTTCTGTCCATTCATCCCACGAGGTCGGCCCTTCGAACACACTGGCACAATCAGACTTAGGACAAGCCGAACGCTGAGGTGGCCGACGACGAGTTACTAAGCAGCTCTGCTGCATCTCCTTGACGCGAGTTTCCCATTCCGACTGGAGTTTACTGTCATTCTTCGTAAGTGACTTCTTGATGGCGAAGGGTGCGTGCATGCGACGAAGGTGTTGGGTAAAGAGATCTTTGCGGTTGAACTCATTTCCTTTCCCTTCTGCTGGTGACTGGCTACAAGACGAGCATCTGTAGTATTGCAGACAGAGATGCTGTGATGCGATATGTCGCTTCCACTCATTTTTTGACCCAAACGTGCTCGGACAGCCGGCAAACGAGAACGCACAGGGGAATGGGCGGGTATGAGCCGCCGCGATGTGCTTTCGTAATGAAGAGGAATCTTTGAACGGAATATGGCTGCAGTGATTACAGCGCGTCTCTTGTTTCGTGATAGGCTTGGATATTGAACGGCGTCCTTGCTTCGGCCGAGACGACGGCGTCGACGACTCACCGTGGTGGCGCGAACCATCTACGCTATTGGCGTGGGCTTTTGCCCTCGCTTTGGCTTCGTCCATCGATCTATCATTCTGCAGCTCTGTTGCACGTATACTAGGGGAGTGCTGAAGTCGCGCAGCAGACATATCATCGCTCACATGACGAATGTGACTTAGGGCCTTAAGTTGCTCTGCTGCCTCTTGCATTTCTGCAGTTTCTTCGACGTCGTCCCTCCTGGAAACCGCTGTGCCCGGCGTTGCATTATGGTAAGGGATGGACGCGCTTCCCCCGGAGTGAGGGACACTCGGCAGATGAGTTCTCTCCATGTTGTCCGGGCGGATTGGTGTCTCGGGAAGTAAGTGGCGATGAACGGCCGGTGTTGTTCCCGCCACTTCACGGGCCTCTAGCAGCATTCTGCCGTCCTCCATATCTTTTGCTAACGCCTTCTCTGCAGGCATAGACGCGATCAGGCGCTTGTAGAATGGTATTATGTTATGTGAACTGATTTCCCCGAGGCAGTAGCAAACCTCCTCAGGCCGTGCAATACTCCACACAGCCTTTGTCATGGATATGAGCATAACAGTCGGTGGTCCCAAAAACATCGCCTCTACCACGAATTGTGAACCAATGCCCCCCGGCGGATTGTTGAGCCAGTCGAAAAATGACGACAGATCTGAGCTAGGCTCGCCAACGTACGTCGTGCAGACCAGTACTCTTGTTTCGTCAAGTATCGGGTTTGAATCGGTGCTAGATTGAGCGGTATCACTCTCGGCTGATGGTTTCGATCCTGCATCACGTTGGGCGCCTAGAGACCATAGTGCAGGTGCTGTAGCTGGATTTAGGGGGCGTAGACTTATACCCTCACCCTTGCCCGAGGTGATGGAATATGATAAGGGGTGCTTGTCAAGCATCCTTATGCCTCCATTGGGTATTCCATTCGCGAGTCTCGGGCTTTGTGCAAGGTCCTGTTCCCTTAACCGGGCGGATTCCTTAAACAGCTGTTCGGCGGTGAACAGCCGGCCATTGTCCAACTGTAGAAATGCCTCTGTCAAATTGGCTGTAAAGGACCGGGCTCCAGATTCCCGCACATAATGATCGGCTGTACCAGCAGCTATAACCTGTTTCGTATTACTGCCGCCCCTCTCCGTCTCCTCTTTGACAATGCCGCAATCCAACAACAAGAGCAAGTCGGACGGGGTTTCTTCAATCAGGCACCGGAAACCACTCCATTTGAGCTTAGGGGCGTCTTTCTTCGCGTTGCTGGCAAGAATTTGTCAGGACAGCTTTACAACCGCAATAGTTACGAACATACCTTGCCCAGTAAAGCTGCTTATCAGGACCATTGAAGCTGTAACCGGCGTAATGTATAATCAAAAGATGGTCTGGGCCAGCCGACTCGAGAAAAGACGCCATGCGCACACCCAGTTTCATGTATGGATTTGATATCGCCGGTATATTCCACCTCTCCGTGTTGTACCCGTATCGTTCGCGAAGGACTTGTTCGAGTGCAACGAGATCTAACTCGGTGGGTGTGTCGTCTTCCCACCGAAGAAGAAGGACCGATACTCTTCGATAGCGTAGCCGTTGGCTTTGTTCTCCAATGAGCATAGCAGCATCTTGGAGGTGCCTTGCAAAGTACTCGAATATGGGCCGGTCCGGAGGCTGTGTGTCTTGGGGTGGATAATGTTGGTTGGGTTGTGTTTGTATCTGTGGTGTCTGCTGTGCCTGATGCTATGTCTATTAGTATCTAAAGTAGAATAAAACTAATCTTCTGCATACCGTCGACTCGTGACCATAGGCAGCGGTGGTAGCTGCGGCAGTAGGTGGCGGTTGTGGTGGATATGAGTGATTAGGCTCGCCCTTCGGGGCTAGCCTTCTCTTTTTGGTAACAGGCTGATCCATCAAGTCCATATAAAGAAAAGAAACAGGACGTGAATTGGGCGTGGGCGTGAACGAAGCCAGAAGCGGAGGCGGAGGCGGAGGTGGAGGTGGAAGGTGAAGAAGCGGAGGGTGTTCGAAATGGCTACTTATGTAAAGGGCCCCCAGGAGCAATTGACGCCAACAGCGATGCTACACAGGCACAGGAACGACGAAATCATTTAAAGACAGGGTGGCAATTGGTCAACACTATAGTAGAATCGAAATAGGCAATTGCCTAAGGTGAAGAATTAAAAATCAAAAGTTTAGAGAATCAAGTGAATCAGGCTGGAAATGAAAGGCTACGCGCAAGGCTGGACATCGGACTGTTTTTCCAAGGCAGGTTGTGCTGTGCTGAGTTCTACTGGAGCCTGAAGGGTAGTTGAGAGGGAGAGAGGGAGCGGGCAAAGCAGGTTGGCTGTTCTACCCACTGCCTATCGGCGCTGGATCAGGTAGGTCTTGCTGTAGGTAGCTAGTCCCTAGGCAGCCTATTAGCTTCTAGGTTAGGCTTGGCTTAGCTTGGCTTGGTTGGGTGACTTATGGACTTGGATGCTTCAGGGTGACCTTATCTTTCGTTAAAGTTTCCCGTGTTGGCAGAACAGATCATGTTGGAGAGGCAACTTAGGTAAGGTTGAGTACAAGTATTTGGGTAGGTCAGAGAGAAGTCAGTCTCGAGCAGTGAGCAAGCATATTGGGTAGGCTTCTAAGTTCTGATATTGCTCTTGCCCAAATGGCAGATAGCTCATCCTTCAATTGACAAGAGCAACGAATAACAAGTGAAGCCACAAGCAAACAAACACCACTGTATACAACTCACCGCTAACGCAACCAATCATCTGACGATGGGGTCTCGTACGAGGTTATATCCGACGCTTTCAGTGAATCAGTGGGTGGAATCAGTTCTCAGTGTTCATTCTCAAGTCAAGTCATCAACAACGGTCCATGTCGATCAACTCTACTCGGGGCATGCTCCAGTAGAAGTCTAGGTAAGTGTGTATGTATGTATGCATGCACTGCACTGCACGTCCCATGCAACCAGAAGATGGTCAATGCGACTGGGACAGGTAGATAGACAGACAGACTTCAAAACCGAGAGGCACGCACGAGTTCGAGACGACAGCAGGACAGGGTTGCAGGATGGCAGGATGCAAAGGGGACAAGAGGCCGTGAGGATTGCCAATTGTCAGCCCTGTCGTGGTCGGTCTCATTGGTCGGCCAGGCAGTCTAACTGCTAGACAAGCCTAGTCGCCCCCGCTTTGGACAAGACTTCGACAACGGAGACATGCATCTCAAACAGACCTCTGCCAGCCTTTCACTACGGGTCCCGGAGGCCCAATGAGATGCCACGCTCCCCACTTCAAACCTACCCCCCTCTGCTAGCCCCGTAGCCGTGCAAGCCGTGCGCCCTCTGATTGGTGCTATACTGGCTGGGGACTTCCAAATTATTCAGCCGGCCACAGCGGATTGGCTCTGTCCTCGTCCGTCTTGCTCTAGCCACGGTCTAGACTGCTCCGGCTTACCAGTCGTGTGAACGAATTCGAGCGAGATCAAAACGAGAATTCAACACTCGCTCTGCTCTGCATCTTGCCAGTGCATCCAACAGTGCAGAGAGAGATGCAGTAGCCGACCTCTCTTACGACATAAGGATATGCACATGATGCCCATCCGCCTGTCCTTGTCCTTGGAATTCAGAAAGCGCCTTGTCTCTACTAGTCCATGTGATAACTACAGCACCACCGTCTTACCTAAGCCGTTCCCAGTAAATCCAAATAATACCTAGCTTCATACAACACTACCTATCTCTTATCCCCTTTTATCATCTCCAAGCATCCAAGATATACCTTACTCCAAGACATGCAACATAAATTTTTTTAAAAAATAAAATAAAATTTAAACGAATCTCGCCTCACATACCTCGGAGCATATTGCTTGGCCTTGTGTTTGATCAACGTTGCCGTGATAGGAAACATGCAAGATAAATGACCAGTATACCTAGGTCATGGGTGTATATGCCTCTTCCGGTATCTCGAGTTCCCAGTCTCCCGCTTCTTATTATAGCACAGCCTATCCTACATCGGCGGTAGATAATTGCTGTCGAGATCGTTGATTGGGAGGCGCTTAACTTCATTATCGATCCGTGGCTTTGATACAACACTACAGGTACCTATTCATTGGGTACCATTGCAGGGAGCTCCGTTCTCCACCCGGCTAACCGCCCATATTTGTTCTCTCGTTTTGTATGTCAAGTTAACTCGATCGTATTAGCAGGGCCACCCTATAGCAGTCCAAGACACGTAAATACACAATTCCACCATTCATTAGTGGCAGCAAAGCAGATCGGCCGTCCACCAGTACCTATAACAGAGTGCCCCTCCTACATGCATATCCTCTTTTCCGAACAGCTGCAGGACACGCCATTTATGCGATGATGCTTTTCCAAGCCCCCCCCCCCAAGCCTATCAAGACCATCCCTCGTCGCTGATCTTCCTCTCCACGTTCTTCTCTGAAATCTTCTCTTCTGGGTCGATCTCGTTGCTTTCCATCTGCAGAGCCCGACGGCGATCGTTGTGTGTCTTCCATGCCGGCGTTCCGAGATACTTGATCGATCCCGGGCCGGTGTCTTCGAAGATCGCCGCTACCTCCTCCAGGGGCTTATTGGCAGTCTCCGGGAAGATGAAGAAGACGTGGATAAACATGGCTGCGCAGAAGACGGCAAACAATACATAACTTTTCCAGGTAATGTTTGCAAAGGCCACCGGTGTAAAGTATCTACGCGTATTGGTCAGTATGCAAATATGACCACGAACTATAAGGGACATGGACGTGGACTTACGCAAGAGCAAAGTTGAAGGCCCAGTTTCCCGAGGTAGCCAGCGCCACGGCCTTTCCACGAACACGAAGAGGGTAGAGCTCAGGAGGATATGTCCAGCTGGCCGGTCCCCATGTAGGTGCATAGGAGGCCACAAAGAGGTAGGTCGATGCAATGACGGCCTTCGCGGCCGGGCCTCGAATCACCATCGAGATAGCATCGGTGCTAAAGTGGTCCTCTGGCGTCGCTGGTCGTGAATAGACTGCGAAGAGTCCGGCGTTAAGGGACATGAAGAGGCACATGAAGAGTGCACCGACGAGCATAGTCGGGCGTCGACCCCAGCGATCCTGCCATAATAGAGCGGGAACCGTCATGACCACATTGATGATGAACTGAATACCACTAGGTAGCAAGTCACTGCCGACTCCAGCCATCGTGAACACATAAGCGATATAGTACTATCGAACGAGTTAACCAAACGTCGATTAGAACAAGAGAGTCCTTATCCTCTAAATCAATAACTTTCGCAAGTCATTATAAAGGGGAAAGAACAAAAAGGATTGAACTGACCATCATGACGTTCATGCCAGTAAGTTGACTCCAGATCTGGGTGAAAAGTCCAATATGAGTGCGGTTGATCATATTGGGCCTCACAAGCTCAAGCCACGACACCTGAGCACTTTCACGGTCGATCTTGACAGCCTCTTGGATTTCGGCCAATTCCTTCTCCACGATGGGCGCGTCCGGGTTACCCTTTCCGTGAACGAGCACGAGCACTTGTCTCGTTTCTTCCCAACGATCGTTCTTTGCCAACCATCTAGGGCTCTCTGGTAGGACCATCAGACCCAGGAAAAGGAGCATAGCCGGGATCATCTGGAGGCCCCAAGGAAGTCGGAAGGCAGCAGAGCCGTCGATGAAACTACATCCGTAGCAGATGAAAAACATGATGGCAATACCCCAGGTGATAGCCCACTGTTGCATCCCGATGAACCTTCCTCGCTTAGACGGGGGAGAGAGCTCAGAGATATAAACGGGAACCTGAGCTGAGCAAATACCGACGGAGAAGCCATTGATGATACGTCCGACGATGAGCATGGGAACATTCTGCGCAGCAGCGACAAGAATACAGCCAACGATCCTTGAGTTGACATTAACATGGTGACCCTCATAAGACGTGGTCCCCGTTGAAGAAGTAAAGCTTACCAAATTATAGCTCCAATCTGAATAGATGTCTTACGTCCCAGGCGATCGGACAGGTAGCCAGAGAAAAGGGCACCAAGCCATGAGCCACCAGGCATGGCGGCGGTGATACCACCTTGCAGCTCAGCATCGGGGCCTCGGCACTCTCCTGTGATGGGGTCATTGCCCTGTTTGACTATCAACAACCAGGCACGAGGCCAGCAACAATAGCAACGAGATAAAACCAACCTGAGCGTTGAACTGGCACTTATAAGGTTTTGTGGCGATGATGGCGCTCATCGACGAGATATCAAAGCCGAAGAGCGCGCCGCCTAAACGTGCCATGTTAGTATACAGACTAGCAGACAATGCGTTGAGTGCTGCCGAGATAAAGGTGAGGCACTATGCACGTACCAATCACGGACGTCGCCGCGATGACGTAAATGTTGCCGAACGTCTTCATTTTGAGTTCTCTCTCAACTCTCTTGAACCAATCTCAGCCGGAGGAGACGGGAACCAAGAGAGAGGGCGGAACGTCTGGCGATCTTATAGTCGGGGTCAGGGACAAGGAGACGGGGACCATAGGTTGAGGAGAAGCGTGTACTGGGCTTTTCATCACCTGCATATTGTGGGAGCATGGGGACCCTTTAATAAACAATCGTAATCTGGGGTTTTTCTCCCCAGTCCTTTCCCTCCCACTCGAAGTACATAGTCGAAGCTGGGGTAGGGAGGTAACGAGATCCACGTGCGCGCTCGGCCACATTTCGATGTACGACCTACATATGGCATAAGCCCATACGGTGCAAATAGAAACTGTAGGTTAGACAGTTTTATTAAGATTTGACTCGGTTCAAGGTTCTAAACCTTGGTCGAACACGCTAGACGCATGCTTTTCGTCTGGCACATGATCCATTATGATTGGTGGTATTGTAGAGAGGGATCGAAGATCTACCTACGATTGAGGTAAACACCCCCTTGTTGATGGAAGGAAAAGACGTTGAAGCTGTTGGATACAGTGCGGAATACCAATGCCAATGCCACGTTCTCTCCCTCTTCCAAAATCGCAGACCGCACCATTTTCGGTCCGTCTCAATAGTACTATCAATAGCACAATTGCACACTAATTTACGACTTTACGACTTTACGGACCTACCTACATCTGTCCTCGCATGTGCATATGATATCTGTGGGTTGATATCTGCAACTTGTTCGCAATTATGTAGGCGCTTCTTCAAGTTCCTTCCCGGCCGGCATCTCTTATGCAAGTGCCGGGCTTGTGGCGCTCGCGATTCGCCATTTTTGCAGGGATTCAGCATAAAAGGAAAACGGCAATTCTAAGCTGGGCTTAGCTAACAAGCTGAGATAGCTGGCAAGCCTCTTTTCGGTTGTAACCTAACACCCACCACCAATGACTTCATAGCTCCTCAGCCTGCTTCAATCCGTTCTTTTCATGGTGTTTGTGCAACGACGTAGGTAGCAGTAAAAAGACCCGGACAGTGGACAAGACCTGGTGAGGGGAGACAGAGAGAGGAGAACCTGATTCGGCCCTCAAAGAAAGCAGAAGTCGGCCCGACTTTCCCCACGGGGATAACGCTGCAGTGTGCACGGGGTTAATACATAGCCAGCACAGCAAGCAACTCGGCGGCGTATGTATTAGCTAGGTATCGTATCGTATCGTATCAAACCATATCAGCATGATTGAGCGAGAGATCCTTGCCATAGCTATGGTATCCTCGGCAAAGCTAGGCGAAAGCTAGGCAATGCAATACCTATTCGATTCAAAAAAAAAAGAATTGAAGTGGAGAGGTGGGTGGGGAAAGGAAAATAGGTATTTACTATCTTGTCATAGCTAGTTCTAATGTTCAAGACTGAAAAACAGACGACAAAAACGAAAAGGCTAGATGAATCAAAAGGCCGCAAATATGAGAAAAGAGTCAACCAGGTCTTGTTACCAAGAGTTTTCGAGATATCTAATTATACCTTCTGTACCAAGCCACTGCATACTATACTATGACGCACGAGCGGGCAAACGGGTGCGATAGCCAGCTCGTAGCTCGTTAGCGCGAACTCTCTCTGTCTACAAACTAACTCTCCCCTAGTAATAAGCAAGTGAGGCGCCGTTTCTCCACTACTTACGAGGCTAAGTACTATAACCACCGAGTCTGCATTTCTGGGGCGAGGACTTGGGTTTTGCGGTTTTATCAGGCTCCCTTTGCTCTGTGTAGTTGCGAAGTAGTGAACCCCTACCTTCATACTGCTGTACCAAAAACACATTTATCACTGCTAAAACTAATAATAAATTCTATTCGAATCAGAGGGTTATAGTATATGCACTCATTTATTGTGACGTCCTCCTGGCATGGTTTTGTTTGTTGGGATTAGTTGACTCCCTACCCAGGTAAGCTATACGGTTTGCCACTCACTCAGTATAGGGGTTCGGCACCTACCCTGCAGGTAGGCTGTTTCTTTCCCCTCATATCTCTCCAATTAAGTGACACCGTATCTAGGCCTATTCGCGTGCGTATGCGTGTGCATATATGTGCACGAGGCATACAAGACAAGGGGGGCGGCGATTATGTTCCGTTTGCGTAACCACCCTCTTACACATGGCCATGCATAAGATAGTTTCTATATACGTCTACGGATTAAAGCACATATGATACGACACGCGTCCGTGATTATTACTTATTTATCTACATGTGTATGATGTCTAGCTACCCAAGGACCCAGATGCTGAGGGAGTATGTATTGCGCTTGTGTTCTCTAAGAACACCTGCACCTAAAGACTCGCAGCACTAGGTATCAAGATAAAGACTTTTACCAGCCCGGTAGACGGCGGCAGATGGAGCATAGGGTAGTACCCTTTACCTAGCGTGTCAAATCTCCGATAGTGGTGTTACGGTGTATTGAATACTTAGGTACTGACTTAACTAATCGGATGTTACTCAAGTCATAGCTCTAGCCACATGCTCATGTGGTTTTCATGACAGCCTCGCGGGGTTACCTAGCTGTCTGTCTTGCATCTTTCCATCCCTCAAGTATACTAAGTGCTGCGTTGTCCCTAGCGACATTCAAAAGTACATGAAGAGCTTCGCGCTCGGCCGTACTTTGTTCTCCCCTGCATGTGATGAAGATCGCCTTGCGCATACACAATAACGCCGAGATCCCCTGCCTTTGGGTCCTACTGTAGATAGATACAGTACATACAATAAGTACGATAGATGGACAGGCCTTGGTCCGGGAATAACGGCATGTCGCAAGTGATATCTGGGTTGGCAAGCGACTCTATCTGCTTGGTACTTTGCTAACCTGGCGCATTCGCGTGCTTAAGAGATGGGTTAACCTAGACCTCTCTAAGGTTACTGTCTGCATACATATGTACAACTCGGTTGCCACGCAGCCACTTGTCGATCATTCATCGTAAACTTATGTAAACTTGAAGATGCCCATATGCACATAAATTTAACAAAAATGATTAATACGATCTCTGACTAGCACGGAAATCGATGCAAAGTCCGACAACCAACCTCAATATCAGGTAGGTAACCCCGAAAATACTAACTTACCCTCCAAATCCCCCACTTGTTCGTATAACGGACTAATTAGCTAGGCCGACAAGTTGAAGAAGACACCGCCTTCAACAAGGGAGAATTCCCCTAAAACCAGGTGACCAGAACAATTCGGACTTTGGAAACCAATCCAATACGACCAATTGAGGAATAGGACGCGGAATTGCCAGCCAAGGACACTTAAGCTAGCTAAGTGGCCAAGGAAAGGGAAACGGGCCGACAAGTTACTTATGCATGGTGACACGATATGCAGTTAGCCCCGTGATAGGCACCCGCATTTAGGTACATACTTTCTTCTAGATATGTAAGAAGTATCTACTAAGACTTTGTCTGTGTATATGGTCAGCTAAGTCAAAGATAGGTAATGGCTTTAACCGTAACTGTAGTAGGATACGCGTATTCCGAAGGAAGCTAGAAAGGACTGATACATTCCCTCGGAGATGCCTAGGTAGACGTACGGTTATGGATGCATGCATGTAGGTATGCGGCCGAGGAACCGGCGGGAGGCTGTACTCTGTGTCCTGTCAACGTCCGCCCGGGATAAGTTGCGAGCTCGGCAACGGGGACCGAGAGTGATGATCGGCAAGTTTGCCGAACGAACTATCATAGCCTCGAAATCAGAAGCCGTTTTTCTAGACCTATGTGTGTATTTCTTATGTGTAAACTAAGGTACTTACTCCGTTGGCAAATACGTAAGCACGGCGCGCGAGTAATGTAAAAGCACAATGTCCGAAATAGTTTTTTTTTCTCCGGCTTTTTCTCACCAAGATATGGCGGGGTCCCCATTCCCTGAGGGCCAAATTTGCTAACCAAAAAGCTATGGGGGCCTTCGACCCGGGGGGGTTCAAGATTAACTAATTGGCCCACACTGTTCAACTAGCCTGGAGATGGACTCGGGCTCAAATTTCTTTTCTAGAATAGTGTAAACGAGAGTAATTCACCGTCCGAAATAGAGGTACGATACCGGCGACGTTACTACCTACTTAAGCGCAGTCTACGGTAAGAAAAAAATGCGGCTCTTTTGTATGCCATACTATATGTCGTTAATAGTCTTGGTAATGCAAGCCATTTGTCTTGGTAGGGAGTACCAAGGCTCCCAAGCGATTCGTTAGCGTATTCACTCTCCCGGTGGACTGTCCCCCTACGTCTACCCGCTAACACGTGTTGCAAGGGTGGTGAGAACAGGGGTCGTTACGCGGGAAGGAGAGCACACTGTGAGTTCAGAAGCGAGAGGACGTTGGATGGTACGAGCTGGGGAGCCGGGGTATAGGAGATGTTAGTTGTAAAGGCGAAGGCAGGCTTGCCATAAGAAACCACCTCTACCTATTGCCTCATCACACTCTTTCACTTTCGATTCTTGACTCCTTCCCGAGGAAATCTACTGATGGATAAGGATATGAGAAGGAATATACTTACGCCAACTCCCAACATGATATAGGATACTCGATACGGATAGGTGGATATCACGTCTCCCTTCCTTGACTGTGCCGGCCGTTGTCGGTGGGTATACGAGACATCTCTGCGTTCGTATGCTGAGAACAGATTGATAAGACCTAATTACTACTCTACAAGAAAACCATTATGCGCTCGAGTTATTCTAAACGTACCTTCCTTCCTTACGTCAAAGGAATGCTCGTCACGCCTCTGTCCGTGAACCCCACCGATATCTAAAACGATGTGGGCGAGAACAAGAGGAAGGTTATAGCGTTCCTACGAGATGGATCTAAAGTCTGAATGTTGGCGGCTACCTGTTCTGGAAAATTTCGCGAACATCTTAAATTCCATTTTGTAGATAGCAAGGTGGTATTTGATCACGGAGACGGGATGGTATGGTACAATTGACCTACCCATCTGGGTGTTGGAGGTAGGTATGCACCTTATTGTGATGATGCTAACCTCTAGACTTTCCTGTCGGTCGTCCCCGACAAAACTTTACTGCGACAGGTGAATGTAAGTAAGACTAGCAGTCGATACACCATGGCGGATCAAGAAATGTCAGCGACACCATTTGGGCATGAAATGCGCCAGTGCCATTTCAACTTTGCTCCAGGGCATCGGTCCCTCAATCATGGCTCTTACGGTGCCAGCCCCAAAGCAGTTCTGGCGTATCAGCAGCATCTACGACTCGAAGCCGAAGCCAGTCCAGACATGTTCATTCGGCACACAAATCTCGAATATCTTGAGACCTCCACAATCGCTATCGCTGATATGCTCGGTGTGGAATCCACAGAAGTGGTTTTCGTGCCCAACGCGACCACTGGTACGAATACAGTGCTTAGGAACCTGGCTTTTGAGGAGCTTGATACCGTCATACACTTCAATACCATCTTTGGGGCTTCCGTCAAGACGCTAGAGAGTTTACAAGAATCGATTCCTTTTCAAAGTTTGGAAATAGCTATAACATATCCAATTGAGGACGATGAGATATTGAAGCTCTTCCACTCGGCTGTTGCGGACGTCCGGGCGCAAGGAAGGAAAGCTAAGCTCGCTATGTTCGATACTGTGTCCACCTTTCCCGGAGCACTCTTCCCGTGGGAGATGCTTGTCCAGGCGTGCAAGACCTTGGGTATCATTAGTCTTATAGACGGTGCTCATGGCATTGGCCATATTGACCTCAGACACTTGGGACAAATCGGGCCGGATTTCTTCATCACTAACTGTTATAAGTACGAGTACCTACCTGTTAACCTTATCGTACCATACCTACGGGATGTGTATGCTTATTTCTTTTCTACCACTACAGGTGGATGATGACCCCCCGGGGTTGCGCCATCTTACATGTGCCCCATCGGAACCAGCAGCTTATCTGCACGTCATTGCCAACTTCGTGGGGTTACAGGAATCCAAAAGCACGCGCCGACATCCTGCCAAGCGAATACTTCGTTCAATTATTCCAGAAGGTCTCAACTATAGACAACACACCATACCTATGTGTTCCCAAAGCCTTGGAGTTCAGAGAGAAGGTATGCGGCGGGGAAGATGCTATCCGCCGCTATAGCGAGAAGATAGCCGAAGACGGCGGCAAGCGGGTGGCAGAACTACTCGGTACTGAAGTATTACCTACAAGCCGAACATGCTGCTTCACTAATGTCCGTCTCCCGCTGCGTTCTTCAGAAATCGTTACATTGAATGACCAGGGAGTGCAGGTCGCACAATGGATGGAGGATACGACGGGCCGCGAGTACCATACTTACATCCCGGTTCACTTCTACAAAGGCGAATTTTGGTGTAGATTGAGCGGTCAGATTTACTTGACAATCGAAGACTTCGAATGGGCGGCGGGCATGCTGGGCGAACTATGTGACCGCGTCAAGGCGGGGGATTGGACAAGATGATTGACCAGGGGAGAAGTACCATGCATGGAGCAATAGGCGCCCACGAACTTGTCCGCGTACTCTTCCTACTTAACTTACATTGGCCAACTGATGACAAAGTATTATCATGATGGCTTCTGGCTTGTGGCTTGATTGCCTGGATGCCTGACCGCCCGCCTACATGCAGTGCTTGCTTGGTCGGTAGCCACTTACGGCATCAAATCGACGTCGATCCATAAAAATCATGGGAACCATCGCGACCAAGCCTCCCCCTCTTTCTGCTTGGAACTTGGATTTCGCGCCCATCATCTGCACCTATCCAAGACCCTGCATGTGCATGTGCACCCTGTGAGGACGAGAAAGGTAGAGCGGTGTCTGAACATAGCCCACCTTGCAACGGGCTGCCTCCATACTCTCTCAGCTTTGGAGCATCTTCCCTAGCCGTTCACCGACCCACGACCAATCAATCTAGCATGGGTGCATATGCAGGCACTCTAGAACGTTAAGGATTGGACGCCATACGGCCGGTTTAGATAATACTGGGACATAATGATAAAGCTGCCCTGACGTGGTTGTTTTCCTGAGTCTCTAACCTAGTCTAGTTCAACACGTACATATTGGTAAGGCTTATACTGACTGGATCACCCACCTGCATTTTCTCTTGTTTTCCATCGAACCCATTCAGTCTGATTCCACTTATTGTACGTTAGTTAGTATATATATAAGTATTACTTAGAAATAGAAGTTTAAATTTTCCCTTGTTTACAATGTGCGCCACAAACATCGTCGAGCCCCAGGCATCGGGGTTCATCAAGTACACAAACCTTCAAGCAATTCCCTAAACAATCATCTATCTAGACTCTCCTGCTTCCTTCTTCACCCATTCAACAAGCAACTAAGTACTAAAAGCAATGGACCTCTGGACCAGCGAAAAGCTCATAGCATCAGAGCTCTTCAACCTCAACAAACAACAAACCAACACCTACAGCCCTTCTCCCGCCAATGCCAATCTAGCATCAACCCTCTTCAACCCACGAGACAAGACAGCCTTGGTCCCACGCGCAGACCAAGAAAACAGCGACGTCAACACCGACCTCGAAGCGAACAACAACAACCCCAACGATGACCCTTCCTCCTCCGCCTCAGTCGACACTGTCGGCGGAGAAGGACAAGCGCTCCTCTACAACGACCGCTTCATAGAAACCGTCGGCGCCATCACGGGGCTGATAGACCACATCGTATCCATGTGTCTCCGGCACTTGGATCCCGTGATGCGGTCTTTCGCATCTTTGCTCGACGCATTTACCGCCCTACTCCACTATCTTCCGGACTTGTCCAAGGATGTCATGAACTTCGTCAACCGCCTCTTCGACTCGCTATTGCGCTTCGTGTCCGACTTCTTCGCCGAGGCCGTGCCCCGCACTATCGAGAGCGTATCGAGCCCGCTCGGCTCGACGGGTGTCGAGTGCGGGAAGGCGTTCGTGCATCTTATTACCATGACGTTTTCTACGCTTGTGAAGTTGGTGAAGATGATCCTGCAGATGGCACTGGGGGTGCTGGGGGTGGGGATGATAGTGTTGCTTGTTGTTTGGTTCACGGGCGGGAAGGAGGTTGTTAGGGCTTTGCTTGTTGTTGCGCCTGGAGGGAAAGAATAGGTCGGTGTTGTCGTGCGAAAGAATGCACGAGGGGAGAAGGGGATGTTGACAGATTCGGCTTCTCCCTACCCATCTACCTACCGTCCTATATACCTAGACGACATGGCACTTAGACAACATAGCGCTGAGGCCATATGGTACCGAGACGACATGGCACTTAGACGACATGGTATTGATACCATATACACCTAACATAGACGATACGGGATCCAAGGGATAGGGTACCCAAACGATATGATTTTGGGTTTGCATTTTCCGTTGGTTCCTTTGTTTATACATACCCAGATTAGCACTACATTTGTTTTTATGCAGCGATGACAATTTACACTACTACTACTTCAAGCCGAAGAGCTCAAAGAGTTTCTCCTCTCTCTGTCTGACCCATGAATTAGTTATAAGATAAGGTCCGTCGCGTAGATAAACTCAAGGACAACTGTCTCGACGCTAGTGAGTCCGTAGGCCGACAGGTAACATCCTAACCCAGAGGACTGATGTTATCGTCACCAGTCTAGTTTTATGTCTAGGATAAGAACTTCTCATTTTTACAAGCGTATTTACTACTCAGATGACTCTTTGGGACTTGATTGGATTGAGAGCATGCTCGTCCGCGACCAACACACTTCTACTTAGGGCAATAAAGTCACCGAGATCGACTACAGCGAGGATGAAGAATAAAATTGTAGCTACTAAGCTCTTTCATACCTTACTTCATCTACCGTACCGTACCGTACCCTATCAACTGTTGACCCCTCTCTACCCCGAAGCCAAATATTTAACTTAGCTTAGGCCTCCCTCTCTCACCCAACTCAAATCTCACAATCAAGTAGAAAGTACCACCCAATCCCCCTTCGCGGGGTCCCACTGACACATAGCCGTCGGCTCGTAGGAAGGTGTATCAAAATCCCACTGGACACACATACTCCTCCTCAAGATATGGTCATTCGGCAACCTATTCGTGAGCACCTGTCGCTGATTTCTCAGACTCTGCTCCATCCTCAATATCTCTCTTAGCCAAGGCGTCGAGACAATCCTCCTCGTCGAAGCGATGTTCGCAATGACTTTCATAGCCAAGTCCAAGTAATCGGTCTGGTCGATGTCGTCGGTGTTTTTGGGGGTTGGTTTGTCTTCGCCTTGGGCGGTGAAGGGGTCCGCGAAGTGGGATTTGTGAAGCAGGTCTTGACGATGGTTCGGCAGCGTGAGGGAGAAGTTCCGCGCTTGGGCCCCCGCGGCTAAGGCTTCGGAGCTGGGTTCGATGGTTTGCTGTGGCGTCGCAGGATCTGGACGGTAGACGTTTTCGCGCCGGACGGGCAGGGCTGCTTGCATGAGGAGGCCTGTGTGGATGAAAGGTGAGTTAGTATATTTTTTTTTGAGACGGAGAGACATGGCACCATAAGACTATGTAGGTGTGTATTTAACTGTAACGTACCGATCACATGGAGGTACCACAAGTTAGGTCTGTTCTGAAGCAGATAATCATAGTCGTTCGGACAGAATGTCTGATCGATAATTCGGGCCAGCCTGACAGCCCACATGCCACACTCGTACAAGTCCCTCGTATTGGGGCCTTTCTCGAACTCGAGCTTGAATCTCTCGATGGCTTCTCGGCCTTCGGCTGATGCACCCCACTAAGATTTGGGGTACTTAGATATTAGTTTTATGTTTCTTTCTCAATCACCATCATGCTCTAAGCTAGGTGGGTAAGTGGATGGCTTTTAATACTAACCGGTGTGGAAAGCCACTAGAAACAATATTTAATCGTTAGCGATACTCACTCATACTTCAGTGACATGAGATGTTAGAGATGTATGATAAGTCCAAGAGGGGTGTAAAGGACATGATGGATAGGAGAGAAATACTCACTTTCTGTCTTTCTAAATCGTACCACCCTCGTCGTCTTTCGATCCAAACTGTGAGACCCCAAAATTAACAACTAATATCCAGTTATACCGATGACTGACCGGATATACGGCGACGAGTTCATGTTCAACGGGCACATAATTACTTACAATTTTGGTTCCACCTCCAGCTATCAACCATATCCTGCCAGATCTGGTTCGAACCGCCGGTGACGACCAAGTTATCGAAGAGCTGGACATCCAGCTCTATCTCATTCGCATAATCACTGAAGTGTTTGCCGGGTTGGTTGGGCGTCTTGCCGTAGAAGAGGACGGTGCGGTGGAAGAAGTTGTCCGTCTTCCTCGGGATGTTCGGGTCGTTCCAGAACGCGTTGGACATGAGCATCGAGGCGTACAGCGCCGGGATCATGGTCCGGTATATGGGAACCCCGATAGCGAAGTCGGGATGGTTGGTGTATATATGGCCCATCATCCTCGTCTCTTGCGTCTGCGTCGGGAACGGCCACGTCTGCTGGTGCATCGCGAGTGGAATACAGGAGTCGTGGTTCATGACTATGTGTACATGCTTGATCATTAATAAAAGATTTTTTTTCTTTCGGACTACCATTTTGAACAGAAGGGAAGCATGCGTTTATCCCAGTAAGTAGTCATTCTAGGACATTTGTTTTGTTTAAAAAGTATTAGGGGTCGGGGCAGGGGTCTTCTTACAGGCGCTATTTCGTATTACGCCGCCGAATAATGCGGTTTCCACTACCCAGAAAGGATTGAATTAGTACGATATGTTTTTCAGTGTCTAGTTGTTTGGCGCGTGTTGTCATCAACCATCGACATTTTCGGCTATGAGCTAGGCAGACCGGGAGATACCTACACGCGTATCCCATCTCACATTGCCCCCCAAAATCAACGAACTAGGAAAGAAGGCCGAAACGCCAGTTAGCTCCTCTCACACTTTTCATAACGCTGCGGACAAACAATTGATTTGCCCGTGCTAGAAAAACTTACGGGCTCTCTGTACTGCTGAATGCCGGGGCCATTTCGGGGTATAGAAGTAAACATCGTGCCTCTCTCTAGGAACCTCACGAACGTCATCGCGTGTGCTGTCATATATAGAAGGGAGAAAGTCAGTGGCTTAGAGACTCGTTGGTAACTCATTCAAAGCGTGGAGGAGATTATTGTTGGCCACGAAGTGATGTAGTTACTTCTGATAAGACAACTTTAACGTCACTTACAAAGCTCATGTAAGACCTAATTGATGAATTGCACGTGTTAACAGAAGGCAAACAGGCAGACAGCCAATAATAAAAGCGACACGCAAGGAAGTAACTTACCAGTCTGGCGAGCAACAAATACGCAAAGCATTGTTCCGATATGGTCAAGCCGCCTTTCATCAACTGAAAGAGGAGATACGTGTTGAGACAGATGATCCCCCCATCGCGTAAGTGAGTCACACCGTTGACGGCCGAGGAGTTTGGGTCGTTCAAAAAGCAGAATTCCTGGTCTTTGGTGAGCTGCTGGAACCGGGTGTACCAGTCGGCGTCTGAGATCGGGATCCGGTCGTGAGGGAAGATGTCTGCGGGGTCGGGAGGAGGAGGTGCCGGGGATCCTTGTTGGTAGGGCGTACTTGGGGTGTTTGGATCAAAACTGCCTCCCGGAGTGGTGACTCTCGGAGGGGGGTTGATTGGGGCTCCTGGGGGAAGATGGATCGGGATGCCACCTTGAGGTAAATAGGGTGGAACTCTTGGAGGAGGACGGATCGGAACGCCTATAGGGAAGTGGGACGTAACTACTGCAGAGGGCCGCACTGGCCGGCCCGGGAGTGCAGCGCCTGCAAGGATGTATTGTGGAATTCTTGGAGGAGCAGGATTTGCTGCTTTCTGTCGGGCTCTCATCTCCTTCCATATGTCTCTATACCGATTCAGAGGCAGAAGGATAATCGCGGTCGGAAAGGGCTCTTGCATCACACTGGGAGCCGCTTCAATGACAATTTGTTAGCCACGTAGCTCTAGAGCATTATCTCTAGACGCCGCAAACATGTAGTGACAAGCTTGGTTCCTCACCTGCCTTGATATCCTTCCACATCGCCATATGACCAAATAATAGGAGTTCCATACTATTTGCCGTGTAAGCATTGATCAATTATGCCGCCAGAACGGATTATGATTCTCTCACAATGGATGCTTCTCCGCGATCATCGCTTTTAACATCCGGTCTGCCAGTTCAAGGGCGATACGCATATGCTCCCAGATCTCCGGGACATCTACGCTCCACCGTTTCCCCCCGAGCTCCGCGGCCGGTTGCGCATAGTCGAACCATCTGCTCTTCTGGAAGAGCGGGAACCACCTGTTCTCGTCTACGTCTATTCTGTCGGCCTTGAAAGTCGCTTCATGGATGGTCTTATTGACGGCTGACGCCTTCATATGCCCGGCAGGGAGGATATCTCTCCCGTTAAAAGATATGAATCGGTTGAGGGGGCCGAGTTGCCATGATTTTATGGTACAGAAGAAGAACTTGTGCCACTGCTCAGAAGTGAATAGTCGGTCGAGCTCCAGATAAGACTGCGGCTGGACGGGGGCGTTGTGATCTGGCTCGTCGGCATAATATAAAGGGTCTAATGATGGCCTTCGAGGCGTCAGCATTTATTGGAGAGTCATTGCGTAGTTTGATGAATATGGTGTCCCTTCTTTGCCTATACTACAGATCTGTTCCAGCATGCAAGGGCTATCATGGGAACATCGCGAAACAAGAAGCCTTACACTGCAACCATAAAATTAGTATCTGCCTCCGAAAAGAAGAACTAACGAGATTTGAAGAGAGAGTAAGGCATTCCTAGTGTCTAGTGCATATCTTTGAAAAGAAAACTCTATATAAACACTTACGCTGGGGCGCGAAGCCCGAATGTTGAATGTCGGGTCTCCTGAAAACATTCATTTCCGCATATTTCACAGGTAAGCCATAGCGTTCGGCCCAGGGTGACAGAGGCACGTTCGGCCTCTTTTCCGCATTCCAGCCCATCGGGAGAGTACCGGTACTAACTATCCGTACTAATGAGTATAAATTACCAGGTTGCAACTCTTCACAAGGTAGTGCAAATACAAATTAGCTGACAGGTGCTATTTCACGTCCCTAATCCGCTCTGATCTATAGCTTACACTCTGTAGTTAGGTAACCAACTACATAGACGGAGCCGCTTCTCGGAAATCTCGTCGATTGTACAAGGTGTCTAAGACAAAGCATGGTCGACAGCCGCAAACGGACCCTCGTTTCCTTACTGCCCTGAGCACCAACAAAGACATAACCGAGTATCAAGTTGGAGAAGAACACATTTATCACTGACTGTTTACAATACTGTATAGTTTTTTGAGAAAAAAATATCGATCGTTTTTGACTCCTAAGCGACGTATGTTTTGATCCGCTGCTTGAAGTTCGCCTCTGTCGTCCCTAGGGCTATTGCGATACCGACTTCCCTGGCCGAACCATCCTGTTAACATTGTCTATAGAATCGCTCAGAGCTCAAAATAGGTGGTGATTATGAATAGAAACTCAAAGCGGGTAAATTGTTCAATAACGGCTGCCATCAGTTCACGGGAACATCATGTGGTGTGAGTCGTGACCCAAGATCTTGTGAGCCAAGATTTTGACGGCGCAATTTGAGGCCCAAGCTTTGTATTAGTCATCCAAAGATTATCACTGCACATCAAAACCATCAACATACCTGGATTCATCATCCCAATTGCTTACCGCATGATAGGCTATTTCAACGCTAAAGTTTTATTAGACATTTAGCATAACCGGTGGCGATTAAATAACAATTATTGCCGTGCACAGTATGTACATATGACCATCGAATGATGATATCGATGTGGACCATAGAAGCTACCCTATCCTCTGCACCGCCACAATGCTATCAACTTCCCACACCCCCGACAACAGTGATTGGGGGAGACAATTGTAGCGATTGGGGTGTTACTGGCATTGTTGACTTCCATGGACCGGGGCATGTCTTCTGGCCTACCAGAAACAGAAGGCATAACGCCAGAAAACAAAAGACTTGGACACATATGTACACAGAATAACTATGTACCCAAGCCCGGACCCAGAAGGTAATTATACGAATTCGCATCGTATTGGCGGGTGGAGGAGAGTCAGTCAGCGAAATGTCATGAATAGTTGACTATCCAGGTTAAATATCTTACTCTATAGGAGTGCATGCACATCATACATTGTTCACATTACAAGGAGGATATTTGTCTAACTATGCGCTGTGTAGGCTATTACTATACATTGTAAGTATACTGTACGTGTTTTGGTTACCTACTGGGCCTGGACTCCTAAGCCAGATTCGTTGATTGGATGGGATGCGGCTTAGCTCTCAGCGCTTATGACATCTTCACCGTTTTATCTACAAAGTAAGTGCTGGTGCTGAAGTAAGACTGCAGGTGGTAGGGCGGTCCGGGGACCACCCTGCCGAGGCCCGATTATGGTGATGACTCGACAACACTCAGCCACACTTAGTCGCTAGCATTCCATCTTATCCGGAAGCAGGACGTGTAATTCCTCTACAGCAGGGAGCTGCCTAACACTGCAAAATACTGTCTACTCACGGGTAAATATAGCCGGCAAAGATGCCCAAATGTTCACTATTTTTACTATAATTTTCGAAAATTGCCAAACTGGATGGAATACGTCATATGCAATAACTGGACGCTGTGAATTCCCTTGGAGGTATGAATGAGTGTGGCGTGGGAATCGTCGCTTTCCCGGAAAGCTACTTATTTGGTACTTAGCTTAATTAGTACTTACCTCTTACCAGGTATGGTTAGGCTATCCTCGTGCCTAACCAAAATTGACCGATCGTCAGCCGTTAGTTCAGGTCGGTTCACGCGAGCCCTGCTGGGTAGGCAACATCCCTGCTGGCCTTTCGTCACCAGATTGACAAGAATAGCACAGCGGTTACTGGGTTTAATAGAGTTGTTAGGTACCGGCGCACGCGGGGCTTCGTGTTGACGACAACTTCTGTACTCAACCTTCTACAACTACCTACATACAACTCACGTAACTTTCGAACCGCCGGTCGCGATACATTTATTTCTCTTGGGATTTGCGAAAGTAGCACCGAAACCTACATTCAGGGTGTCCCCTCTTCCCCGATATCAGGTGCGCGACATGGACTCCGAGGGACAGCTAAAGAGGAAGGACACCACTAAGGGTCCTCCGCTGAGGATTTTGAGCTTAGGTACGCTTTTTGACTGGAGAGCTGAAATCACATAGCTCACTTCATCGGTCAACGTCTTGAATCTTAGCTGACTTATGATGCTCGCCTGAACTGCAGATGGCGGAGGCGTTCGGGGGTACTCCATGATGATAATCCTGCAAGAGTTAATGCACCGGACATACGTTGAAATAGAAGGCAAAGCTCCTCGCCGCGACCAGATACCCAAGCCATGCGACCACTTCGACCTGATCGTTGGAACCGGTACCGGCGGCTTAATCGCCATCATGTTGGGACGCCTGCGACTAGATCTCGAGCAGTGCAAGGAACTCTATGTAGAAATGACGCGCAAGGTTTTCGAAACGGACAAGACGATCGCCGGAATCCCCTACCGTTCGACGTTATTTAAAGCTTCCATGCTCGAGCATGCCATCAAGGAGGCTGTAAGAATGCACACCGTATCGGACAACGAGGGTAACGACGGTGCCTCCACGTCGCTTGCTAGCCCGTTATCTCCTAGTACCAGATCGAGCCTTAGTTCTGCTTCTGGGCCAAGGCGGCATCACAGCAATGCAAGTACTGTTAGTTTCAGTGCTCGAGGGCCATCAGCCTATGGACGATCGGTATTCCGTGGCGGCTCGGGCGATCCAGATGCAAGACTATATGATACTAGGGAAAACAGGACCAAAACGTATGTTTTTCTTGTGATTGGCGCTTTGTTATAACCTGCTGACATAATTGTAGCGCTGTGACCGCCGTTTACAAAGGTACCCAAAGAGGGGGGGATCCCGCGATTCTACGTTCGTACGATTCAAGAAAAGAGCCTGCACCTGAATATGACTGCAAAATCTGGGAGGCAGGTCGAGCAACATCCGCCATCGGGTTGGCCTTCAAACCAATAAGGATTGGACAATCAGTTTTTCACGACGACGGTGCTGGAACATTCAACCCAGCACCTTATGCTTTAGACGAGGCTACAGTAAACGAGTGGCCAGGTCGGGAAGTCGGCGTGTTTATTAGCATAGGGACTGGAAAACGGCCAAAGAGCACAGATCAAAACCAACATGTCTGGTATGAAGGATTTATGGGGGAATTCGCCGAGGCTAGAAAGAAATTGATCGCGAAGATCGAGGGCTGTGAGATGCTACACGAGCGCATGAAGAAGGATCTTCTGATAAAACGAGGCGTCAACATCGAGAACTACTATCGGTTCAACGTTGAGGTTGGTGTGGGCGAGTTCGCAATGAACGAATGGAACCGGCTTGGCGACATCAGCACGGGCACAAGGAGATACTTGGCCAGAGAGGCCGAGCAGAGGATGGTTCAAGGGTCGTCAACAAAGTTAGCCAAAATCCATAGGGCCAAACAGCGCTTCGAGCGAATGAGCCACGCCCCTGATATTGTAGAAACTCCGGCACCAGGCCAGGGAATGGGCTCTATCGATGCCCCGTTGGCCGTTGAACTACCGGGCGACATGCCATCAAGCTTCCCAGCTCGGAGCGCGCGCCCGTCTAGTCGACAGTCATATGAATCCGGCAATGACCATCTTGCGCTTCCGAACACGCCTTCACCACGGAGCTCCGGTGAACGCGTCAACACATCTAGTAGTCGCATATCCCCTCCTCAGACCGCTACGCGCCCAAATAACGCCCCTTCGTCTCCGATAGGTCTATCGACCGTCACTAAGCCCCCACGCAACGACGATCCAGACCGTCTTGTAGTGAACGCGCCAACCCCAACCCAATATCGTCACGCGTCTGGTGCAGATAAAATCGCCATCATGAGCCCCGATGAACATCCACGTCCGCGACCCCACCAACATCATCGGATTGAACCACCCCCGCTTCCTCCGAAAACACCTCTCCCTGATGCCGTAGGAGGCGGAAACCGACGTCCAGGTCCGCCAGGCCAACCACCCCCGCCATATCCCCTGGACGATGTGGGGCCACCGCCTGCGGTTAATATGGCTAGGAAACCAAATTTTAGAGGTCGGTAATAGCCAACCATTATTACCGACTTCATGCTTTTACCTGACTTGATGACATACGACATAATGCTCTGAATGAAAGGTGGTTTTGCCAGGCGGCCAGAATATTCATGGCGTTCTAAGATGGAAAGCTTGAGAGAGGCCTTTTTTTAACATCCGGAATTACATAGTTTGTGACCCGTGGGAAACGGTCGTTTTGCTATCGGTTGTACTTAACGAGCGACGGCTGGGCTACTATCTGGATTTCCCGTCCTATTGATACCCTGTTTCTTTCATAATATACTAGATTCCATGCCATGCTGCATTCATGATATATAAATAGGATTTTGTATGTGATATGAGTCACTCTATATATGCATATAATCTGGCGGAATTCCACAGAGGACTATGCCAGATTAGGACGGCTACTGCGCTGTGATAAGAGTCAATGTTATTGGTGAGCTGAGTACAAATAAATAGCATTGTTGACTTTCGATTTTTGGCTCATCCTCTAAACTTTGAAAAAAAAAAAAAGAAGTACAAAAATAAAAACTTTGCAGTAAAATGGCGGTTATTTCGAATGTCGCTATCTTCGGGGTAAGTTGGCGAAGTTGCCGAGTAGACGCCATCTCACTACTATTTCCATAGTATTCTGTACTTCACCTTCTCATCCCAGCAGCTTATATAACAGCTGTTTCTCTATATACTATCTTCACAGTCATAATTTTTTATATATTCCTATCTTTCCTCTGTGTCCTAATCTAACCCCATCATACCAATCTATCTACTTATCTATCCTCAACCAAAACTAACGTCCTCCTCCAAAACCGTGACTATAGGCAACAGGCAACTTCGGCGCCCCCATCACAGCAGCCCTCACTCAAGCCGGGTTCGCCGTGACCATCTTCACGCGCCCCGAATCCACATCAACATTCCCCGCCGACATTCCGGTGGTTAAGGCCGACTATGCCGATGAAAAGGCCCTGGAGGAAGAGTTCAGGCTGAGGGGTATCGATGCCGTGGTCTCGGTCCTGGGACCCGGGGCTGTGGATTATGCGGCGGGAATGGTGGATGCTGCTTATAAGGCTGGCGTGCGGAGGTTCATTGGTAAGTTTTTTGGTTCTTCAATTTTGGTGTTATGAGAATAAGGATGAGGATGGGAATCACGAAGCGAAGGGAGGGAGGGAGCCGTTGCTGCGCGCTATAGCTTGGATCGAGCGAGCGAGCGAGCAACTGATTAACAGTATATTAACTCCATGTCTACTTTAACTTGCAGTGAACGACTTCGGCTGGGGCTTCGGCGACAGAGCACTCCCCGAGTTCAAACCCATCGGCGAGAAGAGACATATCGGCTGGGACCGCGCGATGGAACACGCGCGGCGGGACGAGGACGAGGGAAAAGAGAAGGGGTCCAGGTTCACATGGACGGGCATCACGATTGGGAATCCTATTGATTGGGTGAGTTGTTTTTCCTTTCAGGTTTAACATAATCTACATATTTATCTATCTACCTGTCTGTCTGTTTATTCGTACACCCTTCCTTACTCTTATTTACCTACTTACCTTAATTATATAGGCCCTAGCAAAGTTCCCCCACATGGGCTTCAACCTCGTCACCCAGCACGCAACAATCTACGACGCCGGGTCCGAGGAATTCACGGGGACCACGCTGGCGGGGATAGGGCAGTCAGTGGTTGGCGTGTTTCGAAATCTAGAGAAGACGGCGAACCGCTTCGTCGCCGTGCGCTCGATCAAGACGTGTCAGAACGAGCTACTAGCTGCGTTCCAGAAGCTCACCTCCTCCTCCCCACCATCACAACAGCAACAAGGGGAAGGATGGACAATCGAGCACTCAACCGCGCAGCACCTCCTCGAAGAAGGACGCAGGAAACATGCCCAAGGCAATAGCGCTTGGCGCTTGGACCTGCTCGTCTACCAGCTCTATGCCCCCGGCGAAGCGCGCTGTGTTGTTGGTGGTGAGGATAATGCTGATAGCAAGCTCCTCGGCATTGAGCAAGAGAGTGCTGAGGAGGTTGTTAGGAAGGCGCTTGCGAGGGCTCAGGGATGAAAACGAGATGAGATGAGATAAAATGAAATTGGATGCGGACATGCATGCACTTCGAGATTTATCTAGCAAGGTTGCAGATTAGGGGGTTACGAAATAGAATATCTTGCCTTTACTTACGCGTGAATGTTGGCCATTTACCTGGACTTATTGTGCATACCTCTACTTGGACTTGAAAAGGGCATGAAGACAGCTTATTTGCCACTTGCCTGTAGGTGTGGATATGAATAAGGAAATGAGTGAGGACCTAAGTAAGTGAATGGGGGGATAGATGATTAATCATGAAACGAGAAAGTTCAAGCCTCCCGGAACATAGCGGGATGATACAACAGCAAGTAAGTAATCTAAGCTGCACACCTCCCTATGTATCCAGTGACACCACAAATAACAGGTAACTCAAGAAAACGGCTGGGCTACCTAACATTTAATGGAATATGGAGACCAAATCCTCGGGGAGTACGTAGGCACTCAAAATGAGAGGAAGGCGTCACAACATTCGCATCTATGGCCTTATGCTAGTTACCCATCCTACGTGTGATTTACTCTTTGCCCTCCTTAATCTCTCAAAGTACCTAACCTAGCTCATCTACACCGCTCTCTATGTGTATGAGTAAGTGCGTGTGCGTGAGAGAGACATAGAGAACACCTATGATACGTAACCTAAGTAAGAAAGAAGTCGTTCGTAGGCGCGAACCGGGCGTACGATGAGGATACGACATTCCGTTGACACGGCAGGGCATGGCACGGTATCGTAACTACCTGCATACGTCCCCTATCCTCCCCATGTTTCCAACGCTGTTCAACCTTCCTCTATCTACCTACTACCTAGCTTCCTAGGTATCTGTCTGTCTGTGTATCTGTCTAGAACTAACTACCGCGAATATGTGAAACTGCTTCATGCATGTATGTATGTAACGCCTCGGCCGGATAACCTACATAGGTAGGTAAACGCGGAACTATCTCCAGGTTTTCTATATATGCTAGATGAGCTGTCCTTGCATTACAGCAACGTTTTAAAGAGGATGACCCCGTTAGAGATCCTTGTATGTTGCAGGACCCTTCGCATGGCCTTCCTGTCTGTCTGTCTGTCTGTCTCTCTGTCTATCTGTATGCTGGCGGGTATCCATATAGCGTGCGGCATATCATATATCGATATAACACATATAGACAAACTTCTACGCGAGATACCTTACGTTGTCGTCGACACGCCACATGCTGTGTGCTGCGCTGATTCAACCCGCGAGGTCTCAGACACGCAATTGAGGGACTTGCTACGTACATCGAAACCGCGGATTTTTCAACCTCTCTCCCCTTCATTCTCCCTTCGCCCGACGGACGATGTAACGACTAGCCTAATGGAGGCAGGTAGGTAAGGCGGAGTATAGTACGATACATAGGCTCCCTGCAGAAAAAGTCGATGTACCTAAGTACGAACTATTAGCACTTGCTTACCTACATCCATACGCGCATGCAGAGAGTAACGTAGCACAAGAAATCTTTCGAGAACAGATCGCCCTAGATCATGCAATTGGAGTTGTAATGGAAAAAAAAAATTCCCCGAAGTGTTTCATGTCGAAAGGTACCTTTCCCAGGAGAAAAAGGGGAAAGGACCCATTACTTTACCCTGCCTAGGGACCTTTTCCTTTCTCAATACGTACAACCTACCTTCAAGTGCCAACATCATCTCGAGTCCATGATAGTTTTGCAAGTTTGATAAAGTCAGGTTGGTGTATGCATATTCATCGCCCGGAAAGCTCCGGAATTCAGTGAAACGAAAAAGAATGAGTAAGTGAGTGTAGTGCGCCCTGCGCCGTCCTGTCTCTGCTGTGCTAGGCAGTTTTGCGACTGTGTCGTGTATAGCAGAGTAAAGTAAAATAGAGAAACCGGCATTGAAACGCCGTGCCACGTATGGTTCGTCGGCTTTCCTCTTTCTCTCCTTCTTCTCTGTCTACCTATGTGTCCGTGTATCCGTCTGACTGTTCGAATCTGCATGCGTGTAGATATTATGTATGTCGTGTTCTCAAATTGCCCGGGGAAAAACCCATGTTTATGTTCATGTTCATGTTCATGTTCATGTTGTCTGCATCGAACAATTCAAGAGACTACAGAAGCAAGAATATTGATTCCTTGCTCCTACTTACAGACCTGATGAGTACATAAGTAGGTAGGCATGTCGTACCTCGGTAAGTGGACAGGCATGATCATGTAGCACAGCCATGGCGGGACGTGCCGCATCGTGATTTCCCGGACCAGAGCGTTTTGCGGAACATCTAACCAGATATTATCACCAGGTCCTTATCTTGCCCTTGTCCTTGTCCCTGTCCCTGTCCCTGTTCTATCGGCATGTTGCTTCCTCAGCGATTATTGGTGTGAATAAAGCAAGCCGAGTCGATTTGGTTGGTCGTTGACATGACATGAAGCGTCAAAGTCCTGTTTTCGAGTATTTATGCAAACAACTTCGCATGAAACGCCTACCCTGCCCTACGTGCTTACTCTTTCTGAACAGGGTAATTTCTAGATATATGTATGAGCTGTCTCTGACGTGCAGCTTCACTGGGGGCCTTAAGCCCTCATTGATTCCTTACAGAAATAAAGTCTCCGAATGGAATTCAACACATACCCGGATGCTGTAGTCTAGACGTTTCTTCTGCAGGGCAGTGTGGAGTCTTATTAAGGGGAAAATACTATATGTATAATGTTATACATTATTACCTCGTGATTCACCGCTGCTTATAGTAACCTCGGCTATCGAGTCAGAGTAGGTAAGATATCGTTTCATACCCCGTTTCTGCGTCTACGGCGGGTATTTGCGTTGCGCTTTGATGATCTAGCGAGTGTCGCTTTAAGCGCTTGGACTTCATCTGAACACGGAATTGAGAGAAGAAGTTCGTCAAGGGCAGGGTTCTCTGCTGTTTGACTAGCTTCTTGGGTTCATGGGCGATTAAGCAGAGCCATAAGTAAATTGACCAGAATAGAAGTACGTATCTGAGACGTAGTAAGTAAATAAGCGGGCAGCTATTGTGGTAGTAGGTGTGAAAATTCATGAATATGCATTCTCGTCTCTATGTCAAAGACTTCAAGCACAATACGCGTAATAATAACCATTAATCTACCGGCGGTGACTCTAGAGGCTCTTCAGGGGGGGTCATCATGTACGCGCCATTCTGGCCCATGGAGCCGTTGACATCGGCGTGTCCATTCGCATCCTTGGCATCATCAGCCTTCTTCTTTTCAGCGTTCTCTTCCTCACCACCACCATCAGAATTAGGGGGCTGCTGCTGCACCTGCGGTTTCGGTGTCCGCATCTCGACGCGCAGGAGCTCGATCTCGAGCACTGGCGTACCCTCTGGAACCTTATTCTTCAAATGATCCTCATCGATATCAAAATACAAGGCCCAGAAATCGCCTTCTTTGACGGCAAGAAAGCCCTCCCAGCCGCCGAACGTGAGCCTGCGGTCCTGCCGCGTGCAGTCCCAGGGGATGGGCCAGTTGTCGTCGGCCCAGGCACGGTTGCCGAATTTCAGCTCGTAGCTCCACCGGTCCACGTAGATCCAGTTCATCACCGGCGGCTCGTCGCATATCGTGGAGACCAGGCCCGACGCGTTGTTGGAGTCGGGGTAAGGGAGGTAATATCCTGCAAAGGGATGACCGAAGACCTCGTCATGGCGGGTCCCTGTGTCTATGTAGAGCTGCAAATGATGCAAATGCGAAAATGGCGGTCTGTTAACACGCTGCACTGCCGATAGTGTATCTTGGCGGGGCGAAGGGAACGGCGAGGGTGAGCGACAATACCTACTTTGTTGCCCGAGAGCACGACTCGTCTGCTCTCGAGCATAGAGCTATACTGGCATGACTTGAGACAGCGCACGATCAAATTGTTCTTGCGGCTTCTATGCTCCTTCTTTCTCGCTTGGGATTGTATATGCTTGATAGCTTCTGACGCGCCAAAGACGGTCGCGAAAGCGATAAGGAATGAAACCTCGTTACTCATCGTGTTTGACCTTTTTCTCTTAGCTTGCCTTTCGTATCTTGAAGGCAGGTTTTCAGCCAAAAGAGAGGATGGGAATACATAAGAAGCAGGGAAAGCGATATTACCAATCGCAAGCTCGCCATTCGATGATTTGATGATCGGGGGTACACGAACAGTTGTTGCTGCTTTCGGAAGCATCTGCCCGTTTGCTCGGTGCCACAACCTATTGCCACAACCTGGACACCCTCGATCGATGTCGTTCGATTCCCGATTTCTTGGTACCCAGCAAAAAGTCCCATTGGATGATGCCAAACAAAACTCCAAGATACGCCGTGTGAAAGAAGAAAAAAAAAACACCATAGTACAACTGAGCTGGGGGGAGAGGGGCGGGGGTGGTTAGCAGCGCTGTGTTTTAGCTGCACAAGCCTCCACATTTATGCCGGTTAAGCAAAAAAGGTCATATTCCTAACCCTCCCTATAATTCATGCGGCTGAGACTTGAGAGACCGGGATCCGCCTTGTTTGGCTTCGAAGAGGGGTGGTGGGTTGCGGGACAATCCCGTTCGGCAGACGAATCTCGCCTTGGGGCAACGCTAAAAGTATTCAATAGTATGTAGGCATGGCATCCGTATCATCCGCACTTCATCCCCCCCCGCCCTTCCTATAGAACAGACACACATATACGTCTCATTGTCGGGTATCGTTGTGGCTGACAACGAAGCATAATCTAGACGGGGATCGGCCCTGTATCTCGGAGCAAGCAACGTGTCACTTGTACGGAACCGTCCGATTCTTCGACTATATGGCATGCTTTCGATCATACGATTTCCGATCCTGATGTAGTCAAGTGTAGCAAATGCAGCGGCCATGGAGTGAAGGGGTGAGGGGCGTGGTATCATGCCGTAAGGGTGGGCGTAGGCTGGCGCTTTGGGCGATACTCTCAATGCCGTAGCATGGTGACGCATGAGAGTTTGAATGCGAGATACACAACGGGAACTGGAAGGGCCAGCGTCAGACTAGACCGGGCTATGTGCTCACAGTTGAGACGAGAACTTCTTCGTGCTCAGGCACGAAGAGTGAGTATATAAAGGGGACCGACTGTAGCCCCCGTCCAGATATGCACTTGCCCTTACTCTATCGTCAATAGACAGCACGGATATTCAGTCGTCATTGTCTCAGACTCCGCCATCGCAACAGGTTGCGACTATCAAGATTCGATCTTCTGGCAAGAAAAGATTCTCCCGACCTCCCACGCCACCTCGGACGTCATCTCGCCAAGTAAACCGAGCGAAACCAGATTCACCAACTGCAGTACCAGAACGAACGCTCAAACGCAAGCCGAAGCGCTCATCTCTTAGACTCATACCAAGTCAACCAAAGTTAACAGACCCAAGAATCACAATGTCTTCTCCGTGAGTCTAACCTCGTGCCCCCTCTTAAAAAGGAATAAGCACTGAGTCAAAAGGGCATCCAGTGTCAAGGCTGCCCCACCCACCGCCCTGGATCGATCAGGTGACCGGTTTGGCGATAGATCCGACCACCGGGAAGGGCATCTGACAACTCACCACGGACGCGGACTACCGATGCCGGGTCTCTCAGGAAACGCCAATTCTCCCACTGGTGGGTTGTGGCCGGTTACTTTTTCTTTCACAATTTAC
>Ga0247782_1000185_pt1 | contig 75891 bp, 55 predicted proteins | sample UWRJL019104C5_FD_179928 | JGI IMG/M metagenome (GOLD analysis project Ga0247782, IMG submission 179928) | Plant litter microbial communities from Arlington Agricultural Research Station in Wisconsin, United States - UWRJ-L019-104C-5 | ecosystem: Environmental > Terrestrial > Plant litter >... | reverse complement strand
TTTTTTTGAGGGAGGTTGAGGTTTATGAATTGGGTTAAGTAACTTGTTTTGTCTTACTGTGAGCACCGCTTAATAAGAAGTCTCGGTATGATGGATGTTTGACCTGCAAGGGCCGGGGTGGGGGGAGAAGGAAGGCGGTTAGGGATGAAGATTGAAAGAGGCTTTGGGTGTTTATTTTATGTATCCTGATTCTGGTTGGGACGCGAGGTTGAGGGATGAGGGATCACGTGGATCTGTGCTTGGTAGAGATTTGTTTGTTTTGTTGCATACTAAACTACGTAGATGAGAGAGGATGACTAGATAAGGAGATGCGAGTGAGAGAATGGGTTGTTTATTTGGTTGGCTGTTATTCCTGTTGTTTGTTCCTCTGCTTTAGTGTTGAGCTGGGTCTCGTCTTGTGTACATGATTAGAAGAGAAGGGATCTCTATCCATATTTTATTTTCACTCTGGTCCTGCTTGATGTGTATAGGTTGTTTAATTACTTTGATTTCTTTCTTAGAAATGAGAACACATGATCTCGTGTCTATTTACACAAAGTATTACCCTCGACCTTGTTGGCTTCGACTTGTTGATTGAAATTCGATGAATGTAGCAGCGTATATGTCGTGTCGTAACAGCAAACCCCTGCTGTGACGTTGATGCAGCCAGGGTGGGTTTAGGTTAACCTAGTTGTTTTGCCAAGCTGCATGACCGTTTATATCCGCTAACATAGACAGCAACACTAGGGAGGTATACTCAACGCTCCAATGACAGGTGTTGATGGCGTGATATATGAACTGAAAGGATTAGACCTCTGTGGTCCTACGGGACATATAGTACAGTGGCTAAGTGAAAAATGAATAACAAGAAAAAGACCCTCTTGACGGTAGTCTGCCTACTTAAGATAGGGCGGCTGTTATTGTTTTTATTTATTTTTTTTGTTTATTTTTTTGCCGTGCAGCATATCGAGAGTCAGAATGGAGGTTCGGTATTCGAATATCTACATGAGAGATAAATAAAGGCTTTTTTGAAATGGGCCCCACCGCGGAACTCCAGTCACGCGTGTGGAGCTTTTGCATACAAGGCGGAAGTCAGAAGTCGGCCCTTACTGTTTAACGCCGCTTCTAACAACGGTAAACAACGGCACAGCCCCTTTCACCACCTTCCACGGTGGGGGAGGTCTTATTATTACTACTGGCCAGAAAGCTGCAAGAGAAATCGAAACACCCGTCAGACACCCTCAAGCTCAGCCCCCTCAACGGACTAAGTTATAATCGACTAGGTTAGTTATCTAGTAGCTGAGAGCCTTGCCCATCAGCTCTCACAAACACTAGCAGGACTAGCCTGCTCTATAGAGACGTCGGTATTCCTTTTAAGGAATTGTGCAAGGCATCCCCATAGAGTGCTCGGTGTCTGGGGCTGAACAGACTCGGATGGGATTACTTACATGCTATATTATATACAACTTCCTAACTTTCCACGCTCCCCGTAAAAGACCAAAGAGCCTAATGGGGACCCGATGGGGGCATCGCCTCATAACCTGCCCTTTTGTTATGTGTTGCATCATAACTAAGTAATAAGCATTTCCCTGCCGGTGCCGAAATAAATGTTTGTTTCTTGCTTCGAGAAGACTTAAGGTGACATTTTCACACATCAACGTTGAGTCGCTGCTTCTATCTGATACTCCGCATTGAAATATGTCGGGTTTTGATACGTTGTGTAACTCTACTTTACCTCCTCACTGCTTGAAATGAGCGATATGGTAGCCGGAAGTGGCGTCTGTCTTCATCTTGCCTTATATCGGTTCAACCTACACTCCTTCTTAATCGATACGGCTCTAGACTCGTCTCGTCTCTAAGTCTCTCATATATATGTTTTGTTTATCTTTTATACTCATATGATTGCAGTTGACGGGAGCCCCTCCTGCCTGGAGGGTATGGTACTTACGCCTCCCCCGTCAACCAAAGGCGATGAAAGCCAGGAGACTGAGGGGAGCAGGGATAAGGGAAAGGGGAAAGCCATTGTACAGGATGACGGCGACTCAACTGTTGAACTGGGTCGTGGTGCTGATACTGTGGAGGCGGACTGGACCGAGTTCGAACCCCCTGAAGCCTTGACTTCTATCGGAGATCTCGAGGGCGACATAATCCTACAAATCGTTCAACAGTCTATCGAGACTATAAAGGCTCGGATACTATGGGAAGAGCAAGAAAGAGAAGCCGCAGAACAAGTAGCCAGGCCGGCACAAGAGAAGGAGGTACTTCCTGAATACCAAGAAAGCGATATTAAAGGCAAGCAACCTGAAATCATCGTCGAGGACTTAAAAGAGAAAAATTCCGATCATATCGAGGAACCAAGCCCACCAGAATGCCCGAGGGCAGGTATCGTGAGGCAGAACGAGACGAAGACCTTCCCATCCGAGTCACTAACACGGCCGATAAAACGGACTTTGATGGGTCTTTTCAAAAAGTTCAATGGGGGTCTTGACACGGGTGAATCCAGCTCAGCTGGTGCTCGTAACGGATTGTTAATGTCTCATCTACAGTCTGAGCTCGCGACGTACTCTGCAAGGAAGCGTTTCGTCTTGGATCTGATCAGGAAATCAGTGGGAGAAGAAACAAGTACTAGCTCGGCCGCCTCGGTAAAGGAGCCTGAAGTGTAAGTCGCCCCTAATCCCAACAGGTCTGGTGACGATGATACAGTAACGCTTACATCAAGTCATCTAGCGAGTGCGTGTCTTGTCTAGACGACTTCAACCCCGACGATACCGTCAAAGCGCCCTGTCATCACTATTGTAAACCGTGTTTCGAGCGCCTCGTCGCCGCAGCATGCCAGAACGAGCAACAGTGGCCACCGAAATGCTGTTTGAACAACATCCCAGAATCCACCATCACAGCGAACATCGACGATAGACTAACAACGCAATACTTCGAGCGGGCCGTCGAGTGGAACATCAAAGTCGGGGACCGGATTTACTGCAGTCGGCCCGAGTGCAGCCTCTTCATCCCACCGGAGAACATCTCGCGTGTGGACGGCGTAGCGGAATGCCGCGCGCGGCACCTGACGTGCATAACCTGCCGCAACGCGCAACACCAGGGAGAAGAGTGCCCGCAGGACCGCGACATAGCCAGCACGAGCCAGCTCGCCGAGGAGCTGGGCTGGAGGCGATGCCTCGGGTGCCACGCCTTCGTGGAACACCGCGAAGCCTGCCAGCACATGACGTGTCGGTGCGGCGCCGAGTTTTGCTACGTGTGCGGGGCACGGTGGCGCACGTGCTCGTGCACGATCGCGAACCTGCAGGAGCACAAGCGAAACGCAGAAAAGCGGCGGCGCGAGCGTGACGAAGAGGAAAAACGCATCGCCGAGGCCATACGGCAGGTGGAAGAATACGAGCGCGAACAGGCGCTCAAAGCGGAGTTGTTGCGCCAGGAACAGCTCAGGAAAGAAGAGGAACGGAGGCGCAAGGAGCTAGAAGAACGGATCCGTCGCGAAGGCGAGAGGAGGAGGGATGTTGCCTCTAAATTCGCCGAGCTCAGAGGCGTGCTTGGTAAGCTCAATGAGACGCAGAGGAGTTCGGTCCGTGAAACGCATCAAGGAACCGTGGCCCAGCTGAGGGAGAAGGTCGAAGCGGGCATGGCGGCACTCCTCGAACAGCAGACCGCGCAGCGCGAGTCGCTGAGCCTAAGACTCCGGAATAAAATCGTCAAGCGCCAAGAGGAAGCACAGGTGGATTGCGCACTGCGCGCCGCGGAGGAGAAACTCATCGAGGAGGAATACACTAGAAAATTACGCAAGTACTGGACGGGATGTCCGAACGGTGAAGAGGAGATTGCATCCGCCATACACGACCTGAGAAGGAAGATGAATAAGGCCTTCGCAGCGTGGCAGAAGCACGCGGATGATCAGCTCGATGCCTATTCTTTCCGCGTCCGCGAGGAGTTGGATATCCAGCAGGAACTGGCGGACGAGAAGAGACGCCGCCTGGAACGGGCTGCGAGGGAAGAGGAAGAGGTGCTGGTTAAGAAGATCACTGCCGAGTTGAGATGGGTAAGGGAGGTAGTCCAGGAAAGGGAGAGATTGCTGAACGCGCGGGAGGTAGAGGAGTTGGAAAAGGGGGAGGATATAGGGGATTGGTTTGATGAGGACCTGTCTAAGGAACTTTTGCGGCTGGAGGATTTGTCTGTGGCTGCGGTGTCGACGTTGGCGGCGAGTGAGACGAATAAGGGTGAGGAGGACACCAATAGTGAGTTGTTTAGGATCCCCGGGGCTTTTGTACAATGAGACTGTCTACTGACGACGCTTTTGGGAGGTTTACCTTGTTAGCACTTACATCCGAGCAGGCGTTATACTAGCATCATAGTTATCTATTCGAGTTAAATCAAGTTGTTTCAACCAAGTCCGAGCCTTATCTTGAGAAGATTACAACACGATGCGTGTGACAACCTATCGTATCATATCACATCCTGATGGCTCTTCTCGCCCGCGCATAGATCGCTTTAACCTAGTGCTATCAGGCCAAATCATAGTTTAACTCGAAAAGCCATAAATCCCCATCAGAAATCCAGTCTAACATCATGTCCGCGTTCCTCGCACCCCTCTCCTCTTCTTCCCTACTACCTCCCCACCACCCTCCCCTTGTCTACCTGGGTACTTATCCAACACCACCGAAGAAAGCGCACGACAACGGGTCATCGGCATCAGCCCACAGGGTACAATACCTTATACACTTGACCACGGGTTTGCCCTTCATCGCATAGCTCGTGAGGTCGAAACAGGAGCCGTCCACGCGTCCCACCAGTTCCCCGTCGCAGGCGGCGCCATCAGCTGTGGCCGCGGAGAAGCCGTACCAGCGGTATATGCCGTCGTTGACTGTGGACGTAAAGACGCTTTGGGTCGTGTTACCCACTGTTTTTTATTATCGCTTTATTAGACAGAATCTGATAGAAAGAGAGAGACGGGGAAAGGGGAAAGGGAGGAAGAGGAAAGGCGCTAAGCGTCTTATTTCACGAGCTTACTCTTGATCTGCCGCCATTTAAAGCCCACCCACGCGTGATTGACGTGACCACCGCATCCAGGGCTGTCATATTCGAGGGCTAGGGTGCTCTTCCATGCTGTCGCGCCCGCGATGGCTAGGGCGAGGAATGCGGTCAGTTTTCTTGCTTCTACCATCATCATGATAGTGAAATTGGGTTGGTTTTTGAAAGTTTATTGCTGCCGAACTCTGCGAACGGCGTCAAGTGGTAATAGTAGTACAGCCATCTTCAAGCCTTTCAATTGTTGGTTTCTCTATTATTTATTTGTCTAGAGGCACAAAGGGTATCTGAGTCCCTTGCATCAAGCAATTGCTCAGAAGAAAGGCGGTGGCATATCATAAGTGAACAATGATCAGAACTGAATGTCTGGGTCCTTTGATCGGGATCACATAATTCATGGTATAATAGATGTCCTCGCTCTTTGCACTCTTTGGTGTAAGACATATCTGCCTACTCCTGGGTGGTTATGAAAGAAGACTGGTATTGGCGTAATGAGCTGTTTGAATTTGTGCTAATTTTGATATTTGGATGCCTAGGACATAACTATGAGCGAGGTTGAATTTCCCTTTCTCCAATTCCATCTATATCGCGCTCAATGCAACTCTTCCATCATAGTAGTACCGTATCATTAAAAACAACAAATACTCAAGGTAAGTATCTGGACAGCATCTGTACATATACACAGTGAAGCAACAAAAAGCGACGAAAGAGGCTAAAACACTTGAGTCGAACTGAGTCAGGACTGAACAAAACTTGGGGTCGGGACTGGGGGTCACTATCGAGGGGCAAGTAGCTACCAGCCCCTGACTAAGACGACTATAAGTTCTCAGGGTGCCCCCGGTTTCTCCAGATTTATTCTGTACCTACTCGCACGTTGAGCCATGGGGTATCTTTTCTCTCTTTCCCTCTCTCCTCATACTATGTCATTCTTTGTGCGCTATTAAAAGGGCGGCTCTGTACAGCTCAAAATGCCTCGTATGTTTCGTTCCCAGATCGCTAGGCAAGACTCGTATATGTACCTACTGTACATAAGCACATCGCGCTTTAGATGTTGTGCAGCTTGCATCTGATCTTTCTTCCCCATACAAACCTTATATGTGGTGTTGCTCATGTTTTCCCCGATTTAGAAGTTGGGGTTAATATGGGAGCGTTTGATAGGCAAATGAGTCGGCTGGTGCGGCTGTTCGAGGTACACAGGTGGTGCTAAAAGGTAGCTCCAAACTGGGCTCTCCCGTCGATCCATAGAGGGGTAGGTAAGGATGGCATAGTAGGTCATAACGGTATGACGCCGGTGAAAATGCCCCTCAATTTCGCCGGGACAATTCTAATCTCGTGACGAAGAAATGTGTCCCGCCCAGGAGAAGAAGTATTGGGAGTTATTGATCTTATATTTCTTTTTATTTTCTTGTAACGTTCTTATTTTACTTTACTCAACTTTACGAATTTCTTTCCCTCAAATTTTCAGTGGCTAGTTGTATATTATCGCACTATCCGTGAAACGTTACGAAGAACGGCAGGTGGAGGTTGCTTTGAGATTCGGGAAAGCGGGGTGCCTTCACTTGTTCTGTCTGCACATGAGAACGGACGAATACGTATCGCATCTCAGCCGTGATCTTTTGAGGCTCATTGAAACCCCATATAAACGGCCAAAATGTCAGGACCCGTACCTACCGTGACTGCGCTGCAGGACATCTACACGAAACAAGCTCTCGCAGACCAAGCAGTACGATGGAATGCGCTTCTGGAGAAATTCCAAGCGCAGTACGGCAAGCCGGCGCAATTCGTGTCGCGCTCGCCCGGTCGCGTCAACATCATCGGCGAACACATCGATTACTCCCTCTACTCGTGCCTTCCCATGGCCATCACGCCAGACGTCATCATCGCCGTCTCGACCGATGTAGAGCCCTCCACCTCCTCCGCTGAGGACACTTACAAGATCAAGATCGCAAATGTGGACGAGAAGCGCTTCCCCACGCGCGAGTTTGATGTGGCCTATTCTGGTGTTGAGATTGATGCTACGAAACACGAGTGGACCAATTATTTCAAGTCGGGTCTCAGGGGCGCCCTGGAATTACTGAGAAAGAAGCATGGCGCTGATTTCAAGCCTAAGAGCATGCAGGTGCTGATGGATGGAACCGTGCCCGCCGGTGGTGGTCTCAGTTCGAGCGCCGCTTTCGTGAGCACCAGCGCGCTCGCTGTCATGATTGCTAACGGGGAGAAGGATGTCGACAAGAAGGACCTGACTGAGGTTGCCATCGTTAGTGAGCGCGCTGTTGGCGTTAACTCAGGAGGGTAAGGAATCAAATCAGACCCATCGTACTTTCTACATACGTTATGTGTCGCGTGCGCTCACAACACATGTTATAATATAGCATGGATCAATCAGCATCCGTCTTCTCGGAACGAGGATCAGCTCTGCTGGTCTCTTTCACACCATCCCTATCAGCGCGCCCCGTCTTCTTCCCCAAGACAGAGCCCGAGCTATCCTTCATGGTGGTCCAATCTTTCGTGACCTCCAACAAGCAAGTTACCGGTCCCATCCACTACAACCTCCGCGTAGTAGAGTGTAGCATGGCGGCCGCCTACCTAAACGCCAAGCTCTGCCCGGCTGGCACCGAACTGCCTGAGGACGCCGGTCCACTAGGCGTGTCGATCCGCAGCTTCCACGACAACTACTTCAAGGGAACTACGAAATCTATGCCTGAACAGCTTGAGGAATTGATAGAGCTCACCAAGAAGACACTTACCCAGGAACAAGGGTACACCGTCGAGGAAGTCGCTGCTGGCATCGGCATCTCCGTCGGCGATCTGAAAGTGCGCTTCATGTCCAGCTTCCCCGTACGCGGGGAATACTTCAAGCTGCGGCAACGCGCGCTCCACGTATTCACCGAGGCACTGCGCGTCTTGCGCTTCCTAGCCCTTCTCGAGGACCCCGCACAGGCTCCCTCATCTTCGACCAACACCGTCGAATATAACCAGAAACTCGGCGACCTCCTAAACGAGACGCAGGACTCGTGCCGCGATGTCTACGAGTGCAGCTGTCCCGAGATCGACGAGATATGCCAGATCGCGCGCGAGGCGGGCAGTTATGGAAGTCGGCTTACCGGCGCCGGATGGGGCGGGTGTAGCGTCCATCTCGTGCCGGCTGATAAGGTTGATCAGATCAAAGAGGCGCTAGTGGAGAAGTATTATTCTAAGATACAGACCTCCGAGCAGGATATGCAGGGTGCCATTGTGGTCAGTCGGCCCATGAATGGTAGTGCTGTATATAAGCTGGATGGGGAAAAGGTTGCATGAAGGAAGTCTAGGTAGTAAACTTAACGATATTTACTGGCTGCTTGCTCTCAAGTAATTAATAATCACACTACGTTGTATTCTGAAATTTGGTAAATACCCCTCAAATCCGTTTGTTCAATCAATCGTGCCAACTAAGTCCATGAGCATTTCTGAAGTTGTTCCAGCTACATCTGTTCCTGTGGCACCTTATCGGTCCGAAGTCAGTGTGTTACTAGACTTAAAGGGGTGAAGGTTGGAAGAAGTAAAGATGAAAATTATTATAATACATAGCCTAACTTAAGCCTCCAGCAATGACAAGTATTTTCAACACTCTTTAAGATTTTAGATATCCAGAGAACCCAAGCCCGCTAACTCCTATTATCCAAACTAAACCAACCGCCGCTCTAATTTTTAAGATATACAGCGACAAGGAAAACGGAAACGAAGCCACCATCACACCTAAGCTAAAAAGCCTCTGTAACTATAGTTCGAGCTATATCCACCCACTTCCCCCTTACGGATTTTACGTCTCTATAACCCCTTCGTGTGCGCGCGCGTGATTGTTGTCTGGGTTTGTGTTTGTGTTTGTGCAGGGCGTGTATATGTATATATATAAGGCAGACAGATGGGGTTGTGAGACAGACAAGCAGACGGACGGACGGATAGATAGACAGATAGACAAGGGGGGGAATAGAGATCATAGGTATTACAGCCCACACACACAATCCATCATTTTTACTTCGTCCACCCGAGCACGTTCAACAGACTATTCCGCGGGTCCCCGTAGACATCGACGAGGAGGTCCCGCTTCCGCGCCTCCTCCACCTCGGGCGTGTTCTGCTGCGCGAAGATGTGGTCGAAGGCCCCGGCCTCTCTGCGTAGTTGCCGGCGCACGTACAGGTTGACCACGTACGCGGCGCCCAGCCAGGCTAGGGTTGGGAGGATCCTGTGGTTGTGTAAGTGAGAAGGTTAGGTTAGGTCAGTTTGCGTTGGGTTGAATTAGGTTATAGTTGTTTGATGTTGGCTGGAGAGTAAAGTAGGAGAGTTGTTTTGCAAGGAAGGATAGAGGAGAGCTGTAAGTGATTGTAGTATTGTAGGGTAGGTTAGGGAGCAGAGGGTTTGATGGGTACAAGGACATACTTCCTAGAGCCCATTGAGCCGCTCGGCGCTATCGAGGTTGTGGGTGGTGGCACCCGTGCAGCAACGTACATACGTCTTGATGGTTGCATTCTTGTGTTTGTTATGCGATGATAGGTGATGGTTGGATGTTGTGCTGTAGTAGGTGTATGTAGTTACGAATAGGAATAAGTCCTCAGAGTTGCAATTTGGATATATTTGAGATGAATAGGTAATAGCTTGACAATCTGATGATACGTGTGCTCGAGGAGTAGTAGTAGGTTTAAGCCGTGTATGTGTATGTGTAACTAATCGTCTGTATGGATGTAAGAATGTATGCTTAATACTGCTGTTGTATAATATAAGAAGCCATCTCGAGAAAGGTGGCATCGTAACACTCATAATATACTCCTGTCCGTAAAGCTTCATTATTTCTAAACTTAGCCTGACATTCAATCTCTTAGTAGCTGTGCATTCCTTCCTCTTCCTTGCTTGAACTAACATTTCTCAAAATCTCCTGATCTAATGAACTATTTCGGTCACGATCATAACACTTAAAAAGCGTTCAATTCGATGAGGTGATCTTTACCGGCAGCCTCCGAAGCCTTGGGAACCCGTTTGGTTTTGGAATAGTAATGTTATTAGCGGCGTTAGCCGCTATACGTGTAGGCTGACTCATCCTGCTGGGTCATCTCAACGGACTGTGGTGCCACTGTCGGTTGTACCACGTGCTCTAAGCGCGCTAATTACTTGCTAACAGCTCGTTTTTCGTCATACTCTGGCTCGCTAAATAGCACGTGGGACAGTTAGATTTGGAAACGGTTAATTGAGACTCGGAGGTATTGGTTCGATTGCGCAGTTCTCTCTTGTTTTGCAGTTGTGTTGCTTGCCTATTGAAGGTATCATGATACCTTCCAGAGCGCCAGGAACATAAAGTGTTCATGCAAGACTTCTCGAACAAATTACTAGAGTCAATTGTCTAATACGGCGCACCCGATCCCGATAGATCTTGAGTGGCTATGCTATCTCATATGTTTTGCTCTCTTCTATAGGCTATAGCACTATCACTAACGCAAAAGGCTAACCTAGAAATTCGAAGCAGCAGTAACCTGCGAATCCGAAGCCACACTAACATTCTTGACCACTACGGTACTCCCGGAGACACTCGTGACACGCACAGTCACACTCGCCGTCCCGAACCCGCTGGAATTCTCGAAATAGTTGTAATTCTGCCTCGTGGTTGGCTTCCACGTCGCTCCGCCGTCGGTGCTGACCTCGAGCTTGGACACGGCCTCCCTAGTATTGAGCACCTGCATCGAGAACCAGTACGCCGACGTCCCAGACTTGTTGTGCAGGATCAAGGGTGACGTGATCGGGCAATCGACGAATTCGTACGATGTCGAGAGCGGGTTGCTGGATGAGGGCGAGAGGACGTCGAATGCGTCCTTGAAGAGGTCCAAGTGTCCTTCGTCGCATTCTGGACATTCGTCTACGATCTAGTTGGTGTGTAGGTTTCTTTGTTAGTAACTTATTATTACTTGAGAGTATACGGCGGATACTCGTGGTAGAACGTTCTTATGCTGATTGTAGGTAGGTTGGTAGGTAGGTATGCTAGAAGTTAACTAACCATGGCGATTAACGACTTGCCGTTTGCAGTAACCTTAAGGCAGGCACCGCAATGTGCCGAGGATGCCCATGCTGAGCCCGAGAACGCCGTCCCGTATATTCCAGCCGGAAGCGTGTAAGTGGCGAAGGAACACGTCCCTCCGCTTAGATTCCCACCATAGAACGTGGACGTTCCTTTCACGGCGGCCGATGTTGCGATTGCTTCCGAAGCTTGGACTGCTATTACTGTCGGGCTCGCGGAAGAACTTGATGACGTTTTTACATGCGTTAGTGAGTTTGGGTCTGTATCCGATCCGATGGCTTCCGGGATTGGTATTGTGGTTTTCTCTGCAGACTGTGAAGCGCTTGTTCTCGTCTCTTCACGCCTTGGACAGGCGACTGCAACTTCCACAGCCAGCAAGCCCGCGATCAAACTAGTAGTCTTCATTCTTGCAAACCGTGAGCAAGCTGGTATAAGGGATGATAGAAATGTCTTTTCTACGTGTAACCGCGAGAACGACTATTTACCTATATACGTACTACCATGACATAAAGAACTCAACGACTAGGTGGGTATTTGGAAGATAGAAGCTCCTCAGACTCATATTAAGGAGCGTATATGGGGCGACAACGCCAAACTACTATAAATTTTACTCTATCTAGGATCTGGATGCATTTAAACGGAGTCAAAACGCCTGTCCCGGTTCCTGGATCTCGCGTGTAATTTACTTCAAACACTCCGTATCCACTACAGCATCCCAGGGCTTTCTTGTTCTACCCTGGTTACCGGGTCGAGGAAGCGAAGCAATTGCGAAAGAAGCAGCAATTATTTCGACAGGGGGCCCTGTAGGGGATCACTTATCAGACCCTGATCAAATCATCGCGGAACAAAATCATCCTATTTGAGCCCCTGCTCTCTTATTGTATGGTGCCATGGTTGCATCCATATGGAGCTCTATTTTCTCTCGCCTAATGTTCAAAGAAGCGATTTGTCAAATGTAGGCATTCTCTATAGTTGAAAACTTACCTTCTCGGTGAGCATACCTATAGAGAGCGGCCGGGCCAAGGTGACCGACTAGCTAATAATGTACGTCAACTTGCACCCTAGTGAGTGAATAAATAAAACATTGTTAAAGAGAGGCTGGAACTTGAGGTTTTCCGAAGCTTAAAAGGCTACTATTAGAGCCATGCTATTTGCTTATTCTTCGCCCAGCAATAGCCACCTTTAAAGACTATGAGTCCAGACCTCAAATGTGTCTCACATTCGCGTCAGTTTACGAGGACCCTTGGGTTGAGCTACAAGATAGATCTACATCACATATTATGCAAGTAGACAGCAGTTGCAATGTTTAGTTAACATATCGTCTTTCCTCTCATTAGACATTAACCTAATCCCCATCTACGCCCAATCTATTATCTAGTCCGTTATCTAGTTAAGTACATGTCTCAATCCATCGCTTGGCAACAGACACTTTTCAACGCGTTCCAGCGCTTGGGTTGCGTAAGTGCTGCGCTACATCGTTTCGCATTTCGCGTAGATGTTTCCCATACTAACCGGGAGATACGATAAGCCAGGCCCTATTAGACTGAAGAGTCCGGCAATGCTGCGGCGTATCGTAATGAGTTGACATAACGGGATGTCAATATCCCCTAATGCTCCTTTTTTCTCAGGGACGTTTCGGGAACCTCCGAGCAACTGTGCTGTTCCACGGGGGATATGACTAAGAAACGAAGTCAGTAAACTCTTCTGGTATATTAAAGAAGCGAGTCCACAGAGCCGTTGACAGCTAGAACAAAACCTAAACCACTTACAGTGTGCCAGTACCCGTCATCGTAAGTTGTGCTGGTCGTCGAACCCGAGGTTGGAATTGGTGTTATGCTATAGAACCGGCTGGAGCTGGTTATCCGAGACGACGTTGTGGGAATGGTTGAAGATTCGGTGGACGCGGAGGTTGTGGATGTTAACGTCGAAGATGTGGCGGTTGGCATGGGAGTCGACGTGGGGTACTCATGCTCGATCAACGTCGTCGTGACCACCTTCGTGGTAGGCTCAATGTCGATGATAGATACCGTCCGTGTCGTGGGCTCGGCAGACACAGTCACGGTCTTTGTAACGGGTGGCGAAGTCTCTACTACTGTCGTTGGCGACGGCGTGACGGTGACGGTGAGGGTGGTGTCGGCATCGCTTCCTTGGCCTCCGCTTCCATCGATGGGGACAACCGAGTACGTTGGACGAGCAGCGGCAGCTTCGGTCGGTGTTCTCTTCCAGAAGAAAGGCAAAGCTGACGACTGGCTGCACAATGCAGAGATAGCAATAATCAAGGGAATGGAAAGATTGAGATGCATCTTGATTTGCTAGCTTCTGAGTCTCGCGCAGATATGCTGGATGTCCGGCAGAAAGCAGGTATGCAGCTTGACAGGAAGATCTACACCACGAAGGAGAAAGAACGAACGTCTCTCACCTAGTAGTGGGACAGACATGGTTTATGACTATACTGAGAAGCGTGAATAATGGGAAGGCTGGGGGTTCATGGTGCCAATGTTTGCTTTGTCGTGACACAGAATCGCAGGTTTCGTGATGGTATTTGACGAGTGGCTGGTAAGGGGTTTGCGATTGCACTTGAGCTGCAAGGGGGGAGAGGGGAAGACGCGCTATAATTGGCCACTCTGCACTCCCAGCCACCTAAAGTGTTTCCCATTATGGAATAAAACTATTAGCGCCCGCATTGGCCCTTACCGTACCTGCATTAGCGCTAGCGGAAGCTACCTAATACAGATTAGTGTATATGTATTTAGAGAATTAATCTTGAAACTGAAACACATATTCATAGTTGGAGAACTTTCGTGTTCTTCATCTGTACTACGTAGAAACACTGATTGTGGGGTCTTGCTACCTAGATCACACAAGTCAACCATTTTGTCTATACGGCATACGCATGTGATTTCAAGTTTGTTTACATAGGTAGCACGTGTATTTGACAGGTCCTACCTATCTTAATAGCAGTACAAAGACAGGTATTTGGTGTTGTTGGCGCCCTTTCCCCCCTGCCTCATAGGAATACTAGATATATAATATTTTCGTTGGTAGTATGATACGACACATATAATGTAGGTCTTACCATGTCTCGGTCGTTCTAAGTACAGCCAACGTATCCGGTTTATTGATTCTCAGATGTCTGCTTATGGAGATATCTTGGAGAGAAATTATAAGAAGATATTTGCTATACCTCAGTATGCATCTTTATCTTCCCGTCATGTCTTCTTCCAGCTCTAATGCGTAAATGTTGGAACTACAGATCTATACCTACAATGGTATCGTATGTAAGCATTTAGACTGTGGCTTAGCAGGTCCTTGGTCATGACATGTACGGCTTAGGTAGTATCACATGCGACATCGGGCGGCCTCAAACCTATCACTACCTATCATAAAGCTTACCAAGCTAGTAGACTCCCTATCCTTGGTGAAGGCAAGTTACAGCGACGGCATGTGTGGCCAGCTACCTGCTCACTTTGAGGTCTATAACATTTCAAGTTGTCATGGGGTCCAGATAAGGTATTATATAGTTCATATTCACCCTATTCCAAGTTACGATAGATTCTCTCTGGGCTCGTCGGGTCTGTGGCGTGGCTGCTGCTGTAGAGCGGGGTTCATGTAATTTTTGGAGAAGTGGCTTAATACCTCGCAGGCAGCTGCGAACGGGTTGTGACGAATGAATGCTGTTCATCGCCACCGTGATAGTCCTACAACAGCCATACAGCATACCTAGTAATTAGACAGACATCGTGCCTAAGCCTTGTAGTCCTTTTACCCCACACCACTGAGGTATCCATGCCAAGCTATTTCGCGATGCGAAAGGAAAAACCATTGAATGGCGCAGTTCCCCTCCATCTAAAGAGAAGTGGGCCTGTTGTGTGAGTGGTAAGTTATGATAGGTAGGTACGCTTCGTTGGCCAAGAGCGAAGCTTCTGTGCTACGGTCTTTACAGGGCCGTGGTAAGTATACCATGACGCAAGCGCCAACTTTTCATCTTTCTCCCTCCAAAGCATTTTGTGCCACCAACTAATAGCTTCGAGGCGAAGCCGCGCCTGCCTTTACCTAGAATAGAGTAACCGCCACCTATATCTTTCTACCTACGTCCTACTGATGATTTTCCCCTCCTACTTCATCCTAAGATCTTCTTTTGGTCTTCAGTGTCTTGACTCTTAGTATCCTATTTTACGCTACGATTCCCGTAACATAGACAAGACTATCTGTGATAAGCTATAACCAAGCACTCACTGGGACGACAAAAAGAGAATACGAATCCTAGATGTATAATCAACAGTATCCTCCTCCGGGGCAATACCCTCCTCCTCAGGGAGGACAATATCCCCCGCCTCAAGGATACCCGCCTCAGAATAGCAGCCCATATCCTCCCCAGGGAGGACATTACCCACCACCACCACCACCACAAGGCCAGTACCCTCCAGCGCAAGGATATCCCCCTCAGGGTAGCAGCCCTTATCCTCCTTCTCAGGGAGGGCATTATCCACCACCACAAGGACCACCGCAAGGACAGTATCCCCCACCTCAAGGGTATCCTCCCCAGAATAGCAGCCCCTACCCTCCGCAAGGCGGGTATCCTGCGTACGGAGCACCGCCGGGACCGCCGGTGCAACAAGGCTACGGCGCCCCTGGAGGTCCGCCGCCTGGCGGATGGAGTGCAGCACCGTCTCAACAACAACAACAACAGTCTTACCCGTCTTACTATGGACCTGTTCCCGGAGGTGGTGGTCCTCCCGCCCCGCCCAGCATAGGATACGAATACCCCGAGGTCACCATACAGTGGGACGCATCGCCTGACGCGAAAGCGTTGAGAACAGCTATGAGAGGGTTCGGCACAGACGAGAGGGCTCTCGTTAATGTTTTGGCAAACAAGGACCCGTATCAAATTATCATGATCAAGCGGGCTTATAATCAGATGTACTCACGCGACCTTGAGAAAGACATCAAATCAGAAACGGGTGGGAAATTCGAAGAAGGCCTGGTTGCAATCATCAGAGGCCCGTTGCTTCAAGATGTGCATCTTCTGCATTCGGCCATTTCGGGCTTGGGCACGAAAGAGGCGATACTAAACGATGTGTTACTTGGTCGAAGCAATGCGGATATAAATGCCATTAAGAAGAAATATCGAGAAGTCTTTAGCCGCTCTCTTGAATCAGATATAAGGGGTGATCTTAGCATGAAGACGGAGAGACACTTCTTGATTGTTTTGGGAGCTTCCCGAGCGGAAGGCAACGCGCCTGTGATCCCTCAAGCGGTCGATCAGAATGTCACTGAGATCTACAAAGCCACCGAAGGGAAAGTGGGAACGGACGAAATGCTTGTCTGTTCGATGCTATCGACCTGCAGCGATGATCACATTCGCGCGATTGCGCACGCCTACGAGCAGAAATTCCGTCGGTCACTAGAGACGGTGATCGAGAAGGTGAGTCGCAAACTAGTGATGCTGCCTTACCGTAGTGCCATCTTTCGTATGCTAACAGAAATACCCTTCATGCAGGAATTTAGTGGTCATATGAAAACGGCTCTGCTATTCCAATTGCGCAACGCCGTGGATAAGTACATGCACGCAGCAAGGCTACTTGAAGACGCGATGGCAGGAATGGGAACGAAAGATGAATTGCTCATCTCCAGAGTTCTCCGATACCACTGGGACCGTCAGACGCTTGCTAACGTCAAGGCAGCCTACGAGCGGCGGTTCCGGAAGAGCCTTGCCAGTCGGATCAAGGGAGAAACCAGTGGAGACTACGAAAGACTTATGGTCGCGTGTGTGGGAGGATAAGTATTTGAATCTAGTATTGATAGAATCGGCTCGATAGCATAGGTAGTTACTGGGTCTAATGATAATACCTAGTATAAAAAGAAGTCTCGACGTGTAAGAGTCGTTTCAGAACCAGTGAATGGGTGGCACCTCACGTGCCCGAAGAAAACAAGGTGCGAGGCACTGTATTTAAGAATTCTTGGCGGTGGTTTTCTGGGCATAAGATGCTTGGATCCCATCACCTAACTAGTTAACCTAGTAGCTCTGTCCAATAGCACTATAATTTGTGCTACGGATTTCTGTATGTCGTTGCACGGCATAGATACCTACTATGTACTAGTATGGTAGCACGTGAACGTCTATTTACATCAACTACACGTTCCTGGACTTACGGCATCGTTGGAATTTTCAATGTTTACTTTTGTTCATCACCGAGCATCGAGAAAGAACATACCTAAATACATATCTTGGGGTTGGCACGCCGGATGCCTTTGAATATACGGGAATGATCAGCGATTATAGATGCCTACCTACATATGTACTGAAGAGACACTCTGATCTGATTGGCGCGTGCCTCTTTTTTGGATGGGCCAGGCAGTTGGATGTTACCATGTTCCAGGACCACCACCTGCCTACTTACGGGTCGAACGACGGTGGTTATGCATCGGCACAAGTTCTTGTGCAGGGACCGTCTAACCTAGAAAGAGTAGGTTAAGTAAAGTGAAGTGAGTGAGCGAGTGAGTGAGGTTAGCCAGGTTTAGTATTTCTTCCCGCCATTTCTTAAACCTTAATTACTAACCTAGGTATACCCACTGTCGCGTGCTACAACTTCTATACCTCGCGGGCGTATTCCCACGATTGCAACGACAGCGACCGCAATGGCCTCGTTGAGTTGAAGGAGAGGTTCATTTGTAGTGAATATATGTATACTGTTATATAATTGACATATATCCGGTTTTGCATAACCTCTTTTGAAGTATTTTTTTTTGGACCTCTTTGCTCTTTGTTCTTGTTATATCGCTTTCTTATCTTGCCCGAGTACTTGCTGTCTACCTGCCATGGATGTCGGAATCCAGTCTGGCAGCTCAATTGCCCAGGCCGTCGTAGCAGGTAGCTGTGTCTTGATATACCTTTCCTATCTCATCCTTCCCAATGGGCCACAGTGGATTCGTCCCTTCGCTAAGGAAGAGCCGCACTATTGTTACAGTGGCGACCATGATAACAGCCACGAAGCCAGAAACAGCAACGGGGATAGGAGGAATAGATGGTCGTTCTGGACGTGGATAGTACTGGTCTTGTCTATACTAGGTCTCGTATCGTCATCCTTGACGGCCCTGACACCCTATCTCGACCGCCGGAAACTGTTGGATATAGCACCATGGGCGGCCGGCTTCTTGATCACGATCGTGGGCGCGCCCAGGAACACGCCCAAGACTCTACTGGCTCTATATACTGCTACGCTCGTTTGCAGTCTCGTGACCCTCAGCGCGTCCCTGTTCATGAGCCAAGAAGGGATTCATATCCTGCGACTGGCCTCCCCAGCCGTGGCGATGGCAGCTATACTAGCCATCCTGGCAATGCCGATGCGCGACCCCAGGCTCGACACAGCGGGAATCGCGGGTACCGAAGGGTTCCCGACCTCCGAACTGCGGAGCCCCGAGGATAATCTGAGCCTCTGGCAGTTCATGACCGTGTCCTGGCTGGCGCCGCTTATATCTCGGGGTTACAAGCGCCAGCTCGACGACGAGAATGTCTGGCTACTCCCCTACGAGTTCCAGCACAAGCAACTGCACATGCTCTTCCGGGAACTCGGGGGCCCCGTCTGGGTACGTCTGGCGCTGGCTAACGGACTAGACCTCTTCATCATTGGTGGTCTGGGCATTATCGAGGCGACGGCGAACCTGTCGACGCCGCTGTTGTTGCAACGCTTGCTGGTCTCGATAGAAGAAAGTGGCTCTGAGAATAATAATCGGGCGGAGTCGGTGCTTTGGGCTCTTGCGATGTTGGCGCTGCGCTTGGTTAGCACCCAGTCCTGTGTCTTTTCGCTCTGGTTTGGGAGGAGGGCATATGAAAGGTCCCGCGGCGAGATGATCACGATGGTTTATGCGAAGACGCTCGCGCGAAAATTTTCGGGGCAGACCGTAGATGCTAAAGAAGAGGAGGAAGAAAATGGGCACAAACACGAGAATGGGCATGAGAATGGGCATGGGAATGGTCTTGTGCACGATGACGGTGACGATGAGGACGAAAATGGTACGGGTGATGTCGATGAGGGGACGCCCCTTTTGAGAAGTCGACCCGCGAAGAGCCGTTTTAAGCGTTTCTTGGAATCACTGAAATTCTATAAAAAGTCTAAGTCTTCTAAGACGGCAAAGAACAAGCTGCCTTCCCAGCAGAAACAGCAACAGCAGCAACCGGCAACAATGGGCAAGATCCTCAACCTGATGAAATCCGACGTATACGAAGTAGCGCAGCGCTTCTGGGACTTCGCCGGACTGATCACGACACCCTTACAGCTCATCCTATCACTCGTCTACCTATGGAAACTACTGGGATGGTCGTGTCTCCTGGGGCTAGCATGGTTCATCCTGGTCCAGGTTCTTAACGCTGGTTTCATTAAGCGGTTGTACGTGAACGAGAAGCTGCGACGCGTGGCCTCTGACGTGAGGATCAACGCCACATCGCAGTTCATCGAGGCCATTCGCCCCCTGAGATGGTACGACTGGCAGTCCAAATGGCTGGATACCATAATGGGCGCGCGCAAGAGCGAGCTGCGGCTGAGGATCATCACGGGGCTGTGGAATATAGCTATCAGCGCCGCGAACCTGTCGGGCAGCACTTTATTCCCTGTTTTTACCTTCTTCGCGTACACGTACATAGCGGGGCAGCCGCTGACCATCGATGTCGCATTCCCTGCGCTGCAGCTCTTCACGGTGCTAGAGACGAGTCTTAAGGAGATTCCGAACCTGGTCACGGTGCTCCTGAATGCCTATGTTTCGCTCGCTCGTATCGAGGCTTTCATGGCCGAGCCCGATAAGGAGGAACATGGCTCGAGTGATGGTGTGGTGAGGGATGTCGAGTTCCACGATGCTACGTTCGCGTGGCCGACGAACCATAAGGTCGTGCTGAAGGGTCTGAATCTGCGCTTCACGACGGGCCTTTCTGTTGTTTGTGGGAAGGTGGGCGCGGGAAAGACCGCACTGCTTCAGGCGAGTAAGTGATATCTACTAAGCATCCATCTACCTATCTACACCTACCTATATATTCCTCTCCTTTTCTTCCTCTCTCTAATCAAAACATAATGATTTCCAGTCCTCGGCGAACTGGACCAAATAAAAGGTTCCAGCGTCCTCCCCAACCAAATGGTAGGCTACTGCGCGCAATCGCCCTGGCTGCAAAACATGAGCATCCGCTCCAACATCCTCTTCAACTTCCCCTACGACCCAGTGCGATACAGGGCCGTGATCGACGCGTGCGCCCTCACACCCGATTTAGCCGGCTTCTCGCACGGCGACTTGTCCAACATCGGCGAAAATGGCATCGGCCTGTCGGGCGGACAAAAGGCGAGGGTCGCGCTCGCCAGGGCCGTGTATAGCGATTCCCGCGTCCTACTATTGGATGATCCTATAGCGGCCCTCGACCACGGCACCGCGGAGGCTATTGTGAGGAAGTTGTTCCAGGGCCCGCTTGTGCAGGGCAGGACTGTTATCCTGGCTACTCATCGTGTAGATCTGTGCGCCCATCTCGCGGATCAGTTTATCGATATCGATCATGGACGTGCACGTGTTTTGGACCTGGAGGAGATTGACCGCGAGATTCAGATGCTTGCGGCGGATGCTGAGCAGCAAAAAGCGTATCATGGTGATGTTGCTGCTTCCCGCGAAGAGGAAGGAGAAGAAGAACAGAGGACCCAGGCGCAGGCCCAGACGGTGGAAGAGGACGCCGCGATCCCGGATAAGTTCATCTCGGACGAGCACCGCGCTTCGGGCGGCGTCGTAGCGAGGATCTACTGGATCTACATCAAAGCCGGAAAACTGCGCTGGTGGGCCGTGGTCATCCTCCTCTTCTCCACCTTTCGCCTCGCGCGGATATTCAACGCGTGGTTCCTGAAAGCGTGGGGAGAGAAGTACCCGGCGGCCGAGACCTCATTCCTCTCAATCTTGGGGTTTGGCTTTGAAGATGGGAATGGGATATTCGACGGCTTGCCCAGCCCCGTGCAAAACGTCTCGCCGTGGCTTATCTGCTACGCGGGCCTGGGACTAGCCATGACGGTTCTATACACGCTGACGCAGTGCGGGTTATTGCTGATCCTGTACTTAGCCGCAAAGGACTTGTTCGGACGGGTCCTCCACCGCGTCAGCAGCGCTACGTTCCGCTTCTACGACACCACGCCCGTGGGGCGGTTGATGAACCGCTTGACGACCGACATAGGCATGTTGGACGGCGGGATGATCGCTCCCCTGCAGGACGTGACGTTTTGGTCCATCAACTGGGTGACGAGCATGGTTGTCATCGCGTCCGTTACTCCGGCCTTCTTCGCCTTCGCGCTGGGCATGACACTTTGGTTCATGTACATCTTCGACCGGTTTCTGCCTACATCACAGAGCCTACGACGGTTAGAGATGGTCTCTCTATCGCCGCTGATGTCGAATTTCGGCATCCTCTTAGAAGGACTGGCAACGATCCGCGCGTTCAAGGCACAGCCGCACTTCCAGCAGAGCAACATCGTCATCACGGACGCGTTCCAGAAGATGGACCATTTCTACTGGAGCCTGCAGGCGTGGCTTCAATACCGCTTCGATGCGCTCTCTGCCGTCTCGACATTCGGCTTAGTGCTGCTAGCTCTATACCAAGGCCTGTCCCCGGGTTTGACGGCTTTCGTTCTGGCTACGGCATCGCAATTTGTCGACGCGACGCACGGACTATGCAGGGCCTACGGCAAACTACAGATGGATTTCGTATCCGTAGAACGCGTCGTCGAACTTCTCGATTTAGAAGAAGAACCACCGGGAAATGTCAACCCCCCGGCTAGTTGGCCCTCTTACAACGACGCCATAACATTTGATAATGTGACCTTGCGCTATGCGCCCCATCTAGAGCCCTCGCTGAGGGACGTCTCTTTCACGATCCCCGGCGGCGCGACATGTGCCGTGCTAGGACGTACAGGGTCCGGTAAATCGACGCTGGCCCTCGCTCTGCTGGCGACTATGCACCCGTCGCAAGGGCGCATCACCGTGGGCGACGTCGACATAGGCAACGTAGACGTGCATCTGTGGCGTCAGCGCATCAGCTTCGTAGCACAAGACCCCGTCCTATTCCCTGGCACGTTGCGCGACAACCTCGACCCGCTAAACTTACACAGCGACGAGGAGTGCGCCGCGGCCTTACAGCGGATCCTTGGCGGTGGGGATTTCACGCTCGACTCGCGCGTCGATGACGGGGGCAGGAATCTGAGCCAGGGACAAAGACAGCTCGTGGGAATCGGTCGCGCGGTACTCCGTCGGAGCCCCGTTATCATCCTCGACGAGGCGACGGCGTCTATTGACAAGGAGACCGCGCTCGCTATACAGGATGTCCTCCGTGATGAGCTTGCGCAGAGCACCGTTATCACTATCGCGCATCGTCTCGAGGCTGTGCGCGATGCTGATTACTTCATCAGGCTTGATGCCGGCCGTGTCGTCGAGGCTTCTCGGGCGTGATCGGGATCCTGTGTTTCATCCACCCAAGCCATGCTTACCGCACCTATGACTCTCGAAGATAACAGAAAAGGGGGAAATAACAAAAATCAAAAGTCGAAAAATATGAAAGAATATAGATGGAAGAAAATCGAAAGGTACCAAATATAGTACAGGTACTATAGATGTATACAGAATTCTAGCTTTAGAATCTTGGTATATAAAGACATATATATAAGCAATTTGAATTTGATGTCATTGCGATATGCTAACAAGGCAGGCTCTTCTTCTAACTGGACTAGTAGTGTTACACACAGATAAAATGGAGAGAATAAAGACATTAATTACAGCCATTCAAGCTCATAACGCCCTAACGATGCTTTTCTCGTCGAACAAGTCCTTAAGCAGGCTCTTCATACAGCCGTCGGAATCGAGCGCGCCCATAGCATACGTAGATTCAAAGGCGTATATGCTGAGCTGGCCGAAAAAGGGCCGCAGGATTTTGATGATGAGTTCGTCCCTCCTATCCATCGCAAGCTCGTCATCAATACCGCCAGGTCCCAAGAGAGGGTGTCGGTGGCCAGAAGGACTGGAAGCCATCATAGCGACCGACTCGGTTTGCAGCGCTGAACCCGCTGTGGCCGCATTTCCCAGCTCCTCCGAGAGTTCGTCGACCAATGCGACAGGCCGGTAGGTACTTGAGCGGTAAATAGAGTCGATCGTGTCTGTAATAAATAACCACTGGTGTAGCTGGAAGTCGTCGGGTGCTGCAGCAATCAAGACGTCCAGCAGCTTGCACGCGTGTAGAATGGAAAGGTTGTTGTATGTGTCAGAAGCAGGACTGTTGTCAGGTGCTGCTGCCGACGAAAGGGCCGCGTGGAGCTCTGAGTTAATAACCGGCCATAGCGGTGCTAAGTGAACAGCTGAGGTTCGAAGCACTAGGGCCCTAAGGACCATGTAGATATCTGCTCGCGTTGTCGAGGACGGAGAGGATGTTGCAGTGGCGCCTAGAAGGTCGACAATTCGCTCAAGGACGGCCGGTAGATCCGTCACAAACGTATCGGTCTCGCATGCTAGAACCAACGTTGCAATGCGCCGCAGGTTGAGTTGTGTCCTGCGATCGGCTTCCAACCTTGCCGAAGTTGCACCTACCCCGAAGACTATACCGGCAGTTGTAGGGGACGAGATGCGGCTCAAGATCTCCGTCACACGATCTTTGTCGGTGACAGTCCAGAGTTTAAGAAGTGGTAGCCAATCACTCTGTACTAGACCAGGGGACGAATTGAAGAACCTAGCATCGTTGAATGCTTCAGCTACATCCTTCTTCCATGTCTTCTGGTTATTTGGCAGTCTCGTCAGCTCCTGAAGGAGAGTCAAGGATGTTCTTGTGATAGTATCCGGGAATCCTTTGGAGCGGATGGAGGGCCCAATCAGGCTTGTAGATATGGCCTGTGCTGCCGTCAAGACTCGATCTGGTTCCACCAGAATCTTGGGCAGATTGGGGACAATCCTAGACAGAATGCCCACCACCTCGTCTGCTCTTTCTGAAGGTGTCCTGTTTGTTACGTCTGTTTGTGATTGCGCACTTGACAGGGTATCGGCGAACGACGTTGGTCGCGTTGTGAATAGAGCAGTTAAGAGCCGAAGAAAGAGATCCTAGAGACAGTTAGCCACTTTATTGTCGCCGAGAAAAACGAGATGGGGAAACCGGGTTACTCACTCCGAGCTCTCTTCGCATCTTGCGCTGCTCTCCGAAATTTGTATTGTCCACCTTCTCACCCAGGATGGCAGCGAATTCTAGTAGGCTGGGCAGTGTCTGTCTGTGAGGGAATGGATTGCCAAGGAGGTCTTTCAAGAAGACCATGCAGTCTTGCCAAATTTCATCCATGGCATCATCTTCTAGTGATCGGGCATAGTCAACCAAGAAGATGACCAGATCTGTGTCTTGCAACGACACGGTCATCGTAGATTTCCTAGACGGTTCTAACGCGCTAGGGTTCGTGCGGCTATAAATTGCGTTGAAAATAGCAGGGATCGTATGCCGAGGACGAGAGCCATCTAATGCCGGCAACAGATTGAACACTTCGGAATGTTTGGTGCTCTTTGGGTCTTCTAATGATGTCCGCCATATATCAATAACCGTCTCGAGGCATTCCAATGCCTCGGCGGCAAACACGTGCTCGAGTAAGCGTCTGGCCCTGTTACGCATCCGAAGCGAAGTATATTTGAAGGATGACCCCGAGTCAGGATCAAGTTGAGTAGCCTCACGGCCTTGGCCCCATGACCAGATCTTAAAGCACATCCGTACTGCATCTTGAAACGCCAAGAGAACGGTGAGCCTATCGTTTGCAGTTGCGCTACGAGATTGTGGCAGGTCGGAATTGAAGACCCCGGATACCATATTTCCAAAGAAACCTTGGGGATGATCAGGGCTCTTTACTACCTGCGCTCGAGACTCCTCCGCAAGCAGTCGATCATGAGCCTTGGCCAAAACCTGCTCAAGCGCGTTTAACAAAGAGATAAGGGTCGACTCAGGGGCATTCGAGCCTGTCAAAGGCTTCCCACTCTCGTTGAACATCTTCTGGAGGTCACCAAAGGTGCTGCCAATTTGCTCACAAAGGGTCTCAACCAGCGGGATTAGTACTTGAAATATGGTATTGGAATAGAGTGGGAGGGTCTCTGCCAGGAATCCCACCCAGGAATCCAGTACAGGGCGGCTACTGGCTGAGCTGAGACCGGACTGGATGCACTTGAGAAGCGAAGGAGGTGGTGCCGACAGATCTGTGATATGCTCCACTGAGACAGAAGGCTTTCGCATGCTGCCCGAAGGATAGTTCAACGCACGCTTTTCCCCTGTTGGAGAATTTGGTAGCTCCGCAGGGGATGCGTCCCGAAGCCTTAGGGAGGCAAACACCACATCTAACAGGAGCACCTGTATGTACGGATCCGGAACGTTGAGTGACTGGGTCAGTCGGTCGATTAGGGGAACTTCTAGCTTGAGGGATGATATCCCTTCTGCGTAGGGATTTAGAAGTATTTGATGCAACAGCGTTAGAGCACCGCGATGAAGCTTGGCTATACGGAGTTGCATTTCAGTATCCTGGGGGAATTTATTCCCCGCCACGCAGCGCAAGCAGACATGCACAAAGAACTCTTGAAGGGAGACATCACCCTCACTACCAGCTGCTAGTTGTTAGTTAAAGATAGTAATAGGTCTTTGCTTGGTGCACGTACTGATTCGCGACACAACCGGCCCGGGCTCCTCAATGATCCTCGTGGCCAACACACCCCATAACGCATCTGGAGCCCACCGAAGAACGTTTGATAGAGTCCGAAGGTAATACACAGCGAGATCGAGATCATCGTCTTCCGAGAATTCAACCGAGCTGGTGGACATGGTCGAATTCACAGTCTTCGTTAAAGTCTGAAGGAAGCGAAGCTGTGAAGTCTTCGTTACAAACACTAAAAATAGCCTAGAGGTGGCGTCAATATACCACTCCTAGAATTCACATGGCATACTACTTACTTCTCAATTCCAATCACATTATTAAGCCAATTCTTTACCACCATAAATAGCTGGGTTCGCTCATCTGATAGTGCATCAAGCATGAGGAAAAGGGGCCTGGTCAGCATAACCTCATAATAGTCCATGCCAGACAGCCGGTGAAGATTCTGTGGCTCTCCCAAAGGTGTTTTGGGGGCTCTTCGGTCGGAATATGCCGCATTATCTTGTAATGTGTGAGACCAAAGGAGGCAAAAGCTTCGCCCGGGCTCCGCCCCGCGAGTCGCAAATGTTCCCGTAATATCACTTTCCAGCATGATATCTGCTATAGCAGCCTCTATATCACGATTAGTGGCGGTAAGAGCAGTCTGCAATTGCCACAGGCACCTGACAGTTTCGACGTGGTATTTTGGCTCCGCTGCCGATAAAAACCCCCAAGCGTGGCGCACTAAAGGTGCAACCAAATCAGATAAAGAGTATGTTTCAATCAGATCACTGTTATAAAGTTGTATGGCAAGCGAGAGGACAGATCTGAGACAGATAAATGGTATCGATGAATTGGCCAGTTGAGCATGCATCGAAAAGAGCAGTCTCTCCGTATCGGGGACATAGTTGGAGGCTGTTTTGGACAATAGATGCACTAGTAGGCGAGTTCGAATAGACACTTCATTGGCGCGGTCGACCGCCGTGAAGCTGTTGCAGACCAAGTTACAGGATTTCCGCAACAGGATATCCCCCATGCTGGCGGGAGGAAATGGAAGCGAGGCAGCCTCCAGGTTTCCTTGCTCAGACACGTAGAAATGCCTTATCTTATTAAGCAACTCACCATTCGGCATAGAAACCCCAGCCGATCTGTCCGTCGAAGTGCCAACGCTTTGCCGTAAATTGGCTGTAAATGTCCGTTCAGGAATAAGATCGATCATGTTCATCGCAATCTCAAGTGCTTGCGTCATAACAGGCATCTTTTCGTTGTCGGGTAGCGATTGGGCCTTTCTAGTACGCTCGCTGACATCTTCCACCATGGCAAGGACAGACACGGCAGCCAGAGGGGTATGAAGAGTCACCATTTCCTCTTCACGTATATTAAAATGCGTCATGATGAATTGGACGAGTGCCAATTTATCAGCACGCTCCGAGGGAGATATCTCCCCGGGACCTATGGCCTGGGCCATGAGTCCTACGAGCTCGCCGTATATGAGGCCGCTCTCAACGCCATCGAAAAACACACTTGCACTGCGAAGGACTTCGCCAAACTCGGATTTATCCTTAGTCTTGGATTTGAAGTCTCTCACACTAACGATCACTGGAAGAAAGATTTCCGGAACGACAAGCCCACCAATCTCCCATCTGTCCATAAGGGAGAGACAAATTCTATAGGGCTTGGCTTTCTCCGAAGCGTTGCTATTCGATAAGGCCCGAATCATGGATAGGAGTGCACGAGTTAGTGGTTGGAGGCCAAACTCCTCGAAATAACCAGTCTTAGAAGCTAGATATCCCCGATTATGCTCAAGGCGAGAGGTAGGCGATTCTGGGCCATTCTCTTGGTCCTGTTGAAGTTTCTCAGGCCCTAGAAACCATGCCCAAAGTCTTCTGTTTAAGCTCATATCTCGCCTGATCACCACCCCGGCAGCGGCACGTAGAAGGAGCTCCAAATCGTCTGGTTTTACGCGTTTCTGGAGCACCTTCGAGTGTAACGGCAAATTGCTCACGAGAAGATCGAGAAAGCCTCGTTGAATCAAGAGTTGCTCATCCCCAAGACCTGCGGCGAAACATCTCAGGAGCAAACCAGGCTCTGGGGAAGTCACCATGTTGGAAAGAGCAGCCGTCAAACTGTCAGTGTCCGTCTCCTTGTTTTCATTCGACAAGGAATCAAAAGGAAGAGAGTTGCCTAATTGTGGTAGGTTTCGGCTTAGATATGCTAGGGCACCTGGCCGACGACTCCCACTAGTAATGGCAGCCAAAAAGAAACACTGCCAAAAGAAGTCATCCCCAGTCGAGTGCTTTTCCGTAAGTGGTTGGCTGTCTGAAGGTCTGATTGCCTTTTTAAAACTTTCCACCAGGTTCAAGGTGCGGTCGAAATCCTCGCTTGTCTCGTCTTCAAGTCCCGGCAAAAGAGCCATTATGATAGCTTTCATAGCCGGCCGTAGAGCTTGGGACTCCACACGCAAAAGGTATTTCTCTAGCAATTCTAGATATCTCGTCCGGACGGCTAAGGAGGCAAAAGAAAGAGTCGGAGCTAAACCCGAGAGATACAAGGGAAGGTCCCTCGATAGTCCATCACCAATGACAGAGAATATGTATCCATACACTTCGATAGCCTTCTGGTGTACACCGGAAGGGAGCGACGGGTTCAGACATTGCGAAAGGCGTTTTGCGACAAGAGCTTTGGAGGGGATGACGGTGGTATTTGCCTGTCGAGCTTGGAGCGCCTGGTGAAAACAGGAATATGAGTATCATGACTTGGGCGCGAAAAAAAGGGAGGAGCACCGACCTTGAGAAGTTTGCTTAGAAAAGCAATATAGTCTGCCCATTCTTCCAAAGCCGTATCGAACAGCGACAGGGTTCGCTCAACGCCCAACGCATATTTTCGGTAGTGCTTATCTTTCGGGGCGAGGTCCTCTGTGTTTCCCCTTTGTCAGTTCATGATAAAAGCTTCTAACTACTAGAAAGTTGAGGCTAAAGTGCGTAAAAATGTACCTGCACTCAACTGGTTGCGCCATTGTCGTGGGGTTGGAGTATCCCGTTCAGAACTCTCCGGGGACAAGGACCGTCGAGGTCCGGACTCAAGCGCCATGACTGGCTAGCAAGTATCGTGGAGGTAGGGTCGAAGAAACATGGAGTCCGCTCTCGGAGCTGGCAGGAGTGTCAATTAAGGCGCATCTCTTTTTTCTTGAGCGCAAATCGCGGTCGCAATGCCGTCCGTGGCTTTTGGATTATCTTGAAGTTGGAAGACACACGGCAATATGACAGGGTGTGCATCTACTAAGACGGGTACTACAGTACAACTACCTAGAGCATGATAGGAAATGCGTGTATCTGCAACTCTATTTCCAATACAATCAAGGCGGTAACGGCGGTAGCCACTACCTAACTAGGTCTAAGTACAGATTACGTATGTAGTATTAGACAGTTACAGGTGCAAGCGGTGGATCCAAGGGCCCTGGTCCCCTGAGCTAGTAGAGGTCCAATAGGGTTCTTCAGCGGCCCTCCTGCACTTAAGCTGCAGCCTGTAAGGCTACGCGTCCTTGAACAGGTGCTGGTTCCCAGAGATATGATATGGAACTGTGACTATGAACGAATAATAAGGGTCCTTCATCGGGCAGGTAAGTTTTAACATCTTCAGAACACAATAAACCGAGCTCAAGGTAGCATATTCACAAGTATGTGGATATAAACGATTAACTACTAGTCAAGTAATACTTTACTTAAGCCTGAGTTGACCAACCCTCAATCACATTTATAGCAAGAGTTTTGAACAACAGTTCTACGCTAGAAAATCCATGATGATTCCACCGTTCTCAGAGCATCTATCTGAACCACCGAGTTGATCATGGCAGTCTTCTTTACCGGGTCAAGAGCTCAGCCCGCTCATCCACCAAATCGCTATTGAGAATAAGCCGAGGGCCAGGAACGATTCGAAATAAAACTTGCCTTAGACCTCAGCGCTCGATACCACCAATCGATATTACCAGTCGTATCTGGGAGACTTTAACTATGAGCCTGCCCAAGATGAGGAACTTCCGGCTGCTAGCAATATGCTGATGACAAGCTGCACTCATCGTTGGATATTCAATAAGCTTACGAATTAGAGTAGCGAAAAGCCCAAATTTTCTAACGGAGACAGACTCCAGGGGGCGCTTTAAAGTATTTGATGACAAGATAGATTCCGCCCAGAGGGCTAAGAGAATTTAATCAAGTCATGTTCTGATGTGCTTCCGCGAAGACAACATCTCTATCCTTTCAAGGAATTCCGGTTGCACTGCCCTCGCCCGCTCCCCTTTACTATAGTAGACTTCACACACTATGTGATATGCTCCAGGAGCATACCAACTTGCGTAAATAGCGCTTCCATTCGCAACGTCGCACTCACTGAGTAGAGGCATCCTTACTTCATCAAAAATTATATGAAGTCATACCCGCAGGATGCCATTGCCCGTTTGTATTTTCTTGTACGGAAAGGGCCTGTGAAGGTTAGTAACCTCCTGATTCTAAAAGTGAGAGCGTCGAGGGTACGGGCGGTACAGCAGCTGTTTACTATTTACAGAGTCGAACATTAGCGTACTGTATCAACTGATCATATTAGGTGCAGCCTAAATTAGGCTTCTAGGGATAGTGAAGGCGACTAAATATCAACCATCCACGCAGGTTCTGCCCGTCATTTTGCAAAGTTGGTTTGCCAGTAGCGCAGGGCGGCCGAGGTTGATTTTGCGTCGAGGTCCTTTGGTTGGGAACACCCACAAACCACCCCTATACAAGGAACCGGTGTATATCAGCACTGCTTTATGTAGTTGGCAGTACTTCCATGCCTCGACACTAGACTACCTAAGTACGAGGGAGTATCTACTCGCTGTCTCATGGTGTAGCCATAAGACGTCCAGAATTCAGACCTAGTTTTCATGGGGTTGTGAGATTTGGGGCTTGCGCACACCTGGTGATATGCCACTGTTGTATTTCTTCGTGAAGTCGAAAGACATGGTGGCTTCAGTTTTGAGGCAGCCAGAGCGGGAGGATTTGAGGGAGCCAGCTACAGACGCAATGGAGCGTGAAATAGGAGGCACCTACCTGTGGTACAGGCTACTGTATAAGCCACTGACATGCAGTGAGTGGAGCGCTGCAAGGGTTAGTGGACCCAAGGGTCTCTTCTGTTATTGCGGCTGAGCTATCATTTGCTCCACATCGGCTGTTCTCTCACCATCCCCGTTGGTAATGGGAGTGGGAGTGGTACACATTGTTCTCCCCCCACCAGATGCGAGCCGTGATGGTGTCATTGGTATCTTCCCAAGGCAGATTGAGTGTCTTCGTTGATATAAAAGAGGACCCTGAAAAGTTGTTCCATTTGATGGCTCAGTACAGCTCAGCCTTGCGCCAGACTTGGGCGGAATCGAGATGTCTACCTTTGTAGTTTGCTTTGTTTGTTGACATGAATGATGAATGCTAAGCCCCTTTTCATTCTGTTAGGATCTGCTAACCTACTTGTTTTTCCCGCTCCGCTTAACTTGCCTCCTACCCAATATCCCAGGAACCAAATATTCAGGTGTCACGAAGTCTGCGTTCGCAGCGTACTATTAAAGGGACAGCTACCTCTACTCTCAACACAATCTTACAAGATATTTACCTTGAATTGCGTATATACCTAATCAATAAGAAACTACCTTGGGTTAGGTACCAAAAGCAGGTCCAAGTTATTCACGCTTAGTTAGGTGCGAGTACCAAGTACCCAGTCTGCGTCAGGTACGTTCTGGCATGACCCCTCCCCCTCCCTCGAGCACCCATGTCCCCTCCACCTCCACTTCTGACTGAATTCGTCTCTCTATTGCTTTGGAGCTACGACCTTGTGAAGTGCTGTCGCTGATGAGGGGCTCGCATCTCAGCACGTACTTTCAGCTAATAATAACACAGACTCCGTCCATACTTCCCTACTTGACTGGGAGCATTTCAGCCTGCCCATACTTCTACTCCTCCTCCCAGACCATATAATTTCTTTTTCGACAGCCGATATCTTTATATCCTCCTTCTGTCTCTCCCACCGATTTGTCCCGACCCGATACATCGCGCGCACCGTTACCTACTCCATCACCATCCCTTTCACGCGCTCACGAGCGCACCCCGCGTAACAATGAGCTGTAAGTCTGGCTTATCTCTTTGCACTTTTCGCCCCCAACTTAAGTTTGAGAGGCATCAGCGATCAGATCCCCTCTTTTTCTTCTCTTGATCGTTCCGCGATTGTCACTCTAAGCATATCAAGTCGCACTTTACGTTCTCCGTGTGATCTGCATCACTATTGACTCCTTAATGTGAATAGTTAACGCCATGTTCAACCGCCTCCAGGGCCAGCCTGAGAGTTATGAGAGGAAGACAAAGTACAGATTCGGCCGGACATTAGGTGCCGGCACCTATGGCATTGTCCGTGAGGCAGACAGCCAAAACGGAAAAGTAGCGATCAAAATCATCCTGAAGAAAAATGTCAAGGGCAACGAGCGCATGGTCCTAGACGAACTTCAGATGCTTCAGCGTCTTCAACACCCACATATTGTCAAATTCGTCGACTGGTTTGAATCGAGAGTATGTATCAACACGACTGTTGCCTGCCATGAAGCCCTGACCTACTAACAGCCATCCGTTCCCGTAGGACAAGTACTACATCGTGACGGAGCTCGCTACTGGTGGAGAACTGTTCGATCGTATCTGCGAGAAGGGCAAGTTCACCGAGAAAGATGCTTCGCAAACTATCAAACAGATCCTCGGAGCTGTTGATTATCTTCACAGCATGAATGTTGTGCACAGAGGTATGATTCTTTGCTCCCTTGTTATCGCAAAATCATGCATGCTAATCCACGTTGTAGACCTGAAACCCGAGAACCTGTTGTATCAAACAAAGGACCCCAATTCCGATCTCGTGCTCGCCGACTTTGGTATTGCGAAAATGCTGGATACTAAAGATGAAGTTCTAACTACAATGGCGGGCTCCTTCGGTTATGCCGCTCCAGAAGTTATGTTGAAGAAAGGTCACGGAAAGGCTGTTGATATGTGGTCCATGGGTGTCATAACCTATACCCTATTATGTGGCTACTCGCCTTTCCGCTCAGAAAACCTTCAAGACTTGATCGAGGAATGTAGCCAAGCAAAGGTGGTATTTCACGAGCGCTATTGGAGAGATGTCAGCGATGACGCCAAAGATTTTGTCATGCGGCTCTTGCGGCCGGACCCTGACGATAGGTGGACTAGTCAGGTATGTTCTCATCGAGAATAGGCAGGTACATGTACGACCTCTAACTTCTGAGACAGCAAGCGCTTAAGCACCAATGGCTCGGCGGCGAGACCGCTACCGACCACAACTTGCTGCCCGAGATCAAGGCATACATTGCCAAAGCACGGCTTCGTCGCGGTATTGAACTTGTGAAGCTGTCCAACCGCATCAGAGCCCTGAAGATAGACGAAGACGATCCTGAGAATCCCGACTTCCCCGACGACGCCACTGCCGCCGCCGAGGAGGCCCAATCCGCTCATGAAACTGCAGGCGAGACATCCTCCAAAGGAAAAGGTAGGCTTGGCCGGGCCGCGAAGGCAGCTATTTTCCGCGAGGTAGTGCTGGCCAAGGTCCGAGAGATGAAAGAACAGGAACGAATATCAAAAGCATCCAGTGCATGAATGAGTGATTATATTGCTTCGAGCAAGCGCACACAATAAGCACCATATTCAGACATTAGAATATGGAGCAGCCATAGAGTAGATGTCTACCGTCTACCCGTGTGACGAAATGCACATTTACTGTTGCAACAGCAACGATTGTTGTTTACTCTTTCGGACGATGGCTTTGGTGGCCATCGCTGGGCGTTTGGTTTGTTCAGTCAATGGATGGATGTATGTTTATTATTCTCCCTCAAGAAGGCCTCTATACTTTCTTAGTGCCCGGTTATAGTTATGATATTGGAAGAAAATACCAAAGAGCAACCTCAACCTGAAAACGTCCCCTTTTCTAACTTGTTTGATTTCTTATTTAGTTTTAACGTGGTAAATAGTTATCCCAATTATCTGCTCATAATCAAGTATTATATTGAATCTGCTAAAATTGATGCTATCAGCTATCCACCCCCCTAATTCTGATTCTGTAATTTCAGACCCTTATTTATAATAAGCAGGTTTGTCCTAGGCCAGACTATGCCCTAAGTTTTGAGCGATATGATCTGATGATATAATTTGTTACATGCATGTTCCCGTGAATCATCTCGCCTATCTCACCTTCATCTTCCCGTCCCCCTTTTTCGCCTTTTTCGCCTTCTTCACCTTCTTCACCTTCTTTTCCCCCCTTGTCCGTTTTACTTCCTAGGTATGCATCCAAAACACGTAGTAGGTAAGTCCTAAGTATCTAACAACACGCCGCCCCCCGCTCCAGCCCCAGCTCCAGCTCCCCTAACGCCTGCTCCCTCAACGCCTCGTACCGACGGCTGTCGAAGCGTCGGCGGCGCCAGCCGCTCGCGCGGAGACGCTCTATTCGCTCTTGGAGGCGCGGGTCTCTGCTTTCTTTGCCTTTTTCTTTTTCTTGGCTTGTGGATAAGGTTGTGGGCATAGGTGTAAATGCGGCTGCGACAGTGGATGGGAAAGCGGATAGAGGGAGAGAAAAGGGGGAGAGTGAGAGCGGGGAGGTTATGTTACCACTCGCGGTGTAGGCGGTTGTGGATTGTGGGTGTAGGTTAGTTTTTAGACGGAGGGTTGGGCGTGATGGTTTGACTATGCTTGGATTTGGGACTGAGACAGGGACTGGGGTCCCTGTGAGTGTTGATGAGGATGAGGATATGGACGATGACGGAGATGGTTCTGTGTTGTTGTTTTGTGGTCTTTGGGGGGTCCTTGGCGATGAGTGTATTTGCCGATCCGGATACGGAGCTGTGCTGTTGTTCACTGGTGTTTGAGGCCTCCTCTGAGGTGTCGATGGTATCCCCGCGGCCATATTCATATGCGTTTGCGTTTGTATGTCCGTGTTGTGCGTGTGTGTGCGAATGTGAGTATTTTCTGGTTCCGGCTCTGGTGGCGCGAGAAGACTGTCCACGGCCAATCGGTGCCGGCTCACTTGGTCCCGGAGCGCTGATAATCGCGCACAGAAGCGGTTTATCGACCGCGTCTGGATGAACGTCTCGAGGTCGAAGACGTGGTTGCTAGGCGTGCTGCACCTATCGTTGTCATTATTGTTGTCACAGTCGTATTCCCCGTTTCTTACAGCATTTGTCGCCTTCTCCCTCTCGAATGTTGTCGGTCTAGTTGCCAGGCGAAGCGGTGCTGGATAAAACGCACCACTCCCATGGCCACCACCCGGTTCAGCCATTGTTGTTATAGTGTTTTTAGATGCCATATGACTCATCTCGTCTGTCTCGCTCCACCCGAGCGTCGGGCTGTCGGGACGTATATACGGCTCAGGCTGAAACTCAAAGAATTCGGGTAAGCTAGAGAAAGAGACTTTCTTCTTGGGCTTCGCGCGCCCTGACTTCATCATCGTCATCATCAATCCTCTACCCACCCCTGCCCCTGTTCCCGGGCTTAAAACTAAGCAATAACTATCCTCATCAAGAGATAAAACGCTCGTCCTAGGCGAAGAAGCGGCGCTGCTAGAACCCCCCGATGATGATGTAGATGTAGTAGATATCGACGTCCGCGAACTTGCCGCCGAGAGGCCCGGGGAATACGGACTGGGACTCGCGCAACGGTTCATGGTAGAAGAGACCGAGGCAACGGAAGGGGACCGTGCCCTCTCCGTTAAAGCGCACTCGGCGGCGCGTATATGCGCCTCTGCCTCTCCATAATGCGTCTGCGCATCGCGCAGGAGTTTTATGCGGTAGGTGGACGAAGTCGAGAGGGGTCTCGCGCACCACTCGAACGAAGAGGCCGCGTAGAAATGTAGGTAGATCAGATGGAGTGGCTCGACGGCGACAAGGGAAGTTGCCTCGCCGTTGAGATTAAGGTTGTGGAGGTTGTGGAGTTGGAGGTTGTCTAGGATCTCGCAACATTGCATTGAGCAAGATCTATATTTCCTCGCTACGTACTTCATCTTCACTTCGTCTATTGCGCGCTTCCATTCTTGTGAGCTTTTGGGAACGGATACAGGCGCTGTTGCCAGTGTGGCGGGAGGGGCCGCTATTAGGGATTGCTGCCTTGCTTGTTGTTTGAGTGAGGGCATGGATTGTTGACGGCGGTGCATTTGTGGTGGATAGTTGTTGTGATTGATATAATAAGGGTGTTGCTGGTGATTGTATTGGGATTCGGGTGTAGTAGAAGCCGGTCGTACTAGGCATGAGCGACGTCGTCCCGTGGTATCTGCTGCCGGTGATGGAAATGAGGATGGAGATCCTGCGTTTCCCGGAGGCACAGGTGTGCTGTTTAGGAATAAGGGTATTAGGCCGCCCATGTTGCTTCTGCTGAATATCTTGTATGAAGATGTTTGAAGATCCCGAGGCCTTAGGCGCTGTGGTGGTGGTATGGCCAAGTCCCCTTTTCTAAATCGAAGACAAGCCCAGTAGCTTTTGCCCTTGACTACTTGATATCAAGGTCACGACTGAGTATAGCTATAGCTAGACCTATAGCTGTAGAGATATCTATAAACGAATATCGCCGTCTCAGATGACATGCGAGTATCCAGCTCAGGTTGCGCAGACGCGGAAGGTCACTACCAGGATGTAGCAATCCGTCTAGATGACCTAGTGTGTGTGTGTGTGATGTCGAGAATCGTCAACAACTAACCTGAGGAATGTCTCGGATCTAACTTTCCATTTGATGCTCTAGACACATCCAATCAGCCTCTCCGATCCTCTTGTCGTCTTGATAATATGTCGTCCGAAGTATACCATCGAGACTTTAATCAAGTGAGGTCTCAGGTTGGCCCAAGCAGCGATTGCTATCGGTATGCTATGCTGCGCCTCGTCTTGTCTTGTGGTTGATGCCTGTGTTGTTGACTTAGGTACGAGAACGGCGTTTCCTTCCTTCCCATACTAGTACCAATACCAGCACCAGCCACGATCTTTCCTTGTTCGGGGCGGCACTGCGATTCTTAATATGTTTCTCCGAGACTGCCTCGACGGTATCGCAGGTTTCGTTTGCTTCCGTCCCGACAAAACTTAGCAATGTCCACCTAAGCATGCACACCGTAGCTCTTGCTGCGACCCAGTACGTCCGAGCCTTTTTTAGTCAAAGTATAGAAACCCCTCAACCAAGGTGAAGACGGGAACGAAGTATGGGGTAAGCAAGGGTTGTGATAGGTTGTGAGGGGATCTTTCGTCTTCAGCATGCAACGACGGGAAGATGCCACAGCGGGAAGGGAAACAAGTTCAAAAAAACGTCAATGCTTCGCAGAACGGGAGTTAATGCTGAATGAAACTGAGGGGAGACATTGTTTCGAAACGTCGGTAGATGTATGGCTAGGCGGACCAGGCCGAGCTAAACAAACAAGGGAGACGATGGATTTTAGAAGTTGAAGCTCAACGTAAGCGAGCTCACCTAGACTAGGTCATAGATAGACATGATGATGTTGATATTATCATGGGTTCTATTTTAGTGAAATTATCTACTCCCTATAGCTCAACTACGATATAGGACAGAACAGGACACACTGGGCCAAAACGAGGACGAAAAGAGGATCAAGTTCGCATAGCCCATCTATACCGGCTATACTAACGACAAGGGGGTTTCACCTCTCCCCCTTTTGTTGCTCGTGACAGACTTGATTGGCGAGGATTATTTCGTTTCTCTTCATCTACTCTTTAACTAAGGGCGACGAGGTCAAAGCAAATGCAAACTAGGCCGTGGCTGAGGAGGCCATATGCAAAGCTATGACTATACATACATCTGCAAGTAGTCCCATGCAAAACATGAAACACTATGGCTGATGTACGTATCTAATCAACGTCTATCTCGGACTATATCCAGCCAAGGAGAATCCAGGGTAGGTCACATCGTACTTGACTTAGTCCAGAAAAGGGTGAGGGTGAGGACGAAAAAGGGCTCTTGGCTCACCTACTTATCCCAGTTCATAAGATCAATGACCCGGTCCGCAGGTAATGGCGCCACCACATGGTCCTATCTCTCTGCTATTCTTCCCTGGCTCCGGGTAGCCCAAATAAGGGATCAAAAACCTAGCCCAATCCCCAGTCAAGACGATCCTTCCACTTGATACTTACATGACATTTCAAAGTCTTAACCTAGTTAACCTAAATCTTTAATAATAAAATACGCAGTCAGAAAAATTTTTAGGATCTCGGTTACATACTATACACTGGGGACCAAGACTAGGTTATAAAAAGCTAATCCTTGAAAAGCATGCGCTGCCGACATTCACTATATTTCTGTCACCGGCATTCTGGGGATGGTGACGAGCGGCTTCGGAGGGGGTTCGATCGCAAGTCGCAGTCGCAGTCGTAGTCGCAACCGTAACCGTAACCCGGGTTGATTGGTTGATTACTTTCGGTCCCCCAGCAACGGGTGTCCCAAGGGGACTGCTTTGGCTTGGCTTGCTTGTTCTCGGGAGTCGGCATAAACAAAACATACCTATCATATCAACTGGCCTTTCTAGCTGCGTTTAATCGACATGTCATCTTATCTCATCTATATAATGCGATCATGTTTGGCGATTTCTTTTTCTTTTTCTCTTTCTCCCTATAGGCTATTGAAGCGACTGAGGTGAGCTAGCGTGAAGCAATCGACAAAACGTTACTCTCTGCTTGTATATGATTGACGGATAGATTAGACTACGGTACCTAGACTACATGATGTGCACAGACGTCGACAAGCAGGTGACTTGTTACAGGGTTGATCGAAAGATGCAGCGTAACGCATACAGCAAGTATACACAGGTACTTTGATGTCCGAATGAGGATAAGATAGCAACGTCACAAGTTCCTATCCGTGACTTACAATACCAGCTTTCGGGTAGCGCGATTTTTATTATTTGCTGCTCGTGTGTAGATACTTACCTTTCGGCGCCTCTACTCGCTGACAGGGGATCTTTCTCTGTGCTAGTCATAGTATCTCCGGAGTTTGCGGGTTTTACCTACGATTTTTGTATGCGGAAAACCAGATCATCTTGTTCTGTGTAAGTGTGCGTTGAGGTGATGTGTGTAGGTAGATCAGATTTGCGGCAAGGGGCGATTGCCCTAGCATTGCCGTGGTGTTTCGGAGCCACATGATATACCGTTGGGAAGTGATTCAACAGTACGGATCCGACTGCATATATCCACGAACGGTTCGTCCGAAGTATGAGAGAGATGCAGTATCTAGGCCCCTCAACCGATTCCTAAACTGCTGTTCTACATCTGTATGCTATGCATACCAGTATGTCAGCGTACAAGGTAAGGAATACTTGATAACAATAATGTCCGAGTGCCCTGTGCTTCTAACGTTGCATGACATTAGTGGGATCCAGCCAGGGGACGAGGTTGGTAGGAGGTCCGTGTGTTGCAGGGGATGTGCAACGTCTGCTCCTCCTGCTCCTCACTTTGAGCTTTGACCTTTATATCAAGTGCCCCAAAGGTAAGCGATAGGGAGGTGGTTATTAGCAAGCCTTATAACTGTACGCATTGCCGTCAATATTCTCTTCAAAGTCAGGTGAGGCGGTATTACTACGAGCATCTATAAACTTGCCCGTGAAGGATAAGATAAGACACAGACCGGATTGTACGAGGCAAGACAAGGCAAAAAACTAGACGAAACAGAACAAGATAGGTCAGGAAAGTATCCCTCCGGATCATCTAGGTAGGTTAGGGCATCATGCAAAACCCGACCCCTTGCGTACATGCAGGTGCTCTCTTTTTCATCACCCGATATAAGTAAGGAGATCAAGGAGATCGATCATGATGTTCATACCTACATAGACCTATACTCATTCCAAGGGTCTGGGCGCTCGTGGGGCGTGAGACCCGCATGTCCTTACCATATGTAATGATGATGCAGGCGTGTAATGAGTTGCAAAGCTCAGACTTAAGTGACTATAGGCATGAACACCTGTTTGCACTTGAAATACATACAGCCCGACGGTAGCCCTCCGTAAAGAACAGTTAGCATGGGAATATGAAGGGACAGAGCGACAGCTTGACATACTTGATATACATACTGACCTTGTTCCCCATGGTATCTCTAGCCTATCTAGAGGCTTCATTTTATGTAATTGATTTCGAAATGTGAGTTGAATATTGGGTGATGGTGGCTTCACCTTGACGAACTGCCCGAGGGGACGATGAGAAAGTATTACAAAACTCTCACAACCTCAAGGAGACTGTTTTCCCCTATGTATGTGCGAATATTGCTACACCTCCTCTTGATAGATATTGTTGTTTATGTTATTTCCTCATTGACAGCTGCTCAATATTAAGTACCGCTTTCTGTCAATCTGATGTCGAAGGTGGAAAATCCTGTTCTGCTCTTTCGTCTGGTCTTGTTTGACTTGCAACGACCCCTTCAATCATAGTTCGCATGTCTCACATACCTCGCATAGTGGCTCAATACGACTAGCTAATAAACGGCTGAGTACATAATAATGGCTCAAGTTTTTAAAACCGAGACTGACTGAGGTCAGAACAACTCTGAGTGCGTGCCAATATACATATGCTTTGTAAGTACATGCTGGCACTTAGTTGGACGAACAGCTTATACATAATATCGTTATGTCATTTTTGCATGAAGCAGCGAATACCGTAAGGGAAGACCATGAGAATAAGCTTACAATAAACCCCCGGCATGAATGAGAACCAAAAAGGATTACGAGCACGGACCAAGCAAGATAGTTTATCTAACAACTGTCTCATTGAAAAATAGAGGCTTATTCTTAGGACGTGGACCAGATCTCTAAAATATTTTAGTCTTGGTGAGAATGGGCATGAATCAGCGCGTTTAGCCGCACGTCAGTCTCTCATAACCTCCCAGAGGCGTCTCTCTTTACACGTCTTAATCTTAGTCGACCTCAAGAGTTTTAAACAATGCCCTGGTCAATAGCAAGGTGTACGACCATTTCGGGGTCTGATGCCAGAACCCAAGTGAATCTCCTCACTTTTTCATCGCGGGCATATAGCTAGTCGGCTCATGGGAATCACTTTCCGCCAGTGCACCTGCTATGACAGCATCACGGACACTTGGCGAGACATTGCCGTCGCAAAGTCTGTTCATGTTAGCAGCTGATAAGTGACAATCCGAAAACTCCCGTCGCGGTACAACATATGCCATCTGCTAAGCATAGGGCTACCGTTTGGGAAACGGGGTGTATCTCTACCCAGTTAGAATACCGGCAATGGCACCCAGACGTTTGCTTTTTCCTCTGGGTGGCGTTACCGCCGGATACGCCCAGGCGTTCATGGCTGGTTCTCTCGCTGCATACACTATAGCTGAAGTCTTGAGATGCTGGCACTATAGGAGTTATGAAAGACTCCAATGCGGGGTACTTGCTACGTATCAAGATGCCCAACAAGTTTGGAAGACCAACGGCAAAGCTCGCAACTCGAGAAGCTCCAAGAAGCCGGGAGTGAGAGCCATCGCGGAAGCGGATGCGAGCATGATCTTTGGCGTGTCCCCTGAGAACGCCTCACCGATTCTTAGGAATGCGCTTGGCATTACATCTCTTTTCGTCATCTGGATCGGAGACAAGCTCGCGTGCCACCGCGTCACAGATTCGACAGCGAAAAGGATTGACCTCGCTAAGAAGCCGCGCCTGGTAGGGGATGTTATCCACGATCTGTTTCGGCCGCATCAACGTTGAACCTTGAGCGACTTGCACCAAGTTGCACCGGGAAATAAAATTGAAGAACGACCATTTCCTCTTACCTCTTCGCACTTATGGAAAGAAGGAGATAGGTATCTGACTAAGACGCAAGTAACAGTTACGGGTGTCGCAACCACTACTAGTCGCCCTGACACTTGGCCTTTCGCACTCTGGCACTCAGCAGCTGAAAAACCTGGACGTTATTGTGCTTTGCGCAGGTAGTTTCAAGGCGAACGATGTATAAACGTTGGTTGGGCCTTGGTAAAGGCGAGCACTTAAGTCTCCCTTCGCGTGGTGACCACTGAACCTATTTGAGCTCAACTCATATCCCTCGCTACGGCTTCATATATTGGTAACATGCAATAGCTTTAGCTTTTGTCCTTCGCTTTACTGTGGTGAGAGAGTGACAGGGTTGGTTAGAATGAACTATTGGGGTTTTGACTTGCGCCATAGCCGGTCCTCGGAGCCGTTACAGGGTAGGTAGACTCTTCAGATGGTAGCAACTGGGGTTTTGCAGATATGAAAATTTCAAGCGCGACTGGTAGCGTCTGGATGGGGTGAATCAAGGAAGTGCATTCAGATGACCATTTCCTCTGCATGCATAACCTTCAACCAACACCCAAATGAATAGCTCATGGCAAAAGCAATTAATCCCTAATCATTTTCTTACCTATAGTTCCCTTTCTACCACTCACAAGCTACAACTACGTTCTGTATCTCAGAAGTACCTGGGTAAGCGCCTGCGTGCACCTCCCATACCTTATGTATGCTGTCATGATCTGCAAGGTAGTAGAGGACTTGTAGGTACATAGTTCTGCCTGTTAGTATTTACTACCTAATGTATGTAAGCGTAAGTAGGTACGTACATAGTACAGTGGTCAGCCACTTCTTGGTCTAACCACTTCTGGACAAGCACAAAGCCGCATTTAGCCAGAGCGGGACTGTCTTGGAAGTTCCTTGAGCGTTTCTTAGAAGGCCTGATCTCGTGTTTTCTGGCTTTGTGCTGTGTTACTCTTGCCTTGTGTTGTCGGGCGTCGTGCCATGCCGTTGCTGGACTCTCTCTGTGCCTTATGGCCTTGCCCTGTCAGAGATGCTACCTCTATCTCCTACTTGCCTTACCTGTCTACCTGTCATTGATTGAGCAAGAGAGGTATTTCATTTGATCTTTCTGCTCTCTGTGTTGGGACAGGAGGTACCGTTGTACCAATCCATGTACTTACCTAGGAAGTCAAGACTTTGTCCATTCGTTCCACCTAATTAGCTAACCTACATATCTAACCGATTCTTTCATTCTTCCATCTGCATACTCGCATACTCTACCTACCTACTTGCAGACATCGCATCAACCCACCATTCACACCGACCTGCGTCACCTTGTATCCTTTGCCATAACAATCGAAGCAAAGGTCTTCTTAATCAGTCGCCGATACTTTGTGCTCTAAACGTCGACCTTGTACCCCTGCTAGGATGCACAATTACCGGAGTCGCATGATGATGATAATCGCTTGTTAAAGATTTGCCAGAGACCTGTCCGACATAATCAGAACCGGCCGATTTACACTAGTCCTCGATCTACCATTCCTACCCTCGTCGACTCGTCTCTTTGTTTGCTACAGCCTAGGCAGGGCTTGTTGTCTACGCGCCGAGAAAATCGTACTTCTGTTGCCCGGTTGCCGCCCTTGAACTAGATTTACACCATTTCTCCTGTCGCGTCCCGAATAAACCGCCGTTTCCATATTCCACATCCCTCTACCGACACCCCGAAAGCTCGCTGCTTCGCGCTTACGCACGAACCCACATGCCTCGGAGTGCTTGCCTTCGCTTTTCTGCCAGCGCTTTTTGCACCGCACCCTGCTCAGTGCTCGCGAGCGGCCCTTGAGATTACGCGCCGCCTTGGCGGAAAGGGGGACTTGATATAGGATGCCAGGTGCTGTCATGATGGAGAAGAGCGCGTTAAATTCACAGTCTACGAATTCCAACAGTAATAATGGCCCGCTCACTAACGGCGATCGGGATCATGCGAATGGGGGTGTTGGCCATGGAGGAAACCAGGGCGCCGTTGGTGCAAATACTGCACTCAACGCCAATGGTTCCCAGTCTTTGGTCTCTCGTATGAACGACCTCCCCGACGAGATACAACATATTACGCAAGGCTTCGTGCCACTGAATATCCTCCTTTCGCGCCTAGCCCAGCAAACCCATAATCAACTTGCCGATGAAATCATGGCTTTGGCCAAAATGCCCATGCCATCATCTGCAATGAACGGGAACGCTGCCAACGGCGACGTCTCCTTAGACGATAACTCTCCAGAAAGCCTCAATAAGAAAGTGCGCTTACTGAAGTTTGTCCAGGAGAGGCATGCCGAATGGATCAAGGCCCTTGTGATATGCCACTGGAGTCGTAGGGCGCAAGATGTCAGTAAGCTTATCGACCTGATGCACCATATCAACAAGACGCGATCTACATATCAGACATCTCTTGACTACATGATCAACATCAAGAGGGACCTCACGTTTGCACGGATACCAAACCCGGACCTGAACACCGCCCTGCAAGTGCTCTCTACCGGCCAGGCACCATGGATGCCTGACTTGAACTACATCCAGCCTCCCCCGTTGACCCCCGAAGAACAGGTGCAGTGGATTGAAAATCTGAACACGCTGCTCTCTATCCGACTGAACCTCGAAGAACACGAGAACATACCCGAACAGTTCCAGGACTTTCAGATTGGTTCTGGTCGGGTTACGTTTAGAGTACCTGGTGAATTCGAAGTCGACCTTACGATAGCCGACGAGGACCCCACGACCCAGTTCTGGTTCATCGATTTCCGTTTTGCTTTTCAACCGGCACCTGCTGAGCTTTCTATAAAATTGAGAACTGAACTGGAATTCAAGGTCAACGACGCCCTGCGGATGGAAGGTTTGGTTGGGTGTTATAACTTTCTCCACGAGTTTGTCCTGACGCACAAAATTACAGAGTACGTCCGCCAAGCGACGGAATTAAACAAAGGGCGGTGGGCAGGAATGCTAGAAATAGAGAGACTGAGACGTGCTATGGCAATCACCTATTGGTCCGGCCGTCAAGGTCGTGATAGCCCCCAGAGTTACATAATCATGGGGGTTTCAAGCGGCAGGAAGTCACGTTTGAGGCCCGATCAAAAGATCTCTAGCCGCTTATCCTTGCGCTGGTTCAGGGACGGGATTGAGGTCAAGGACGCCAAATTTCCATTAGACAACAAGATGATCTCTACTGAAGCACTTCTGCAAAGAGTCATCGGAAAGCATATCGAGCATATCTTGACGGCTTTTCACACCACTCTGAAGTCTCAAGGACGATTCACTAAGAATGAAGCTGGTCTTAGAGTTAACATTTTGGACGACCATCTTGAACAATCTGCTTTGACGGTGCAACTTACTCGGGAGCACACCCTGACGATGAAGGTTGCTCCTATTACAGGCGCCTACCTTACTAAGCCTCAACTCAGGGGCAATTTCGACTTGCAAAGCCAACTCAATAAAGATTTCAGGCGACCGATTAACGAGCAAGTTACTCTCCTAGAGAAGTTTAGGTGCCATCTCGTGGAGGATGATCTTAACCGGCGCGGAAAGAGCAGAGGCTGGAACGTTGTCAGTCCACCAGTGAAAAACGAGGAGACTAGGCAGTTCCTCGGAACAAGAGCAACCTATGTACTCACTTGGCTCACGCGGCGTGGGCTTCCTGACGATTGGTACATTATGCTGGGCCAGAGCCTCAGCGGGGATCAGTGGTGGTTGACTCAAATGTATGTCTTTTGTTTAACTAGATCTCAACGGGAGCGAGTACTAATTTGCATCACCAAAGAAGCCAAGGTTCAGGAAGCCCCCGGATCACAACACACACGCCTATACCGCTTACTCCGGGCATGCCGCGATATTCGGATCAGTTCTTTGCTGAGTTGACGTTTTTCAGCAGTGCGATGATTTCCCAGATAGCCATTCTTGGGTCTTTGCACAAGGAGAAGATCAAGTATGTCGCACAGGATAGGCTCAATCCCATGCTTCCCAATACCATGAGAGTGCCGTCTATTCACGTGCGGTTATCCGATGTTCTCAGTCGGCAGTATCCCCACGAAGCTAGTAAGAAGATAGCATCGTGGGCACTGGACTTTGTCGAGATTAATTTGAGGACCGTCGAAAATCGGACTTCCCAATCAGCCGGCCCAAAGATGAAACCGGAGTCGCGTGGGAACGATGGACAGCTGCCACCACCGGCTCCCGCTCCGCATCCCTTCAATATGGTGGTGGATGCCCGCGTTAAAGTGGCGGATCCTGCTCGGTTTGGGCCCCTCAAGGGTGATGTCGAGCGCGACGTGGCGTTTAATGAACGTCTCGGAGTGTTTGCGTTCACCATTGAAGCGGAAGTGGGCAGTTCGATTCTGGATGTTCTTGCGCACCGTCTGCAGGCGTTGAGTAGGCTAGCTGGCAGCATCGATGCCATTCGCCGAAGCTCTCGGGACGTACAATGCGAGGAGATCACGCTCAGCAAGGTCAAATTCAGCTATACAGATAACGCGCGGGTCCAAGGCGTACCAAGACGGGAAGCGGATCGTTGGACGGCCTCTCTGGACCTTCAAACCGACAATATGGCACTCATACTCGGCCCATCTAATCCTCAAGTGCGGGCCACTGATCTTTTCAATAAGTTAATTAACTCGGAGCAGGGCTTCCAGAGTGTGCCGTGGTTCCTATCTATGACATTACCGATCCATCGGGCACTGGATTCCGTCGCTGCTACCTGGGAAGCTCTGAGTACGATTGACCAGGGTCGCGTCATTATATCGGTCGTCACGCTGGACTGGTTCACAGCTGAATACGTTCTGGGCTCGGCTAAGGCTGTGGGCCGGCGTCTAATGCTTCACACCAGGATGCGAAGCCATAATGATAGGGCTGAGTGGCATATCTACCGCGAAGAGGCAGGGCCCACGAAGCATCCGGAGGACGAGTTTCAAAAGATACTGCAGAAGGTCTGGACATCGGATAACAGAACGTGGCGGCGCCTGAGTAACGGCGTGGTGGCTACTACTAGCACTGGGGCGGAGAGTCTCCTCAAAAGTATTGACGACGCAATTCGACCCTTAGCCATGAAGTCACCAACTCTATTGAAACAGACTCAAACTAAGGCGACTGTATCCAAGAATGTAAGCTACAACAAGAATACGGGGGCAGCGAACCGGAACCGATCGCAGCCGCAGTCACAGTCACAATCACAGCAGCAGCAGCAGCAACAGAGTGGACCGGTTATCATATCTCTAGATGATTAGGGTTTCAAGAGATAGGGCGGCATACATTTGATCCAGCTAGCGATTATCTGAGCTTTTGGTCTTGTATAGAAGATGCAATGGGACTGGGACCAGGTGATGCATGATTTGGGTTCACATTCAGACAAAGATACCCCCTTACAGAAGAGAGGAAAAAAAGGAAAGACAGAAAGAAAGAAAAGTGGTACTAGCCCTTGTCCCTAAGTGGGATGGGCAGGGCCCTACTGGCTGCCTTGTCCCCGGCGAGTTTAGCCACAAAATAAAACGTTTCAAAAAAGACAGGACTTGATGTCTCATTGTCGTGGATGCTCGGAATTTGTGATACACTCTGGCCGACGCGTTTTGATTGATCCGTCTAGGAGTGGATGGCTAAGCTACATAGGGACTGCTATGGACTGCTATGTATATGGAATTGTACTGTGATAGATAATTGGAATTTCTATGGCACAGCAAGACTGAACTGGGGGCGGGCACGCTGAGGCTGTGCAGCATTACAGTAAGCTTGTCCATTTGGCGCGACCCTGCATACATATAAATTATATAGATACCGGCATACAAGGGGACTCTCTGTTTTACATTCAAAACGTAAACGTCGCCGTTCCCGAGGTAGCTGCCGAGACGATATTTATTATTTAAGCATTTACAGAAAGAAAAGAATAGACGAAATCGAATAATTTCAGACACAATTCGACAAATTGGTCTGGATACTCTTTACTATCTATTCGCAGCTATTTACTTACCGATTTGGGTCGGTTTAAGGAGACGGACGCATCGGCAACGACGGCAAATAGACCGTGGCGGCGTATAGAACAAGCAGCACAGAACCGGACATAAAGCAAAGAAAAACATAGAGAAAAAAGGAAGGAACCCAGTTTGAGAGCCAATATGTCTTGTATGCCTTTTTCATTATTATTTTCTATTTTGTTCGATAGGACAGAGAATGAGAAAGCAAGGGCGACATAGCGGTGGATTGAACGAATGGACGAGCTCTACTCACTATTATGCGCGCTACTCACATATTTACTTAACTGACTTAACTAACGTCTCGGCTCTTTTCATGTAGTCTTCAGCGGCACCAGCAAAATAGTCAACGCGAGCACGATCCCGGCGGGTGTGCGCAAGGAAGATGCCGTGGCGCTCTTACACGATCGTAAGTTTATCCAATCCAATCCAATACTATCCCATCTTATCCTCATTCTGCTTTCATTCATTCATTCATTCATTCTCGCCTCAACACCTGCTTTACTTACCACGCAAACGCCATAGCTATATATATATATGCATCTTACACAAAAACGAAAATGCCAACATAACTAATTAACTCCTCTCTTCAAAAGATGAGTTCTTCCTCCACTGCGATCCGCACTACGCAGGACATAAAGAGCTGCCCGTGCCAGCAGAGCTGCAAAAGGATCCGCGCGACGTCGCCGCGGCGCGGAAGCATTACAAACTACCTACCTCCCTTGTGCCCCTTCCAGCCTCAGGTTCAGGTTCAGGTTCAAGTTCCGGATCCGAGGCTGTGGGTGCGGGTATAGTCAGAGTCTTCGAGGTAACAGACCACATGCCAAACCCGGTATGGACGAGCAATGTGGTGAGCACGGAGGAGTTCGTCGACACGGCCCAGGGTATGTGGGTGCGGATACGGAGTCCCATGGGCGTGGTCATGGAGACGTTTTGGATCATTCGTGAGTTTTTTTTTTGGCCCTGTTCTAAGAAAATCCCAACTTAACTAACTCCCTTGCCTACCTATTTACCTATTTCCATCTTTAAGCCCTAGTTCATGACAATAAAAAAGAAAAGATAAAGAAGGAAAATATATATATATATATATATATTTCAACAGGAGCCATAACTAAGGACATTTATTAACGAAGAATAATCATCTAGGAGAGAAAGAAGGTGGTGGTGGAGGGGAGCTAGAACTCGTCGAAGACGTCTCGATAAGCGCCTCGAGACTCGTTCTCGGAATCGTGAAGGGACAGGTCGAGAATAACTGGAAGGGCATACATAAGCAATTCATCGATAAACTGGTTGCTGATGCCGAGGCCCGAGAGAAATGAAGAGGGTAAGTGAGGCGAGTAAAGCCTTACTATACTGCACAAGAGAGGGATACATAAGGACAAGAAAGGAATGGAAACGAGAACGTAGGGAAAGAAAGGGAAGTGAATAAACAACACATTACACTTAGGGGAGAACGGCAAAGAAAGGAGACCATGAAACTAAGACTGAGATTTCACATTACAGGCCAGGTTAGAGTGGACAAAGAGCTGGGACTTGGATAACTATCAGGATATAGATAGATAGACATAGAGTTGCGGTCTCACTGATTGTCTTGTCTGCTCCGAAATATTATCATCATTATCAAGTTTATCTGGACACAGATAAACATAGTAATACGATATTTGGCTGGCTAATAATTTGCTTAATGGCTAGGTAGAATTTCTATGTAATCTCTGTCTCCTGCTTCATGCTTCCTCGCTGTAGTTCCATTATGCACAATTATGGCCATTTCACTTCCTATTACTTCATAACCATAGCCGTAATCCCTTGCTGCACTCCTCCTTACTGTAAGTATGTAGGGGTACTGTAATACGTATCATCCAATGTTTCTCGGCCTGTGAGTGTTCTTTCTTTTCATACACACACCTGTCTGGGCCCGTCCACCTTGATTCCTACACCTCATTCTCATCGCTCGTCTCATCTCATCCGTCGCCAAATCTTCAGTGTACTAAAAAAGGCCACTTTGTCTTCCGCCATTGCTCAAAGTGTGCTTCCCAAGTTAAAAAGTATATATGGAGAATGTTGTAGGCTTGTTGTCGTCGTGACCGTCAGCCCGCAAAACAAAACAAAGAAAAAGGGAAAAGGTCAATGCCTCCTTCATCAAGGGAGCCCCAACTAGCCAGGAGCCGATCAACCCGGGGAATAATAAGGTACCGAAAACGCAACAGCGTAATTTACAGCTACGCCACATGTCTTACGCAACCAACACCGGATATGCTCGATGCCATAAGGTTTGAGGTGGAAAATCCAGAGGCGCCTCCCACTCATGATTTCGTGAATTTGGTCCCAAAAACAAGCGTACAATCCTATCCGGCCATGTTGTTATATATGTAAATCATCAGTCAATTGAGTTCAGTGAACCATGATTGGCGCCGTCTCTTCCATTGCAGGGCGTGCTGGCGTGGGTGATGCCGTGTGCTGATGATGCCTAAATGTGCACAGCACCGGGAAGCACGGCGGCGCGGAAATATTCAAGAGGGGTATCGGAAAATGGGTGCGATTCGAGCGCCGTTTCTAGCGTTCGGAGGTAGAAGAAGACGAATTCGAGTTGTAGATGTGTGACTTTCGCGACGAAAACCGCCTTGTCCGAGAAGGCGTCGATATCGGCGACGGCGGCGGCGACGGTGACTGAGAGCGGAAAGAAGTATTCGACTTCCGTCGTTTCTATCGTTCCGGAATCGGTGATTTAGCCAAACGTCCACCTGCGCTGATACGCTTTTGCAGTCGCGCATCCTTATCGCGCTGGAGCTGGTCGCTCGGACCGGCACTGATACTGCCCGACAACGACGCACCCGAAGCTTCGATAGCAGCGGTGCGTCCCCGCTTCTGCTCGATGTATAGCTGGGCATTGCGGCCGAGCGGGAACGCAGGCATGGTTGCCGGGATTTCGGCCCCGTTCTGGACGAGTAACTCGGCTATAGGAAATGGAGTAGTCCGTGCCTCGGTTTCCGACCTTGCACTAGGCGTGATGCTGGGCGAGGGAGGTGCCGGGTCGGCCGCTGCTAGGGCCAAAAAGACCGGATGAGTGCCCCGGACCTTATCGAGCACATTCGGATTGGCCCTCAAGGCTAGTGCGTGGATCACCTGCTGGATCTCGCTGCGCTTAATGGCAGCAAGCAGCGTTTCATCGGCTGTGGCATACCGCGACAGGGTTGACGAGATGGGCTCGACATAGGCTCTATCAACGTATTTGGCCGTGATGAATTTGAGACGTTGCTCGCGGGACGCTTGCGGGCCAGGCTTCAGGCTTAGGTCTAGCTTAGCTTCCCATATCATATTGGACACTCTGTTTCCGACAAGCAGCAGCAGCTCGACAATATCGAGGGTGAAGGACGTGATGTCGAGTGTCAAGGAGCGAACTTTGCTGATATGGGTCCCAAGCGAGCGATGAATACCGCTACACTCGATGCAGAGTATGATGCCCAGATTGATAGAGACCCATTCCACCCTTAAGCCACCGCCACAATCCGCGCACCAGCAGTTGCCCTGATCGTTTTCGCGAATCGTCTGGAGCAACTTATCAGGGCTTTCGTCATAGTGACTACTTGGTGCCCGCGTCGGAGTGGGGCGGGCACCCACGGTGGTACGCCGGGATGGGATGGCCGAGTTCGCAGATGCATGGGCCCCGTGAGAACCATGGTGGTTCAAGGAAGAACTCTTTCCAGTCAAGACAGACCCGATGTCCCGCTTGAGACTGTTGGTGTTGGCGTCACTTGAAGACGCCGACTTGTCCCTAAAACCTCCCTCGACGGCGCTCTGCAGTGCGTTGTTGATGGAGTTGATCCAACTGTTCATATCGTCATCCGACGTAGCTTGATATACTCTCTTATAATGAGGTGTTATGACCTCGAAGCAAAACCGGCGCTCGGCGCTGCGGGCTTCTCGTACGGAGGCCATACGGAGATCGATGGGGTCCATATGCAAATCAAGCCTTTGCTTCCAGTTGCTGTATTCGGACAGCTTGCCCTGGTCTAGCACTACCCAGAACCTTTTTGGTAGGATTCATTAGTCAGTACCTTACGGATATCAGGCATGGATCTATACATACTTGTGCCAATTCTGCTTATTTAGGGACAGCGGGTCGACATGATTCCCTGGACGACTGAGAGCCCAGAGCAGACCTTCTTTACGTTGGACTGGGTCCTTCTCCGTTGTGGCGGCTTGAGAGGAGCCCCTCTCTTCCAGGTCTCGTATGCCTCTGAATTTAGGGTTTTGGCCAGGGCTACTTACGGGGCCATGAACATGGCTACCTGGCGATCTCGAAAGCTCAGCTGCGTTTGCGGGTATTACTGTTACTGCTGGGCCTGAATTGCCCGTTGACGTAGACTTGAGTTGTGACCCCGTACTATCGGCGCGGCCAAGTTCCGAATCCGAGGTACTCAGTGCGCCATTTGCGCTACTAGGCGCTAATGTGCTGGTGGTCGAGATCGTGTGCTCTGGTTCATTATACTGAAGATTTCCCTTCTCTAGAAAGCGTCGCTTCTCCTCCCTTTCCCGTCGTTGATACTGGTATTCTTTGTCTGCATCTTGAACCTCGGAAGTGAGAGCCTTCAGGTGTGGCATCATACCGTCGATTTTCTTCGCCGTAGCCATGAAAATATTTGCCTGAGTGTCTGCGTATTTCGTTAGATGAGACAAAACCTCTTGCTCTTTCCGGCCACCATGTAGGTCCTGCATAAAGGATGAGTAGTCGAATCGTTTAAGCTCGAAGTTCTTTCGCTTCGTCTGGTACTTGGTGTCGCTCTCGGCAAGCTTCTTAGTTTTGACCGAGTCCTGCCGCTGACCAAGATACCGGGAGACGTATGCGTAGTAATCCTTACTCTCCTCTTCGAAATCGCGCTTCTTGAATTCCGCCTGTTTGATATCGTAGGTATATAGCTTGCTAATAGGTTCGATAATGATCTTCTGAAGATTCAATGTGTTCTGTCTTTCATAAGATAATATTTCCCTGGCTATCTTGTCGAAGTAATGTTCAATCGCCGGCTGGACCGCGTTGGCGTTGGTAGTAGACGCTTCACGGAGCGCGTCCATGAATGCCACGTAGGCATCGTTGGCTTCGGATTGCGCCGTGTATGCTTGTTCAGCCTTCTTCAGTACCTTTTTCATATGTGTTCTCATATTGCCGGTCTTCTGCTCTAGAGCCTTCATCGTCGCCCTGAAGACGGGGCCATCATCAGTCACAGTCATATCCTCGCCAGGCCGAGGACATGCGATATCTAGCTTAACAGAGCCCCTCCGGTTGGGAAGAGCAGGGGGGATATGCGAGGTTGGTGGAGGATGGAGTGGGGAGGCTGGTTCTTCTAATTCACTGGCACGCGAGTCGGTAGACTGCGCTGACGGCACACGGATCTTGGAAGGCACTGTTAGTTGGAATGGGCTTGGCGAAGTAGGCTGGTCTGTAGAAGGCAGGGTATCTAGCAATCACATGAGCTCGTTTCCCATAGGAAGAAAGTAAGATTCGGTGGCTTACTGGCAACCCAGAAAGAGAAGGTAGCGAGCGTGTCTAATCGGTGAGCTCTGGCGTCATATTCCACAAACTGTTAAGTGGTAAGTAAATCGCAAGGCGCCTAGACCATGGGTGACGGGTACATACACTGCAGACATTCTTCCAGCCGCCTCCCCTATCCTCCATAGATGTTGGGGGTTTCCATTTCCACGACCACTCAAACGATACAGAAGAACTGCCGCCAGTAGTGAAGTCACCGACAAGCTCGACGTTGGTATTCTTGTGTAGATTCGGGTCTGCGTGGAACTCTCGCGTAACAAGATTCTCAAGTTCTCGGTTTGTCGAGGCATAGACGTATGTGAGGCTGTTAATCTGCGTGTCGTTATTCGGGGCGGACTCGTCTCTGCGAACTATGAAGGTGAAGTTGAAGACGAGCTCATCATCGTTGGTTAACTTGAGGAGGTAATTCGGCGCTGCAGAAGGTTCGGGATCCTAGCACACGCCGTACAGTTAGACTACTATGCATGCTACTAGCGATTCAAAAGCTGGCGGCGAACCTGAACAAACTCGACGAGGCTCGGATCGTTTGGCTGGCGGCTTATGGTCGCGATCTTCGCAGGGAACGCATTAGGGGTTATGGTAGTAGTGGTGCGCTTGCGAGGGCACGCAATCACGAGGGAGGAGATGGATACTGGGAAGCAGTCAGTATGGCCATTATCTGCATAGACATTGTGGAAGCCGGCGCAAACAGCAGGCAGAATAACATACAGCGACTCTGATCTCTCAAGTAGATGGGGGCGCCATCATTGCGACGGCTGCTCACATTGCCCATGACGGCAAAGAGGTGGGCGGCCAGACCGAGGCCGCAAAGGAGATACTGGAAATATCAAGTGCCCGCCCACGCGGTCCCAGCGTTGTTCAACGGGAGGAGAGATAGTAGCTACAACGGCGGTAGTAGAGATGATATGCGTACATATATGGCTGGCTATGTACCTAGGCAAGTAGACAATGCTGTGTGGGATCGGAGAATATGAGCGGCAGTATAAGCAGTGTTGAGACTCGGGTTCGCTTGGGGAAGTTGAGTGGATGGATGCTGTACTGTATTGTACTGTAGGCGTTATGATCGTATTGTTGTATGCATGCGGGATGGGATCATTTAAGTTCGAGGGAGGGGAGAAATGTGGCTTTGCAATTGGTGTACAAGTAGGCAGCCAAGCTAAGTTGAAGCCAAGCCTTTTGATATTGACTAGCAAAGTAACCCAGGTAAGTTCGCATCTAGATGTGTACTTGGATATAAATGGAGCGGTGGAATCCTCGAGGTATCAATCGTCCCCGAACTTGAAAGCAGAGAGTCGGGAAATCATGAAAGAGAAGCGCTGTTTAATCGCGTGGGGGATTTACCAGCAGTTCTAAACTTTAAATTAGAATGTCCATTATTACTGCCTACGGCAGTAGTAGGTACCTACCTCCCTAGTAGTCGTCTTTTAGGCGTTTCTCTTCAATCACGAACCAACAACGACAGGGCACCTACAGGTAGGTCTGAGGAACGTAACCACTTCATATGCAAATGACCTTACCTCATGTTAAAAGTGTGACCGCAAGCGTCACACCACAAGCCTACCTAGTTTAAAAGGTCCCTTGCGTAACCAAGGATCTAACCTAACCTCATCCATACCTATCCCCCGGAGGTAGAGAGGCATCATTTAGACCCTACTATATATACCGTACGAGGTGAATTTGCTCGTTTAATACGAGACCAAGATACGATGGTAATCAGAAGGTTTTTTTTTTTTTTGGACGCTCCCACATGTTTACGAGACACGGAAGTTGGAAGAGCCACTCTTTGTACGTAGCACCATACATATTTCCTTACCGGTACAGATGATGTACAGCTGCTTATATTTGTAGGAGGTATATAAATGGGCGGGGTTAAATACAGGTACGCAAGACTCTGTAAATCTGTAAATACCTAACCTAGTCTACTGGAATGTGTTCTTCATACCAATTCTATAAATATCTAGTCTTATTTTGCCTTACCAAGCTGATCATACCTAAGTAACCTAACCTAGGTACCTACCTTAAGTCATCCATTGTTGACAATTGAGTCACATGGTCACCAACCTTTTCATGCATCCCTTGATGAACACGAATGCGGTCACAAATGACTACCTACCTAGGTACATAGGGTTTATCTAACTGTGGTTTCTGTAGTCACATGAAGTGGCTGCAAAATGTCGATGTCGATACATTGGCATGCCAGATCAAATTGTGCCTTTCTTACTAACCTAGGTAGTACCTATTAATAAATATTTTATATACATAGACACTCAGTGGTACTTGCCAATGGGGCAAAAATGTAACAAACCCCATCTTTATAATATCTATCATGTGATGCACTGCCGCTTTGAATCTTAAAGCGAGCCTAGTAAAAGCAAGCTCAAAGTTAATTGGTCCTTCAAATGGACGAAGAAATGCAACATGGGTAACTAATTCTTTTCCTCTACAGACCGATACGATCTTCCGGTGTTTCTGTATATAGGTACGTTGGCTCCTAACCTATTTCCAACCGCAGTTATATGTAGAAAGTACAGGAACCCCGCTAGCAAATGACAATGTGAATGATGACGTTTCAAAATTTTGTGGATCAGGTGTAGTTATCCCTTTCCAGTAAAAAGTTGATATCCAGTGGATGCCAAACCAGAAACAGCTCCATATAAATCAGTTCAAGCGCCGGTAACCCCCACTGCAAGTCTACAACCCGGCCCGCATGCATGCATGCCAGTGCCGTCCAGTGTCTACTACCTACCTCAGTATTCCGAGACACATACAGCGCTAATACATACCAGTAGACTGACTGTCGTTGTTTCTTTCCATCACAAGGTACAGCCATCGAGCTGTTCACCAAACCCAAGTAAAAAAGCCCCGCGATAGTCTCTAACTACCTCATTTTGCTACCTGGTTAACTACCTACATATTTGCATTTAGAGTTAGTTGTCTCTCCATTCGTTTTTAGGTAATCTGGCCTTCTTATTTCAACGTCTCCTCCTAAAATTGAGCCCCGGATTTGTGTCCGAGCTGTCCCCAACTGTCAAACTGCCCAATCGCTCAGTCGCCCTTTCTTCTTGTCCGTCACCGTCGAACTGCCATGCTTGTTGTGCATGCGACCTCCGCCTTGTCTAAAATTGGTACCTGACCGACCACAAATTCTCTCCCTCCGTGCCACACAATATGTCGTCCTCATCTACATCGAGGAAATCGTACATCAACCGGCGTCTCGACAGTGTCCAAAGTGTTCGAAGCAATAGTGATCGGAGAAGCCGCACCCTCTCTTCGTCCACCCGGCCCCCTCCTGTGAGCCATGACGACGCCTATACGTACGCCCTCCGCGTTGCCTATCTTCATTACCTCCTACAGCCCAAAACCAAGCGAAAACAATGGGTTCCCGCTCCAAAGCCTCCGTCTCGAACCCATACCTCCAATATCGGCGACTTAGTCAAGGAATTCGTTCCGGGCAACTCGTCGAGCGTCAAACTTCCGCATTCTTTCCACAGCCCCTTGCTAAAGCGAATGGAAGGCGTCATCAGGGGTTCGGAGAGTCTCCCTGGCTACAGCGATGCTGCTGTCAAGAAGACTTTCGCCCAGGCTTACACTGCCTTTACCGAAGCGAATTTCAAGAAGAGCATCGATAAAGAGAGAAAGGTCGAGCCTTTGGTTCTGATCTTCTACTCTGCCGCCACCAAGGCCTGCGGTCTTGGACACGCCCCCGGTGATGATTCGTGGAAAGCTCTTGTTGACAGGCACGTTGCCCTTTTCGTGAGGCTGCTCACCCACATCCTGCGTTCCCAGGGTAGCGATAGGGACAAGCCCGAGCTCATGAGTCGCTTAAACACTTTGGAGAATAAACTTCTCACCAACGACCAGAATCTCTTCATCGATACCAGCCAAGATGCGGGCAAGCATATCGAAGTGGTCGTTCCCCTATCCTACGATATCAAGGATATGCCTATGGTTCAGTCCGTTGCCAAGATTTTCGGTCTTGCACACTCCGATGTGCAGAGAGACATAGACGCCCAACGGCCAAATTGGACCGAGGAAGCAGCGCTCAAAGATCTCAAGGCATATCAGCATCGCCTGAATACCAACATGTCTGGCGTTTTGCGCAGCCAGGACTTCGATGTTGAGGAAGCCTATCAGGACTGGAAGAAGGCCGAAGCGCCCTTCTTGTCGAGTATGATGATGGAAATCCTGACAGCTAAACCAGAGCTTGCTAAAACATCTTCCGGCTCCAGCGCCGCTGCCGAGAAGCCCTTGCCAGCGAGCCCTGGTGTTGGAAATGCGGAAGACCAGTCGTACGCAGAGCTCGGTCGGGCCTTGTCCAGTTCGAATAGAAACTCTATGTATGGGATCGGCATAGACCATAGGCTGAGCTTGAGTTCGGTGACAGTCGACGATACGAGTAGTATCAGAGCTGTAGACGAGGCGCATTACACTTTCATCCCTCATGACCCTCGGGAATTCCTCAAAGTTATCGCGACCTATGCCCTGGAATTTGACGCTATGCATGGCAATGGGGACGATCAAAATGGCCCATTCTCGAAGCAATCGATGGAGCTTCTAACGGAACTCTGCGTTCGCTGGCGAATACCGCAGTTCACCCGACTTGTTGTATACATGGAAGCGGCCGCACGCAGATTCACCGACACACTCTTCACAGTCATAGACCTGGATCTAGCATTTGAGTTGGTGAAAAGCCCGCCGGCGGAAAAGGAGCTTAAAAAACCACCACATATATATCTTTACAGTGAGAGCCTCGCAACGATAGATAGGGGTAGGTGGACTCTCACCGACTTCGCCACCTATCAGCAGATGCTCTTTACTCTTCACGACGCCCTTCTACGAGAACTCTACGACATTCTCATGCACTGCTATCAGCCCAAGCCGCCTTCGGCTGGTCCCCCGGTTCATGTGTTACAAAACCATATCTCGAATGACCCCAGTTTTTCTCGAAAGGAAGAAGACGCGGGAGCGTACACCAAAATGCTTCAAGATGGCCTGGTCGAGCAAGCAGCCATTGTCTATCGCGGATTCCTCGATGCCGAAATACCGCCTGACCAGCAAGATTGGAATTTTAGCCATGTGAAGAACCTAGGAAATTCGGTTGTTAAGCTTTGTGAGAAGATCCAAAAGCGGTATAGGAGCAACCCAACCATCATGGGAGTCAATCCATTGACTGTCCTTGCTGAAACCATCTTTCCAAGCTTCGAAGATGATGCTCATGACTTGGTCAAGCGAATCATGCAGGTCGCCCAAGACAAGGGGGATGAGCTTCCTCTGCAAGATGGCTTCGACCTATACAAGGATCTCGTGGAAATCCGGCGCATTCACCGATCTCAACTCCCTAACCGTCCCTTTACATTCGATGTCGAAGAGCTGCTCGTCGACTTTGTGTGGCGGTGGATCCATAACGCGGAGGAGCGAGCTGAAGAGTTCGTCGAAAATGCGATTAATCACGATCAGTTCCAAGTTCGCGACCAAGGGTCCGATGTACCTCCCAGAGATGCTGACCGCCACAGCCATTCCGTGATTGACATGTTCCAACTATTCCACCAGACAGCCGACCAGGTATTCAGACTCGAATGGGATAATAATGTTCATCATGCTCGTTTTATGACTGGCCTGTCCAAGATCTTTGCCAATAGCATTGCTCGTTATTGCGAGATCGTGGATCAACGTTTCGTCAAGGAGATGGACATACCCAGGCCCAATGAACAAGAGGCGGCTGCATCCAGTCAAACCACTCAAGGTAGATTCATGCAGTACGCCAAAGACGCATGGAATAACAAGGAAAAGATTGAACCCTTCCAGTTCTATCCAGAGGTACAGCCCACAGCCCCATACTCAGGCCCGTCGAGATTTCTAACCTGTCCTACTTAGTCTTTGGTTAAGTTGAATAATATAGAATGGGCGATGCAAGAATTGGATAAGCTCGAGAAGACCATGAACGTTGATGCTTGCGCCGCGATATTAAACAAGGTAGATGGACCGAAGAAGCAGGTGCGGCGGCCAGCAAAGTACGTCTTTACCATCAAGATTGTCGAAGCCGAGGAGATCAAAGCGTGCGATCCGAACGGGACTAGCGACCCCTACGTCGTACTTGTAGACGAATATCAGAAGCGCTTACATAAGACTCGAATCATTATGAGAACATTGAGTCCTCGGTGGGATGAGTCTGTGGACGTCACCGTATCCGGCCCTCTCAATATTGTGGCGACAATTTGGGATTATGATACATTCGGCGACCACGATTTTGTAGGCAGGACCTCCCTCAAGCTGGATCCTTTGCACTTTAGCGACTATCTTCCGAGGGAATTCTGGCTTGATCTAGACACTCAGGGCAGGATACTTTTCCGCGTAAGCATGGAAGGAGAACGGGATGATATCCAGTTCTATCTCGGCAAAGCCTTTAGGCATCTGAAGAGGACGGAGCGCGATATGGTTCGCAAAATCACCGACAAGGTAAGGTGTCCCTACCGAGTTCGTAATATGTTGTCTAACAACTTGCAGCTGTCAAGGCAGATCAACGCCTCCCTTTCCTACGAAGCACTACGCGGTCTTCTAGGACGCAATCTCGCCTCTCAAGTAAACTCCTTCTTCAAACGGAACTCGACTGTGCCCGTATTAACGGATGCTGATGTCGAGAATGCCCTCCAATCTCTCTTCTCGTACTTTAACGATAATTTTTCTACAATGAAGGAAACCCTAACCGACGCAACAATGGTTGCAGTAATGACGCGCTTGTGGAAAGAGGTCCTCATGGCTATCGAAGCCCTTGTAGTTCCGCCTTTGTCTGACAAGCCGTCGAGCCAGCGTCCACTCAATCAACGAGAACTAGACGTAGTCTTCAAATGGTTAAAGCTCCTTTATAGCTTTTTCAACGCGCAAGACGAAAGTGGCGAGGTACTCGGTGTACCTGCCGAAGTCCTCAAATCGCCTAAGTATCACGAGCTCAACACGCTCAACTTTTTCTACTTTGATAGCACTGAGAACCTGATCCGCACATCGGAGCGCATAGCAGCTGCCACTGCTCAACGGCAACAGCAACAGCTTCAAGGTCAGATGGGATCCAGCCGCTTACTGGCCGCGCCTGCACTGGGGGGGGCTGCTGCCGGACCGGGCTTCGCGAGCATGGGAACCATCCGCAGAGGCAAGAGCATCATGATGAGCCGCAACCTCGGTACAATGCGCCGCGCCAAGGAAGAGAAGCGGAAGGAAGCTCAAGCCGATCCATCTGACGATATGATTCTACGCATCCTGCGCATGCGCCCCGAAGCAGCTAGTTATCTAAAGGAAAGACACCGTCAAAAGGAGCGCATGGCCGCAGCCGCAGCTGCCGCTCTGATCGTAAAGCAGAGTGTGAGCCAGGGTTGGAACAGTGGAGGCGCAAGCTTCGGTCGAGGCGGGATACCTCGTCGTTGAAAGCACCAATACCCTGGTCCTAAGTTATCAAAGATTTATAATGAGTTGTGAGCGGGTTTTCAGAGCTCGGTATTTTTGAGGGCCGAGGCAAACGGCGAAGTACCTACCTGGGTAAAGAGTGGTCTTAGTTGAACCGTTTTACCAAGAAAGGGAAGATGGCGACGTGGGCGATGGATCTCAAGGACTACTCTTCTTGTTCCAGTTCTTTTCATTTTTGATAATGCAAGCGTTTACCGAGGGGCGTTTTTTTCCTTTATATGAATCTGAGTCCTATGGCGCAATTAGCAAGCAGGCAATGAAGGAAGGAAGCAAGCATAGTGGTATCGGTTTTTCCTTTTCTCTCATGTCACGTCATGTTATATGTTATGCCATGCTATGTCATGCCTCCACCCCTTCTTTTGTTTAATAACTTGATCCCGATAGATACCCCCTTTTTTGTCTTAAGTTAACATAGAAATCAAGAAGCGCTGTATTGTCCTTTCTGTGTGTCTATGTCTACGCAGAGTGTACATTTTAAGTGACTACCAGCAGTTGCTCGTCGTATTTTTTTACATTGATCTTTTAAACTTGGCCAAATAGGGAGACAGATAGAAGATGTTGGGTCTGCCTTACCGCTTCATTAAAAGAATAGGGGTGGGAATCAAGTCCAAGGTAGATCAATACCTACTACTCAAAGTTTATATAGGTTTATTTTTATTTATGTTTAGCAACTTGCCACTTTAGGTACATAAAGTTGATCACTTAATTAAGAAAAATGTTTATATTTTTTCTATAATACCTAAGGACTTGCTTGTTTATAATATTTGGGTATATATTATATTGTTATGGCATATACATGCATACGCATATATACCTATGTATTATTATTTTCTGTTGCTGTGCCTAGTGTATTATTTTTGTTCCTTGTACCGAGACATGGGTCTCCTGTTTATCTAGAGCATGTCCTGGTCTAACATACTAGGGAAATAAGGGTAATACGTGTGACAGCAACAAGTATAAATAAAGCACATATTAAGAAACAAGAGAATGGCAAGAGAGGATGAAAAAGGACATACTACCTAGGAGTTTGACCAGGTGTAAATAAGGTATTAAAATACCTACAAGTGTAGTTACAATAAGAACAGTTAAGTCTAAGAGAGATCCCTACTTATAAGTAGGTAATGTCTTGATTTACTTTCTTTCTATTAGCATATCCAGACATTAGCAACTTACCGTACATAATAACTCAAAGTCCGATTCTATTTAAGAGTCCGCGTGTCTGCCTATCAAGATGGGATGCTGATACTGAGGTGGGCATGCACCTCGGTCTCATCGTCGGTTGGAGCTTTAGACGATATCATATTCATTACTTTCTTATTTGCCCGCGCCCCTTTTCCTTAGACGTACTACATAGCTTTCATGCATACCTAATATATGATGTTACATCGTGATACATAACGTATTATATATTAATATCTATCTATGTGTGATTGATTCAGTCAGTCTATTCCCCCCTTTCCTTGTCTTGCTAACCGGGTCAGAGCAGGAGTTAGATATGTAGGTAGGTATGTAACTATCGCATCACCAGTGAGCATTCGGCCTATATGGTGTAAAACCTAGAAACTGCCCTCTTTCTCTCTCTCTCTCTCTCTCTCTCTCTTTCTCAGCCTGGGGCGATGTACAAGAATAGTATATTGCTCAATGAAATCATATACATAAGCTAATATGGAGCAACCGAAAGCTAGATACAGCTCCTCTCGCTATGCAAAAGAAGCCTGATCGCCTTCGGATCGATGCGATGTAAACAAAACGCCGACACTTTTGCTTTCCTATTAGTACGTACGCTGTCCTAATAGAGGTGTTGATTACAACAACGCCCGTCCTCAAAATCACATATATGCCTAACTGATAATTCAAACTCTCTTCATACAGTTCAGCATCCTTACAATGCCGACAATACCGCTTCCCGATCCTCATGATATTGGCAACGCGGAATGGGTACATACGCACATACTGTACCTAATCTGACCTCAGGTATGGAGGCAGATGAACACATATTACTGCACATGTATTATATGGGTACATTCAAAACGATCGCAAGGTTTTCGATGACCTGGGAATCTCCAAAAAGGTTAAAATCCAGAGAGACCATGTGTCTCGACGCATACACGAAGTGATGTAGGGAATCATGCAACACGATATTCCCAGGTAAGTAAGTAGCTTCCCCGGAATTCGTGGATGTATGGTGAAACTCTTGTTTCTATTGGGGTTTCGGAAGAAAAGAAGAACTACCTACACAGTTACATGCATCGAGTATGTAATGAAAACTTGACAGACGTGCTGCTGCAGACAAGAAACTAGATAGATGATTAGATATAAGGCATGCATGCATGTATTCGCGCACGTGATAAAGCAAGATAAAGGTAGGTAAGTATACCGTATCCACGGAACTTGAAGCCACGTGAACCAAGAAGCTATCTATGGGGGTAGGTAGGTTAGGTAAAGTAGGTTCAGTACCAGATTTTTGCCCCTCTCGCAACCTACATACAAATAGGGTTTCCCCCTTTTTTGGATCGAGATTTTAGTATGCAGTGCCGACCTGCCCACAAGTATTGTAAAGTGCAGCTAAACTACCTATCTCCCTACTTATCTACTATTTAGATACGAGGGGTTTGAATACCAGAGTTGGGGCTTTGGTTGGTGGTTGGATACCGAGAGGTTCTCCCTTGTTCGCCCTAGGACGCTTTGGTCATTCTGAAACGGATCGACAGTGTCTTGGACAAAGGCTAGACATGTGAGGGTTCAGAAATGGCGCCGGCCTGGACTGCATATCATCTTGCACATCCTTGCCCTTCTTCCTTTTTCCCATACATATATCCCATATACATATATAGTTCGCCTCTGTGAGGGGGCCTTGGGGGAAGAAAGACACGAGTTGGAGGTCACGGCGAGCGGGCAGGCTGGTAGGCTGGTAGTGAGGAGAAACCAGATCAGGACCAGATGCCGGAGGAGATTATAATAATTAATCAAATGTGCATACGTGCAAGATGTGCATACGCACCTACATAATAAGTATGTTGTACCAGCCCAAAGACAACTGACGGTACAATGTCTCGGTGGCGAAGGGACACTATACTGAGTATTCGGGCTGCAGATCGGTGGCGGTCAACTACCGGGTTGGAGCCAATGATGAGCCTCACCCTACGGTGTTCCCGCGATGGATTTTCGCTCGCTGTTTCCTGGGCATAACATAAGTAAATAGGTGCCCGAGTGGATAGTTTCGTAGACCTGACAAAAGCATTGCTGCCGAGGCTGACACTCTTCAACAAGAGCCTGACCTTGATCTTGAGCACCATCTTTAGTTTTCGCCCTACGAATCTTTTTTCAATACAAATTGAAAGATGAGAGACGAGTGCGGAGCATATGGTCCATGTGGTGTCCCAATTTGACTCCTGGCTTGGCTCGCCCTCTGAGCGCCCGGTTGAGGGAGTAGCCCAACAACACGTGCCCGTTCAGAGCCCGTTCAGATTTCTTCGAGCCAGTAGTGTCCGGAATGGCAAAGACAACAAGCTACCTAGACGGGCGCAATGGATCCTACATTACACTAAGAACTGTAGGGCAACTTGGATTTGTTAGGTGCATCCGTCTTGCAGACATCAACAGGTATATATACCCACATTGGGATGGGAGGGCGAATGGGCATGCGGTGTAAGTGCACAAAGGGTCGAAACTGTGGGCACAGACATATAGGGGTCCTCTGGGCAGCGCTTGACGGTGGATCAAATGTTCTGATGTGCCTGTATGTATGTACGTATACCTACTGGCAGAATTTAGCTCGAGCTGTATTGCTTAGCATCGAACGATCTAGGATTCCGGCATCTGTAAATTTCCATGAAGAGTGTGTTTCACGAGGTTATGACAGAATGCTGGGCTTCTTAATCATCTGCCTGACTGGTGCCGGATGTTGTGCGTATCGTGTTCTTTCCCGTTATTCTGCCCCAGTCCTATTATAACTCAACTCGCCTTGGGGCCGGCTTGGTGCGCGATACCTAGTAGTAGTTACACGCAATAGGAGACCCCACCCCCTACCCCAAGTCGTTCGTATTCTGGCTGTACTAAGTACCTAGTATAAGAGTAGAAACAAAAATCACTTGGGGTCTAACTTACATGGTACCTATGCTATAACCGTTTGAATGAACGGCTGGTGAGATTACCTACTGGATGAGTTCTGGGGCGGACGTTCAATGTACTACGGTCGTGGATTGCTATTTGGCCAATGCCGTCAACGGTAACCCGAAAAAGACAGAATGAAGGTTGATACTGCTGTTGTGTGCCGTACATGCCGATCCTGCTGAGTCCTAGTGACCAATGTCGTTGGCTGTTATCGTGAAAAGTCTCGAGTGTGGGTTTGTTATTAGCGCGTATTGAATATTGTGCCCCTCTGACGTTCAGCCCCCGCCTGCCCGAGTCCCGTAACAATATAAGATGAGTGTTAGGTAATTAGACTTATTTGTTTTCCCACATCCGAAAGCCCAGTTTCCGATGTTAGGTTGCTAACCTGTACATAGTAGGCCGTTTGACTTGTTGGCGTACCGTATACCCCCGGGGTTTCTTGGCCCAAGCCAGCTGCCAGCCATAATGTGTTTCGAAAGGGGTGTCATCGGACAGGTCGAAATACTTCCCTACCAAATAGACAGGTAACTCACGATGTATTCAGCATCGATGGCGTACTACGCAGAGGAATAGGATCGCAGGTTATGTGTGAGAGACGATGGAAACCTTGGAAAACTTTAACCTAGTGCACTCGCTAGCGGCACTCAATGGCGTGGCAGCGCTTTTTGGCAGTGGTGGTTTGCAGTGGGTATGGCCTGGCGTTTGCTTGACCAATGCAATATGACGCAACGATGCATTTGGGGAAAAAAAGGCCATATTACCTAGGTGTCTACATGACCTGCGTACACACACCTCTCGTCGTATCTTGGGACAAATGTTGCAACTCGTGATATGAAGAATCACCAACTGATGGATGACCGATCTCTGGCTAGAATATGTATTATTACTAATATAGTGTTTATAGATAATCAGCTCTTCTAGTTCCTGCCGATCAAAAGGTCCAAAAAGTTTGAAAACTCGCTTAGAACTCGGGAAGAATTTGCCACAGGCCAACGAATTTGTAGATGATTGGAAGGATGACCTCCTTTTTCTGACCCCAGCGCGCCGCTTCACATGATGCTGTGCAACCCAAAGCTAGATCCCATATTCATTTCATGCCCAGGCGCATCTACCGTATAGGGTTATTCTTGATGTGTATGTAGGTAGATAGCTGCAGCATTTGATTAGTTGAGTCTTCTGTCCAATAGTGCCTGGTGTCTTGAAGTAGTACTCTGATGCCTTTCGGTATGTGGATATCATGGTCCTTGCGAAGCTCTGCATGTGATGCTGCCGAGGGCTAATGCATCTTGCAGTACAAGGTCTGTGAATGACCAGATCGGCAGCCGAAAGCTTTAGACGAGGAGTAGATTATGTCAGCATCTGCTGTACTGCTGTAAGACGAAACGCGAAGTTCATCTAATACATACTGGTGAATATATGTTTTAAGTTACCAGAACGGCCGAATGGGACGGGGCGTCGATGCTGAGATGGCGGTAGCTGTACAGCATACGATACACTGCATGAATCTACGACGAAGCTGAAATCCTGCGTTTAACCACTTATTAGCCTCATGATGTAACATAAGACTGTCCTCTGCCGACCAAAATATAATTTCGCATGCTTATAGGGGATAGATAGCTGACACCGAGTCCCTACTGTTCACTCGTCTACTACAAGGCAGTTGAAACTTGTTAGGCCTCCAGCGGGATATACAAAACTTATATGCTTAATAAACACCAAGCTGTAAAGATAGACCAAAAGTTTAATACCGTCTATCAGGATTAAAGGAGAAGCAGATGCCCCGTGAGATATTATTGACCCCTTTACCTTATTGTTTGTCGCTATTAAGGGAAGTGTTACAAAACTTCTCAATACCTAGGCGGACAAGTAATAAATGTCTAGTCTTGCTTGCTGATCCCATCAGCATTCTCAAATACGGGTAAGCCTACGTAAATGTACATCATAAAGCAAGGTTGTTTTAAGGTTTATTGAACAAGAATTGTAATCTACAGTGAAGGTATGATTTGAAACTTGGAACACTATGTATGTTTTTGTTTTTACGAAGAGCGCTAGGATTGTCCCTGGACCTCTTCGCGGGCACATCAGGGTAATAACCTATAAACATGTATGTACGCTGTCGACCTAGGTGCTCTGCAACCACCAGGTGTACAGGAAGTACGCCATTCCCTACATAGAATACAGGCTGGTTCTATCGGGATCGGGGACCCTATGAAGGAGACGAGACACAAGTTATGATGTGTCGTAGACATCTTGGGAAAAGCCGCTTGTCTTTAAAGGAGGTTGTAGGTGGTACAGTCGACCCATTCCTCAGACCACCCCAGACTGCCTGCTATTATTACCTATATGGGACTCTCTTTGAGTAGGCAACCGTACAATACAATACGCCACAAGACTCATCGTTGTGGTCAGTTTTCAATGTTTGGGTCTCGGGATTTAAGGTAGGCACCCTAGGTGCCGTATCCTTTCACTCGGTGTTGAACTGAAGACGCCAACACCTGGCGGTAGGCTATGCATACAAAGTATGTCGTACTAGTGGCAATTTGCACGGTTCCAATGTTAGGGTACCAAACTATCTGCACCCTGGCGAAATACAACTTTCTACCAGATCGATTGAGACGTGAGTTTGTGTATCCTCGCCCACGTAAACTGTAAGTACTAACCTATAACTCAGATATAAAGACATACTATAGGCATTGTATGTAGAGATTTCAAGTTAGCAAAACCCAAGTTATACATATAATGGGCGCCTGGGCTATGAAACGACCTTTTTGACGTGCAGGTAACATATACTATGTGCATCTGTATGTGGTATTCTCTTTCATAGATGTACCGGGATACTTCAGTGTGGACCACGACTGGCTGGCTTGGAAGATATGGCACTTGACCCTTGGCAGGCTCGATTGTAAGTGGCCGAATCTAATCATCCGTTGCAGCCCATCCCGGGTTAGTCGGTCTTTCCTGGTCACCTCTGACCAATGATAAGAGACTCCTCCTGGACTAGCTTAGGCCCGGACAAAGCCCCACGTCTTTCTCTAGCAGGCAGGTATTGGTGGTGAATTTTTAGGAGAAAGAAGTATCTTCTACCTCCACGTTACCATCCCATAGGTACTGGTTGGTGGCCATTTCAATGGATAAGGGAGACTGGAGACTGGAGACTGGAGGGAGGGAAACGGCTTGGTACGTACAAGGTTGAACAGCGATCCGTCTTTCTTCCTTTCCTACGAGTCCTTAATCCCTTCTTTCTCCGCTTTGTTTGCTGTCCTGCCTGCTGCTCGCTGGAATAGACCATACCGGAGACCGTACTTATCGCATTGTCTTTCAGGATTTGTTTGCCGTTGCTGTTGCCGACGCTTGTGCACAAGGACTGACCTGTCTGTTGGCTTTTTTTGAGCTTGTTAGGCTTTCTAACTACCGCCAAGGCCTGCTATTCGAGGGTCTGGTTGGGAAGAGGAAGCAAAAGGTATGTGTGTACAACAGGTAGCGCCATCCAGTGTCTGCTTACACTGTCGTGAGTTCGACTACCTACTTACCTACCTACCTACCTACCCATCGATCCTCTCATCCTTTGACCTTTTGGTTTTTTTTTTCTCAATTCACCAACGTCCCTAAGTACAATCTTAAGCCAGTAACTACCGAATTTAAACTTACACTCTTGAATTTAGAAACCTGTTCACTCCCTGCGACATCGACCCTTTAACTTCAATACGACCCTAGTGCCCTCCGTCGACTTTCGGCTTTCTCCTACCGATCTGCCAACACGTTTTGTTGCCCGCATTGTGCATCTGCATTTGGCAACTATCATCTGATTACCTTCTTGCCGGCACCCTCTCGTCTTCGTGTTGAAACGATTGTTGGGCAGGGATATGCAGCGGCAAACCCTTCGACGTGGTTCTATTCATCGCCAGTAGGCGTACACAGTGCTGCTGCTGCTTCTTCCCATATAATTTTATATATGCAGTCGTCATAACGTCCATCAACAGAGCGTCTGCCTAAACGCTACATCTACAACTCTGCTGGTTTCTCATCGATCTTGATCCGTCGTATCATCACTCCTTGTGGGCGGGTCGGGAACCCTTCCCTTGACAAAAATGTTCGACGACCATACCCTGTCGGCCGTCTCGGCCATCATCAAAGACTTGGCCATCACAAATGACCATTGTCCCGTCCCCATTGGCACTAACTCGAAAATCATGCTGCCGGGTCGCGACAGTATTGCCAAGGAAGAGCTCGAGCAAGAACTCTCAGCCCTTATTGTTAGAGTTCAGCAACTCGAAGCCAGAGCCAGTGCAGCGACCGCTCCGAACTATCCTGATACCCCCAATGAGACTGTCGAGTCTCCTTTCGACGAAGACGGAAGACGTTCAGGCCGTTCCAAATTCCCCGGCTTCCCATCGAATCGGAACGGCTTGCCAGACGAACGTATCGTTAAAAGTATTCCCCTTACAGACGAAGCGCTTGAGGGACTACAAGAACATATCAATGACCAATCGAAATTGCTCGATAACCAGCGTCAGGAGCTGACGAATGTAAACGCTCAACTAGTAGAGCAGAGAAGGTTGCAAGAGAAAGCCCTTCAGATAATCGAGATGGAGCGCGTCGCAACTCTAGAACGTGAACTATGGAAGCACCAGAAAGCCAACGAAGCTTTCCAGAAAGCACTACGTGAGATAGGTGAAATCGTTACTGCCGTCGCCCGTGGTGACCTCAGCAAGAAGGTTCGCATGAACTCTGTTGAGATGGACCCTGAAATCACCACTTTCAAGAGGACTATCAATACTATGATGGATCAGCTTCAAGTATTTGCTAGTGAAGTATCCCGGGTCGCTCGCGAAGTCGGCACCGACGGGATACTCGGTGGCCAAGCCAAGATCGAGGGAGTCGACGGAACATGGAAAGAACTCACGGACAATGGTCAGATTACCCACACCCAGACACACTATAAATGCATGGTTATGCTAACTCTTCCGATAGTAAACGTCATGGCGCAAAACCTCACTGATCAAGGTATGTGGCTCCGCTTGCGCAAATATCGTCCAGCCTGCCCCCCGATTCACGTAGTAGTTGACTGACCATACCAATGAAGTACGCGAGATTGCTTCTGTAACGACGGCCGTCGCCCATGGCGATCTAACAAAAAAGATCGAGAGGCCTGCTAAGGGCGAGATTCTTCAGCTTCAGCAAACAATCAACACTATGGTGGGACAACTGCGAACATTTGCATCAGAGGTTACACGGGTCGCTCGAGATGTCGGTACAGAGGGCATGCTTGGTGGACAGGCCGACGTCATGGGGGTTCAAGGCATGTGGAATGAGTTAACCGTCAACGTCAACGCCATGGCGAACAACCTTACAACCCAAGTGCGCGATATTGCCAAGGTCACCACGGCAGTAGCTAGAGGTGACTTGACACAGAAAGTTCAGGCTGAATGCAAGGGTGAAATCTTTGAGCTCAAGTCTACCATCAACTCCATGGTTGAGCAACTTCAACAATTTGCGCGGGAAGTCAGCAAGATAGCCCGAGAAGTAGGTACAGAAGGACGCTTAGGTGGACAAGCTACTGTGAATGACGTCCAAGGCACATGGCGCGATCTAACGGACAATGTGAACGGCATGGCCATGAACTTGACCACTCAAGTACGAGAGATATCGAGGGTCACAGCTGCTGTGGCTCGCGGCGATTTAACCAAGAAGATCGGCGTCGAAGTCAGGGGCGAGATCTTGGAGCTTAAGCTCACTATCAATTCTATGGTCGACCGTCTTGGAACCTTCGCGTTTGAAGTGAGCAAAGTCGCTAGAGAAGTCGGCACAGATGGAACCCTTGGTGGTCAGGCCCGAGTTGATGGGGTCGAGGGCAAATGGAGAGACCTAACCGAAAATGTCAACACGATGGCCTTGAACTTGACCTCCCAAGTACGAAGCATCTCGACGGTTACCCAAGCTATCGCCGATGGCAACATGAGCCAGAAAATAGACGTCCAGGCCAAAGGCGAGATACTAGTTCTCAAAGAAACGATAAATAACATGGTCGACCGCCTGTCAGTATTTTGCAACGAAGTACAACGCGTTGCCAGAGATGTCGGTGTCGACGGCAAGATGGGTGGCCAAGCCGATGTTGGTGGTCTGAAGGGCCGCTGGAAAGAGATCACCGCCGATGTCAACACCATGGCAACTAACTTGGTCAGTGCTGTCTCTTCCAAATCTCAATCTCTATCGCACTGAATATGATCCGCTAATGAATATTTGCAGACCACGCAGGTGCGCGCCTTTGGTGATATCACGAACGCGGCGACAGATGGAAATTTTACAAAGCTTGTTGATGTGGAGGCTTCGGGTGAGATGGATGAACTGAAACGCAAGATCAACCAGATGGTGTACAATTTGCGCGACAGTATCCAGAGGAATACCCAGGCTCGAGAAGCTGCAGAGCAAGCCAACAAGACGAAATCCGAGTTCTTGGCCAACATGTCTCACGAGATTCGCACACCGATGAACGGCATAATCGGAATGACGCAGTTGACACTCGATACCGACTTGACGCAGTACCAAAGGGAGATGCTAAATATTGTGAACCAGCTGGCCAACAGTCTGCTGACCATTATCGACGATATTTTGGACTTGTCGAAGATCGAAGCTCGCAGAATGGTCATAGAGGAGATCCCGTATACGTTGCGGGGAACTGTATTTGGCGCGCTGAAGACCCTCGCAGTCAAGGCAAACGAGAAAAACCTGGATCTCACGTACCGAGTCGATAGTTCGGTTCCGGACTATGTCGTCGGCGATTCTTTCCGTCTGCGGCAAATCATTCTCAACCTGGTTGGCAATGCTATAAAATTCACTGAGCACGGCGAAGTCAGCTTGACTATCTCGGAGTCTAAAGGCCCCAAACCAAAGAATCCCAATGAATACGCCATCGAGTTTGTCGTGTCAGATACCGGAATTGGAATCCCACAAGATAAACTGGACCTGATCTTCGATACGTTCCAACAAGCTGACGGTTCAATGACTCGTAAGTTTGGCGGTACAGGCCTTGGTTTATCCATCTCCAAGAGACTAGTCACACTGATGGGTGGTGATCTCTGGGTGAGGAGCGAATTTGGCAAGGGAAGCTCATTTTACTTCACTTGCGTCGTAAAGTTAGCTGGTGGCGGGCTTACAGCCATCGAGAAGATGCTCAAGCCATATGGAGGGCACCAAGTACTTTTTATCGATAAAGAACTGTCCGGCTACGGGAAAGAGATTGCTTCCATGCTCCAGAGGTTGGGTCTTGTACCCGTCGTCGTGGACGAGGAAACAAGTCCAGCCCTAGTGACTCTTGGCTCCGACAACCCGCCGTACGATGTTATTATCGTCGACTCGATCGAGACGGCTCGGTCGTTACGCTCCATTGAGGACTTTAAATACCTCCCTATCGTTCTTCTGGCACCTATTGTCCATATCACGTTAAAGTCTTGCTTAGATTTAGGCATCACATCATATATGACAACCCCTTGCGAACCAATCGACCTCGGGAACGGCATGGTTCCAGCTCTCGAGAACAGGGCCACGCCGTCATTTGCTGACAACACGAGGTCATTCGAGATCCTGCTTGCAGAGGACAATCGCGTCAACCAGCGCCTAGCAGTTAAAATTCTGGAGAAATACCACCACGTGGTGACAGTTGTCGGTAATGGCTTGGAGGCTGTCGAGGCCGTACAGAGGAAGAAGTTTGACGTTATTCTCATGGATGTCCAGATGCCTATAATGGTATGTATAATCCTCCCAAGCACTTGGGCAACTAATCATGGCTAACCATGCAACAGGGTGGATTTGAAGCGACGGGCAAGATTCGTGAGTATGAACGAAGGGTGGGCGCACAACGCACGCCCATTATTGCACTTACGGCTCACGCTATGATGGGCGATCGAGAGCGGTGCATCCAAGCACAGATGGACGAATATCTATCGAAACCGTTACAACAAAACCACCTTATCCAGACGATTCTGAAGTGCGCAACTCTTGGCGGTGCGTTACTCGAAAAGAACAGGGAAAGAGAGCTCGCCCGCCATGGTGGAGATAAGGCCAACGGCGACCAGAAGTCGACTCTCATTTCCCGGCCTTCGCTCGAAGCTCGAGCAATGACTACCAGCGTGCCTGGGGCGAGCCCGTCCCTCGTAACTGCGAGCCAGACTGACCCCCTCCAAAGGGCACGTTCAACCCTCTCCGAACCCTCTAGTTGAAGCAACTAACTCGGGTTATCTCTGTAGCTCGTTTTGAGAGCTAACAGCATCAATTGATTCCGTCAATGGAGCCGATTGGTCTCAAGCTGTTAGTCGCCTCAAGTAAGCATGCAAGCCTATAGTATAGCCGCGCGAAGCCCCTAAAGGCGGCTGTAGTAGGTGGCTCGCGGCTTTAGAAGGCTTACTTACCGGTCATGGTTGTATATCGATCGTGGATAACCCCCCTGTGGAGGGCGACGAGCCCTTAGCGAAGCGTCGTACCTTCATTTGTCTACTCTTCTTTCCCCATGGTGAGATTGGTTGCTGTTGTACTGTTGGCACCTGTGTACTGTCACAACGCTTCTATGCATGCATTACTGTGTCAAGTTTCCAGGCATTATTCGGAGGCGTGTAACCCGTTTTTTTGGGAGAGCTATCAAAGCGGCAAGGAGTTTTTATCGGGCGTCCACGGCGTGCTTTTGGTTGTGAGAAGGTTTTGTGCGTGTTGCGCATTTTGTATGTTTGCTAGTCAGTTGTCTACAACCTTGGTCTGTCATGTTGATATGTCGATACACTGGTAGTAGGTGTTTATTTACCCTCATCAGATCATCTATGAGAGATCCCTTTGAGGGGACCGGAATGGCTTACGAGACAAGGGGATGAAATCGGGTATTGGGATAATCCAATTAGTTAGCATTAGCATTTCAATCCCCCGCCAGTCCTATGTTGATCACCCCTGCCTACATTTATATACTTATCTCACGATCCAGGGTGATGGTCTTTTCTTGGAAGTTGGCGGGAGAGAAATAAAAGTTCTCACATTCATACCCATTATGTTACGTGGTTGAAATTCTGTTTAGGAGAAAAGAAAGGGAAAAAGGCAGCTTTTATCCCTTTCCTTGACGTCCTTCCTTACCTTTCTATCTAATTCTTAGGTTGGTAGGTATCTACGTCCCCTATACGCTCTTAACTTTCTTTTGAACCAAATGAATCGCTTACTTAACCCTTTTCAATATATTGGCCACTTTTAACTTACTTGAAAGTCGTCGTATTGTATGTATGTACCTATTTCTTTATTCGTCACCGTATCTACCTCATCCATATTATCTAACGTTACTGCCTTGGAATATCTATATACATATCCTTCTACCTACCTCTATTACTGGTATCACCAATCAATCACCGTTATTTAAGGCAGAGACATAAGTAGGTAAGGCATCTATCTATAAATTGCCATAGAGAGAGAGAGAGAGAGAACGATGAAAAAGACCAAAAAATTGAGATACTGCAGCTTTGTATAAAACAGTAGAATAGAGCGGTGAGCAACTATAAGTCGTATCAATCACAGGTATTATATTACAGTATAGCTATCTCAGGTAACTAATCTATCTATCCTGTATCGCCATTACCTAAGTATAGAAACTAACATAGACCAAGTACACCTATATGGAATACCCGATAATAACAAGAGGCCGCCGCGTACAGGTAAATGTTCTGAGATAGGAGTAGGTACAATAGAGATATATCATATACATAGGCAAATATACTGTATGAAGACATGAATGCCTTAATCCAGGCGAGTAATATATATATATACCGCCCTTAGGTAAGCATATGTAGGTAGATAGATAGCTGCGCACTACCTACCTGTGCAGTTAGCTCAATCGCCAAATGAACCGACTAGAAACGTCACTGCTATTACTATACTCAGATCTGGGGTTTCGAGGCTTGGACTTGGCCCTGGCCTGGGCTTGGAACATATATACGTATGTGTTCAATAATGTTGGTTATCTTGCTTAGAGTATATATATGTTCTTGATATAGTTCGGTCAGACAGATGGCCACAGAGCTACTGCACAACCTGAAGAGACGTAGCTCTAGACTAGGCAGGATATGTATTATTTTTCACGATGTAAAGTCTTATGTACGTTCGCTAGTTATCTAGGTACTTAACTCTCTTGTGTTTATGCCCATGATGCGGAATACCCGCATATGCATATCCGTTCCATACTCTATATTCCCTTATTTATGGCCGCCTCCTCAGATCTTCTTCACCTGATCGGAGTGCCTGTCCCCGTTCTTGTCCTCACCTTGTGCTCCATCTCTCACCTGAAACGATTGGCCTTGATGTTCTATTTCTTTGTCCTTGTCCTCTTCCTCTGGCGGGACGGTCCCGGACGAGGCCTCGAATGCGGCTAGCAGGGCGTCCAGCTTACTTTCTAGGCTAGCAAGGTTGGCCTCGAGGGCAGCTGCTTGTTGTTCGCCCCTAACATGGTAAAGGTGGTTAGTTAGGCGCGTACTTAGCTAACCCAGGTTGATGTTTCTTGGTTCCGTAGTTTGTAAAGATAGGGGAGCGTCGGAGATTACACCGGTGAATGAGATCTATAGCGAGAGAGAAGGGGAGGGAGGAAGGAAATAAAATAAGTTAAGTCCGGCCCGGAATGAGCCGGTGGATTCCAATTTGGATTTGGTCCAGACCGGTCGGTACGCATATGGACGTTGTCCTGAGTTGGGGGTGGCAGGTGGAAGAGGTATGGTCTCAACTGTGATAATGTGACAAGAGAACGAGACACCCGGATAAGGGGGAAATGGAGATGAGAACTGGCTGACTGGCGGGCGGGCGCAGAGTTTGTGAGCCGCAAGTCGATGTACGCTTGGACGAGACTTGTTGGCTGTACTAGTATAGACGGTCTATCTCGTCTCTATCATGAACACGACATAGACGTGACGCATACTGCCACAGGCTAAGCCAGAGGCTGCGCTATCAAAAGCGAGCGTGTCCTCTCATTGTCGACCATTGGCAAGATGCAGAAAAGGGGGGGACGAGAATGGGAAATGCAACAAATGCCATGGCGGTAGCGCAGGATCTCGATTCTTTCCAATTCGCGGCTTTGCTTTGCATGGATCATGGTACGGTGGGATTGGCTCTTCGTAGTAGCTTGTGGTAGCTTGTGTCCAGAATGACGCTACATGGCCTGTCACAAGGCCCAGAACGTGTAAGCAGCCGGGTGAAATTGGAATAGTTCTTTTTGGATATGGGTGGGTAAGACAAAAAAGATGCACGCGGTGTAGGTGTAGTGGTGGCTGTTAGTTTATTTTTTTTTTT